>Ga0075464_10000967_pt1 | contig 12860 bp, 8 predicted proteins | sample DEB19_08_DNA_5_FD_75068 | JGI IMG/M metagenome (GOLD analysis project Ga0075464, IMG submission 75068) | Aqueous microbial communities from the Delaware River and Bay under freshwater to marine salinity gradient to study organic matter... | ecosystem: Environmental > Aquatic > Marine > Coastal ...
ACAAAAAGAATCAGGCAAATAACGGAAACCATATTCGGAAGAGAGCCTTTCGTTTATACCGTGGGACAGGAAAGAAACTTGCCCATCAACGGCAAATACGAGAAAAGAACCATATTCGACATCATTGAAGGCGAAACCCACTATGAGATTTACATAGGGAAAGGCGAGACAAAACAGCATTGGAATGACATCAGCAAGCTTAATCCAGTTAATGTTCAATATTTTATCGACTAGTTTATGCGAATGCCAGATCGTTTTATAGTTTCACCCTTGAACGGTGAAAAGTTCATTAATACCAAGCAAGTTGGCGACAAAACGCTTATTATAAACACTTCCATAGAACACGCCTCGAACGTGAACCGGATTGGAGTTGTCGTTGCCTTGCCGTTGAACTACGAAGGAAACATCGTCGTGGGCGACCAAGTTGTTATAGCTCATAATATTTTTCGAACGTACTTTGATGGTAGAGGACTCACAAGGGAATCTGATGCCCACATCAAAGATGATTTATTTCAGGTTTTGCCCGAATTAATATTTCTTATAATAAGAGGAAAACAAAAAATATCCGTAGATAATTTTTGTTTTATAAAACCGATTATAGAAGAAAAAAAATGGATAGGTTCTGTAGAACAAGAACATGTAGGTATAGTAAAATACTCTAATGAAATTCTTGAAGCAAAAGGAGTTTTATCTGGAGATAAAATTGCATTTAAAACTGATGGAGAATATGAATTTTTATTAGATGGAGAACGTCTTTATCGAATGAGGAATAGTTTTATTTTAGCTAAATTAGAAGCATAAAAAAAGCCACTTAATGAGTGGCTTTTTGATACTAATAAAATACTTTTTCATAATTCCTAATCTTTAATTTTACTAATGTAGTGAAAGTTTTTTTCACGCTTGAATGACAAATGTAGTAAAATATTTCACACATAGTCATAAAATTCCAAATATTAAACGACAACAAACATTTATTATCGTTTAATTTATATCTTTGTTGATATGAAAGGTTTATCCGAAGAAATAGAGTTATCCATTAAGAACGCCCTTGAGGGAATGGTACTTAGCGTCAACATTTTAAAGGTTGACGACGAGAAACTGTCGGCTCTTGTGAAGTCTAGGATTGATTCTTTTTCGGCCATAAAAGAGATGCTGGTTACTTGGCAAAACTCCCCAAATGCTCCCAGTCACGAAAAACTGAAATCCTATATCATTAACCTTGTCGATGCCGGAGAAAACTCGATTGAAGTCCTTCGAGAAGCATTAAAAAAGAATATTGATTTTGATGTATTAGAAGCCGAAAAATACGGTACCGCCATTAAGTCAAAACCTATTATCCTGAAAGCCATAACCGACATCAACGCCGGAAATATGGAACTGCGAAACCAGATAGAAGCCGACAAGTTCGACCTTCAGGAACGCGATTTCAAGCGAGGTTTTCCAGAGAAATTCGCTAACCAAGAATTCTACCCAACCAAGAACTACCACAAAGAATGGTATGACGTGGAAACGGACAGCGTGATGATTTGTCCCTTGGGTACCAAAGGCGAAATTATCACCTTGGACGGACTAAACATAATGCTTCCTAAAAAACCGAAGCAAACCGAAATACTCTACCACAGACTCCCAAAAGAGCAACAATTTTGGAGAAGAACAGAAATGCCCGCCGGACTTACACCCGACACGGAAGAAGCCTATACCGAATTTATATTGAAGGAATTTAAGCGAAGACGTGAAGGATTGTGGTTTATGAACAATGGCAAGGCCGTCTATGTCACTCCAGAACATTATATGGGATTGCAGTGGAACCAAATGGCAGATACCGGAGGTTACAAGGATTTTCGTATGGCTCAGGCCAAAATGTACTATTATGCCAAGGCTTGTTTGGTTGATTTGCGTTCCGTGGGAATGTTTTTTACCAAAGGTCGTCGTACCGGATTTACCGAAATGGTATTGGATCACTTGGTACAAACATCGACAAGCACCAAGAACTTTAAAGGTGGTATTACGTCAAAAACAAATGATGATGCCGAGGTTGCGTTTTTGAAATACTCTTATGTAATCCAGAATTTACCCTTTTTCTTTCAACCGGTGGTTAAAGGAAAAATTGACGATACCAAAAAAATGGTCTTCGGGAAACCGTCCGATAATTCAAAAGCCAGTAAAAAGAACAGGGACAGCAGCACCAATGATTATCTGAATTCGATGGTCGATTTCAGGGCCACGGCAGTACTATCTTATGACTCCGTAAAACTAGATATGTATCTTGGAGACGAGAGTTCTAAATGGGAACATTTGAGCTATATAGCCCACTGGAACAACATCAAGCCGACGATGGTTCAAGGAGGACGTGTTGTCGGGAAAGCCTTTATCGGCTCAACGGTGAATCCAATGAAAAAAGGGGGAGAAGATTTTCAGACCTTGGAGAAAGGTTCCAATGTATTGAAGCGAAACTCCAACGGAAGAACGACCACGGGACTTTATTCTTACTTCCTGCCGGCGCATCAAAACGCCGAAGATTACACGGATAAATACGGCATTTGCCATACTACGGTAGAATTGGGAAAAAGCTTTGTCAATGCGTTTGGAGAACTGAAATTAATCGGTTCGCTGCAATACCTGGAAAACGAATTCAGGTCGGCTAGACTATTGGGCGAGAAATACTATTGGAACGCCAGACGTTTGGATCCGATTACCAAAGCCGATGCTTTCAGGGACGAATCTGTTTCCTCCATATTCGACGAAGAAAAAATAAACGACCAATTAGACCATAACGAACTCTATGATGTTCGCAAAACGCTGGTTCGAGGTAATTTCTCTTGGGAAAACGACATTCCAGATTCAAAAGTCATTTGGAAACCTTCCGAGAAAGGACGGTTTTTGGTGGGATGGATTCCGCCGGAGGATATGCGTAATAAATTCACAAACAAAAGGAACGAGTTCGGCCACGTATGCAAGCATCCCTTGAATGATGATTTGGGCGCTTTTGGAGTCGATACCTATGACCAAGATTCTGTTCAGGGAAGTAAGCTGGAAGACACCGAAAATGGATCGGAATACAACTCTGGTTCCAAGGGAGCGATGTTGGGATTGACCGGAACAACCTTGAAAAACGCGCCGAGTAATTTTTTCTTTCTGGAATACATCACTCGTCCGCAAACGGCAGAAATATTCTTTGAGGATTGCTTGATGGCTTGCATATTTTACGGTATGCCGGCATTGATTGAAAGCAATAAAACTAGATTCCTTTTGCATTTTAGAAATAGAGGTTACAGAGGCTATTCCATCAATCGTTTTGACAAGCCAATGAACAAACTTTCGCAGACCGAAAAAGATTTGGGAGGCATTCCGAGTTCCGGAGCCGACATCATTACTTCGCATTGGACGGGAATAGAAAGTTACATCGACAAATACGTCGGTAAATATTGCCAAGGCCAAAACACTTTTGCCGTTCGCGAAGAAGGCGAAATGGGATCGATGCCCTTTGACAGAACACTGAAAGATTGGGCAAAATTCAACGTGGCAAAAAGAACCGACTTTGATGCAACCATAGCATCGGGATACGCGATAATGGCGGTAAACCGAAAGCCATACATAGAACCAAAACCGCCTACAAGCGCAGTAAGCATACAATTTAAACAATACAGCAACTAATATTATGGCAAACCAAGACAGCAAGTTCAAAATATCACAAAACATATCCTATCCTAGCCATTTGGATAGTTTTGAGAAGAAATCTAGTTCGGCTTTTGGGAAGGCCGTTGGCGATATTATCTATTCTGAATGGTTCCACAAAGGGAGTGGTCGTTGTCGTTTTTATACCAGCAAGGCCACCTTTCAAGAAAGAAGAATATATGCCAATGGATTGGTAAAAATGACGAAATACCACGACAAAATTGGTACCAATGGCGACGTTTCCTTATTGAGCCTCAGCATCAAGCCTTTGTCGCGTATGCCGAAAATTGTCGATTTGGTGGTGAATGGAATGGTGAACAGGAAATATTCCATCGTAGCCAAAGCCATAGACCCCGTTTCGCAAGAAAACAAACAAGCCTACCGAAAAAGAATAGAATCCGACCAAAACACTTTACCAATTATTCAACAAGCAAAAGAAGCATCTGGATTAGACATTGCCAGTATGCCCGTGGACCAATTGCCGGAAACGAAAGAAGAATTGGACATTCATATGCAAATGGAATGGAAACCTTCGAACTGTCTTTCGAACCAGTTGGCGATTGCGACCGTAATGGCAGAGAACGAATACGACCTGACCATCGACAAGCAAATCAAGAGAGATTTGGTCGTAGACGGTATCGCTTGCAACTTCACCCGACTAAATCCAGCCAAGGGAATTATCCAAAAAAGAATTGACCCTTCGGACTTAGTATATTCAGAAACCAAAGACCCATTCTTCAGGGATTGTTTTTACAAAGGACACGTAGAGAAAGTATTGGTAAGCGACATATTCGTAGAATTTCCTGAATTGTTGAATGATGCAGAAGTCAAAAAAGAAATAATTGAATCAGGAAGTAGATGGAGTGTAATGCACGAATTATCAAACTCCGACAACCTGAAAGGAACGGCAAACCTGATTTATTTCACCTATAAAACTTTCCGTGAAAGAGCCAGCAAGATCAAGAAGAAAGCTAACGGCGAAGTTCTTATAGACGATGCCAAGGAATTTTTTGACGCTTCAAAGCCAATAGATAAAAAAGATAAATTTACGAGAACTTCCGTGGTTGAGGAAGTTTTGTTTGAAGGTATTATGGTTTTGGGAACTAATATCCTGTTGAAATGGGAATTGGCAAAATCGATGTCAAGACCAAAATCGAACAACCGAAAAGTATGTGAGCAATACAATATTGTGGCACCCAATTTTCAGGACGGAATCATCTCTAGCTTAGTTGGACGAATGATGCCTATCGAGGATAAGGCGAACATCACTGAGTTGAAAGCCGAGCAAATCATACAAGGCATTACGCCAGATGGTATCGCCATAGACGTTGACGCTTTGGCAGAAATCGAACTTGGAGAAGGCAAAAAGCAAACGGTTCAGCAATCGTTGAATATGTACTTACAAAAAGGGAGTTATTTGTATCGTTCCTCACAAATAGGCGGCGATTACAACAACGCCCAGAAACCGTTCCAAGAAGTAAAAACAGGAGATAGCATCAACAAATTGACGGCACTCCGAAACGAGAACAACGGTTACATAGCTGAATTGACGGACGTGGTGGGACTGAACAAGGCCAGCGACGCTTCCACTCCGGACAGGAACAGTTTGGTGGGCATCCAGAAAATGGCGGCTTACAATTCCAACTTGGCTACCCGACACATTTTGGACGGAGCCAATTACTTGACATTGAAATCTGCCGAAACCATCAGCTATTGTATTTCCGACATCCTGAAATACTATCCTAGTTTGCGCGAAGACTTGATTCGAAAAATCGGGGCGACAGCCGTGGAGGATTTGGATTACGTGAAAGACCTTCATTTGAGTGATTTTGCTATTTTCCTTGAGTTGGAAATGGACGATGAGGAAAGAGCAATGCTAGATACTGATTTATCAATGGCGATAGAAAAAGGACAAATTGGATTAGACGATAAGTATAAAATAAGGGATATTAAAGTTTTAAAACTTGCTATCCAATATCTAAGCATTCTCATCAAGAAACGCGCTAAAATTACACAGGAACAAAAAGCACAAGAGGCACAGCAAAAAAGCGATATGGATATTCGCACAAGTCAACAGGCTAATCAATTTGCACAACAAACTATTCAGGTACAAATGCAAGCTGATGCACAAAAACAACAAGCCATTACAGAAGGAGAAATTGCTAAAGAAAAAACTCGTGGCGAACAAGACCGATTGACTCTTGAGGAAAAAATAAAAGGTGACTTAGCCGTTCAGCAATTAATGAACCAAGGAATGATACAGAAAAACTCCATAATCGAGGACAATAAAGATACCCGTATTGATAAAGCTTCCAGTAATCAATCTGAATTAGCGCACCAAAAAGCAAATAATGCTCCTCCTATAGATTTTGAAGCCAAGAATGCTGAAATGAAAATGTTTGATTTAACCCAATAAAAAAATAGAAATTATGCCAGATCCAAAGAAAAAAATTAGTAGCAATATTCCAAAAAACGATAATATAGAAGCTGAAGAAGCAAAAAAAGGAATAGTAGATACTGAGACATCAGAAGATGCGAAAGAAGAAGGTTATGCTCCAAAAAGCATAGATACCAAGAAAAAGATTTTTGTAAAAGTAGTAAAAGGTGCCAATGGAGGAAGAAGTACCCGTACCGTGGAAACCGTTGAAAAAGGAGGAACTCCGGATGTAGTAATAAAAGGAACTCCATCTACTGTCATCAAGGGAAAAGAAGGCTCTCCCGCCGTATTGCCCAATAAGGGCGTGAGGGGAAATCCAGAATTCGACAAAGCGTTTGGAAAAGCCAAAGCTTCCGGAAAAGAATTATTTACCCATAACGGAAAAACCTACAAGGTACAAATGAGTGGTACCAAGGGAAAACCAGCCGTAAACCCAACTCCAGACATCGTTACACCAGGAACTCCGGACAGAATCATTCCGGGAACACCGCCACAAAAAGAAACCAAGGTTGTAGAGAAGCCAATTCCATCGGCAGTGTATAAAGTGGATGCCGTAAAAGGAACCATTGGAGGCGCAAAAAGAGATGGTATTGGAGGAGGAATCACCACCGATAGCCAAGTTACTGCAAATTCAGACGTAGCCAAAAGAGCTATTAAGGCGCAGGAAAACTACAATTCAGGGATAGACTCCAAGTATGCTCCTGACACTGAAAACGCACGAGGATTGAACCCGCAACAACTAGCACTCAAAAATGCCAAGGCAGAACAAAGACGCAAGGAACTGAAAGGTACTACCAAAGTAGATACTCTTGACGTGCAAAGCGGATTGGAAAGAAAAAAAGTGGAAGAACTGAGGAGAAAATAGAAAGCAAAAAGCGGATAACTTCAAGGCTATCCGCTTCTGGATTTGTTTCGCCCAAATGGAGCGATCAACTTGTAGCGAGGACAGGACTCGAACCTGTGACCTGATGGTTATGAGCCACCCGAGATACCAACTTCTCCTCCTCGCAATGCAAACTTACAAAGAAAATAAACGACAACAAACGTTTGTAAGCAAATAATATTTACATTTGTCCTAAATAAATCAAATTATATCAAGATGCCAGAAGATGAAACAATTATAAATGAGGTCGCCAATGACGATGCTCAAGTAAGCAACATAAGTTTTACGCCGGTCAGCAACGATGAAAACGAAGTAATTGTTCCTGCTACCGAAGAAAGACAAGAGGAAGTGGTTGTTGTTCCGCCAGCGGTAGAAACAATCGAAACCCAAGAGAAAGAAATTGAAGAGGAAGAGGAATATGAAGCCGTGGAGCTTGACGAAGATTTAGCCCTGCAATATTTGGCAGATTCCAAAGGAATGACGGTTGAGGAGTTCCAGAATTCATTGACTCCAAAAAAGCAAAAGAAATACGCTCCAGAGATGGAGAAATTCAACGAGTTCATTGAAAAAACAGGGAATAGAAATTACAATGATTTCCTAGAAACCCAAAAAGATTGGAGCGCCGAAACGCCGGAGAATGTACTTAAACAATACATCAAGCTTTCGAATCCAGACTTGACGGACAAAGAAGCGAATCATTTGTACAACAAACAATACAACATTGCCGACCTTGACGAAGAACTCGACGAAGACGAGATACTCGAAAAGGGAATCAATGTAAAAGCCGATTTAAGAAAAGCCAATGCCTTTTTCGAAAACCGCAAACAGGAATTTAATGCCGTTGGAGGGTCTGACGATTATATCCCGGAAGCGTATCGAGAAGCCAAAAAGTTTTACGACGATCACACTAACCAAGAAGAAGAATTTAGTAAAGAGTTAGAAACCAAGCGAAATAATTTTGTTTCTAAAACCGAAGCTTTGTTTAATAGAGATTTTGAAGGGTTCAAAATTAAACTAGGCGACAACGAAACAGGTTTTGAAGAGTTTTCCATCAAACCGGAAAACCTTGAAGAAGTAAAAGAAGACCAACTGGATTCCCGAAACTTTATTAAACCGTTCCTAGACAAAGAGACAGGGGAAGTAACCGATCACGCAGGGTACCACGAAGCCATTTATATGGCCAAAAATTATAAAACCGAGTTGAATAATGCTTACAAAAGAGGGATGGCCAAACAGCTTGAAATCAATGATAAGCTATCTAAAAACATTCAGCCCGACAATATAAGAACAATACCAAGCAATGGCGGTTCCGGAGTCACTTTCACCAAGGATTAATCTCTTTTTCTTGATTAAAAAAATTAGTCAATAATTAAAAAAATCAAAACAAAATGGGAGCAATAGCCGCATCACCAGCAGTACGATACACGCCTAGCGCGACAAAAGTGCCTACTGCCGCAAATTACCTGGATTTATCCGATATGAGTTACTCAACTCACGAAATTCCTGATATGGACAAAACTCTGAACAAGAGATATGGCAGTCAGATGATCGACGGATGGTTTGAAAAAACCGGACGTAAAATACCTTATGCCAGTGATGTAATCACTTGGACAGAAGAAGACAGATTGACTCAACTTGCCACAGGAGTAGCACGTACAGCCGACGTATTTACATTGGCAGGACACACTTTCAGGGCAGGTGAAGTAATCACGGCTTTCTTGCCAGATGGTACCATCTCCAGACAAGGGCGTATTTCTGCAACAACTTCCACTACTTTTACCGCTTCTTGTGGTGACGCAGCCGGATGGACAGCGTTGGGAGCTACTGGAATCAGTGTTTTTGCCGATATTTCGGAGTTCTTGAAAGGTTCAGCAGGGATGCAAGAATCTTTGAACACGACTTACCAACAATACACTACCAGAGGTACCATCACCAAAGAAATGGTTTCGGAAAACCGTACCAATATGACCCAAATTTCTTGGTTGAAAATGACCGACAATTCTTCTGGGGAAACTTTGGGATATGTTTGGTACAACGTGAACCGAGAAAATGCCGAAAAACGTTTCAGAAACAAAAGAGAGTCTGCCAACTTCAACTCCAAAGAATGGGCAGGTGATTTATTGGCCGCAGGATACAAAGGTCGTGAAGGTCTTTTCGCTTCTATGGCACAAGGAAACATCTTTGCCGGAACTATTTCTGACAGAGCCAGTGCCGAGAGTATGGTAGCCCGTTTGGAAAAACAAGGGCAATTGAGAGACAACATCATCTACGGAACAACCGCTTTCTGTTTTGCTCAAGACGCGTTCTTGGCCGACACAAATCAAATTGGTTTGTCTTATGGTGCGTTCAACAACAGTGCAGATATGGCTTTGAACTTGTCTTTCAAAGGATACCAATTGGGAGGTTACGAGTTTAGCTACTCCGCTCTTCAGTATTTGAAAGAAGCAACTGCCCAAGGAGCAATGGCCGGCGTGACAAAAGTAAACGGTTTCTTGGTGCCTTCTGCATCACAATCGGTTACTGACCCAATGCAAGGAACAACTTCTGTTAAACCAATGATCCACGTTCGTAACCGTTCTTACGGAGCAATGAACAGAGATTATGAGTTATCGGTGTTTGACTGGGCCAAAGGAACAAGCAATACAGATACGATTCGTACTGAGTTCCAGTCCGAGCAGGCGACCGTATTGATTGGAAGAGCCAATACTATATTATTCAAAGGGTAGTACCTTTGTGTAAATAAGTTGAAATTAAAAACCCACTCAATCGAGTGGGTTTTTTTATTAAATATGTGACCAAGTGGTTTTTCGTTTAACTTGCCAAATTGTATTTTTGCTAACGTTATATTTTTTAGCTAAATATTCAGCAGAAAAATTACTTTCGCGTATTTCTAAAACCTGAATTTCAGTAATTTTGGCTTTACGATGTATTTCACCTATTTTTCGTAATGCAAGTAGTAGATTGCGTCACAAAGATAGTGAAATATTACTCATTTACAAGTGAAATATGAAATATTATCCGACAACAAACGTTTGTAATCTTTTAATGAATATCTTTGTTTCTGATAAAATTTTAACTTAAATCAAATAAAATAAAATGGAAACAACATCAGAAGTAAAATTGCCGCATCATTTTTCGCCAGTTTACAAGAAAATGGTAGCAGAAGGATTAATAGTAGACAAAAAATACGTGGGCGAAACTCCCTTGGAACAATACCTGAAATCGCAAGAGGAAGGCGGAGAAGCTCCAGAAACACCACAAGAACCCAACATTCATCCAGAGGTAAAAGAGCCTTCCATTCCTTTGTCGCAAGTAGAGGCAATGATGGAAAAGATGCTTGCCGAGAAAATGCAGGCTATTGAAACGCCCAAAGCTCCAGAAGCACCACGCTACCAAGAGCAGCCACGATTTGCGCCAGAAAGCAATGTAGATGATATTCCAGAACTTCGCAATTGGGAAATGAAGGACAGGGAATACGAAATATGCGACGGGTCAAAACCGGTTTCTTATTCCATTTCCAGTGAGCATAGCGCATTAATTCCACTGCAATACACGAACAAGGAGACACAAACGGTACACGTAATTCGTTATGCCACAAACCAACCGTCTTTCTTTATCGAAAAGCAAAGCAAGGAACCAGGTTCCGTCTTGAAAGCGGAAATCATATTCAATTTCGGACGATTGAGAGTTCCTGCCAACAACGTGGTTTTGCAAAAATTGCTTGCCATTCACCCACATAAAGACGTTATTTTCAGGGAATATGACCCGTTGGCGGCATCCAAAAAAGTGGTTTCGGACAAAAAACTGAAATTGAAAGCCGGTAATTTGGTTTTCGAAGTCGGAGAAATGACCAACAGGGCCATTGCCAGTTTAGAATTTGCCCATTACGTAGATTCGTGGGCTACGGATATTTTGGAAGAAGAATTGACCGTTTTTGCGGAGAAAAATCCACAAAAATACATCGACTACACCAACGACCCAACCATCAAGATGAAAGGAGTTATCAAGGCTTCCTTGGCAAGTGGAGAGTTGATTTATTCGAATTACCGATTTTTGAACAAAAGACGTGAAACGATATTGGAAGTCGCCAAAAATCAGAACGAGATGGACGAAATGGTTTTGTATTTTGAATCCGGAATAGGAAGATCCACTTACGAGTACCTGCTCAATAAATTGTAGTCCAGAGTATTTATAACAAAAACCCATCCTAGCCGATGGGTTTTTTCATTATAAAATATAATCGTTTACAAACGTTTGTTGTCGTTTTATTTTTATCTTTGCTATAAATACCTAGAGATGATTTCAATAAACCGATGCCGCAATACCGTATTATACTTATTGGATAAAAACAATAGGGGTTTTATATCGCCGGAAAAGTTCGATGTTTTCTGTCATTTGGCTCAAATGGATTTGTTTGAAAACCTCTTTTTCCAGTACAACAAATGGAAATTGAACGAAAACAAACGCTTGTCCGTTACCGAATACGGTGATATTCCCAAAAACATCCAAGAGCAGATAGACGCTTTTGCAATGTACTCCACAGAAGACAATTTTACCTATGACGATGCCGGGAATGTTTGGAGTTATTCCGGAACCGACTTGTACCGTGTCGAGGGTCTTTCGTTATTGTTTCCCAGTGGAAAAAAAATAGACGTGGAGGAAGTTTCGAAAGGAACTGAGTTGAACAACTTGATCAATTCAACCATCAATATGCCCACGACCACCTACCCTATTTACACTAAAATAGGTTCAGGATTTCGCGTTTATCCCGAAGTTCCCACCACTCCTGCCGGATATGGCTTGGAGTTGTTTTACATCAGGACACCTAAATCACCAAAATGGACCTACGTGAATGTAAGCGGAAACCCAGTTTACAATGCCGGAGCATCGGACAAGCAGGATATTGAGTTGGACGAAAGTTTGTTTTCAGCCTTCATCATCAAGGTGCTTTCCTATTGTGGACTTTCGATTAAAGAGCAAGATGTAGTGGCGGTTGCCGCCAATGCAGAAATAGTAACCGACCAAAAACAATCGTAATTATGAGTTCAATGAATCCTCAAGAATATTACGAAGACGAACTGAATCACGGTTCCTACGTATATGTGACACTGGAAGAACTGGTGACCAATTTCATTGCCAATTATACCGGTGACGGAAAGATTTTGGGTAAACCGAGAAGAAGCCAAATCATCTACCAATTCAAGCAGGGAATCAAGAAATTCAGCATAAACGCTTTGCGCGAAGTAAAAGCAGTAGAACTGGAACTGGGCGACACTCTGGATATTATCCTGCCACCTGACTACGTGAATTATGCGCGTATTTCATACGTGAATCCCGATACGGGAGAACTGATGGTTTTGTCCGTAAATGATAAGATGCCGTTGGCGACCGCTTATTTGCAAGACCACGATGCCGAAATCCTGTTTGACGACGAAGGATTTATTCTGGAAGGAACAACTTATTTCGCCTCCATAAATGACAAAATCACGCAAAGAAACATCATAGGTAATATTTGTCAAACAGAAACGCAATACACTCTAGATCATACCCGAAATGTGAACGGAACATTTCATATAGATACGAGACAAGGTAGAATCCATTTTAGTTCGGACAATGCCAGTAGAGTTCTATTGCTTGAATACATTTCTGACGGACTGGAATACAGCAACGAGAGCGACATAAAAGTAACTAAATTGGCAGAAGATGCTTTGTATCATTTCGTGAATTATTACTTGATGTTTACGATGTCTGGCGTTCCATTATACGAAAAAAATGAAGCGAAAAAAGCTTGGACTAGCTCATATCAAAATGCCAAGATAGCCTTGATGGACATAAAAATACCCGACATAATGTTGGCTTTGAATG
>Ga0075464_10000970_pt1 | contig 12828 bp, 33 predicted proteins | sample DEB19_08_DNA_5_FD_75068 | JGI IMG/M metagenome (GOLD analysis project Ga0075464, IMG submission 75068) | Aqueous microbial communities from the Delaware River and Bay under freshwater to marine salinity gradient to study organic matter... | ecosystem: Environmental > Aquatic > Marine > Coastal ...
CAAGCGCTCGCAAACCACGAAGTAGACCCAGCCGTCGAAGCCTTCGTCTCTCAACAGTGTCCGGTTTGTTACGTTCATGCCCTGTCCTGCTGGAAATGGCGGTTGCGTGTAAGAAATAGTCGTTAAAAATCAGGGGGTGGATCAGTCTGGGGGACTGGGGGTCGCAGGTTCAAATCCTGTCGCTCCGACCATAACTTAGCTGATTTTGGCCCAAAAGGTTGTAACCGCAGAAACACAATGGTTTGTAAGATTCACTGGGTGTTCCCCTCTTTTTCGTCGTCTTCTTGCGACCCTTTCTCAAGTTTCCGCATCGCCGAATTGGCGAGTTTCAGCTGCCCGGCGTCGCGCGTGTAGCGCTGAACCTCGGACAAGGTCCGGTGCCCGGTGATCGACATGATCTCGTGCGCGCTGCACCCGACCTCCGCCAGCCGTCGCGCGGCGGCCTTACGCAAGCCGTGCAACACGCACCCGCTGCGCTTCCCCAACGCTTTCCGAATTGCCTGGGTCATGATCTGGCCGAACCACCGCGACTTGATCGGCAGCAGCCGCGCGGCCGACGTCGCGCGCGGCGGCAACGCTTCCGTCAGTGCCGGGTGGATTGGGATGCGCAACCGCGCGCCGGTCTTCTCCTGTGCGACGCGGATGAAATCGTCTTCAATGTGTCCCCAGGTCATCGTTAACAGGTCGCCCTTGCGCTGGCCAGTGTAGAGCGCGAGCGCGTAGGCGAGGCGCTGGCGCGTTCCGATCTTCCATTTCTTCTCGTACTTCGCCAGCTCGTCGTCGGTCCACGATCGATGCTCACCAAGTTTCAGCTTTGAGATACCGAGTGCGGGGTTGTCGCTGCGATAGCCGCGGCGCACGCCGAACGCGAGAACCTTCTTCACGCACGACAGCATGTTGTTGGCCTTGCCCGGCGTGTCGGCAAGTTCGTCCTGCCACTTTTCGATGTGGCGCGCGGCGAGCGATGCGACGGGCTTATCACCCCACTTAGCGCGGATGCGCACGACCTCGCGCTTCGTCTCAACCTGATTGCGCTTTCCCATCTGCGTGAAGCGCGTCGAGGCCAGGTATTCGTCGCAGAGCGCGTCCCACGTGCCGGCCTCTGATGCGTGCGGCACCGGCGCCAAGCGATCGAGCGCGCGCTGATACTCCACCACATAGCCAGGATCTTCCGGCGACAGTTCGAGGCGCACAGCTTTCCCGTGCCGGCGAACATAGCGGCGCACGCGGCCGTGCCGGTCCTTGAACTCGTTCACGAACGGCAGCGAGGCGCTACGCATCGTAAGGGTTGCTCTCCTTGTGGCCGCGCCGCGGCGTGCTGGTGCGCATCGCGTCCCACGCCGCGATAACCTCGGCCGCGTCGTACAGCGTGACGCCGTCGATCTTAAACGGCACAGGCATCAACCCGCGCGCTTCCCATTCGCGAAACTTCGTCTCGCTGATGCCGAGCGCGGCTGCGGCTTCTGGGCGCCGATACGCGATACGGTCAATCTGTCGCTTAAGCGCAGAACTCATCACTCACCTGTCTCTGAAGCGATCTTCGATAGCGTTACGCATTTACCTGTCATGACCTCATTCTCCCCCGCCGCGGGAAACGGGGCGGGCGGGGGAATTGGCAAGCTCAAGCAAAACGTCGGCATGGCATGGTTCGCCGGGCTTGCACCAACACGCGAGGTTCTTGCTGCGCAGTTCCGCGATAGCCGTCTTTCGGTTGCGATGTTCCGGCCCATAGCCGCCCCAGCAAACGAGATCGCCGACGCTATACGGCGCATCGGGGTCCCAATCGACAGAGTTCCTGAATGCCTTCACGGCATCGGCGGCGCACAGAACTTTGCGCCATATGTAAACGCCGGGCTCGGTCTCATCGAACATGTTGTCGCCGAACTTCCACGGATTGCCCCACTTGCCAGGGCGCGCGACGTTCACGGCAGCAAGGCCGTTCAGCGCAATGCTCTCGCGCATCAGGTTGAACCCGCGTTTCCTCGACAGCGTTATGCGCACCGGCTCGCTCATCCCGCTTCACCGGGCGGGGTGGCGGCGGCTATGGCTGCGCGCCACCAAGCCTTGAAACGATTGTGAACCTGCTCGCCGGCCCAATCCTCGACAGCGTCCACCATCGGCCTCGTCGGCTCCCGTGGCACGATCACCAAGCCCTGCGCGGATAGAGCGGCGATGATGGCGTCGGTCTTGGTGTAGGTCGCATCGCGCCAGTCTTGGTGCAGACGATCCCAGAAGCCTTCACCAAATTCGTGCGCGGCCATTGCCTTCGCGATAATCGTCCGTGCGTCCGTCACGCGCTCTCTCCTTTGGTTGGATAACGCTCAACCACTTCGTAATCAGACGTGTCTTTGATCAGTTTGAGGAACAGAAACTTGTGTTCCTGGCCAGCGCTTTTTAGTGTGCACCACGGCGTTCTGCATCCGTCGACGATCACCGGCAATTCGAGAACGTCATCCGACCCGGCCCATGCCGGCAGACGAACCGACTTGATCGTGTGGTCGGTCATTGCATCTTGAAATTTTATTTTCTCGCTCACGGTTTTGGCTCCTTGGTCAGATCGGCGATGATCCTGGCGGCGTAGCTGTCTGGTGTCTCGAACGAGCCGTGAAGCTGAATAGCGCGCGCGGCACCCGCTGCCCCGTTCGAGTAGGCCTCCGCCAGCATTGGGTTCACGTGCGCTTCGAGGACGGCGCGGAGGCCGTCACGAAAACCCTCGTTGCCGTTTACGACACCATCGCGAAACGTTTCCACCATCTCATCCAGCTTCTCGCTCACGGCGCGCGCTCCGAGAAGGCGGCAGCAGTAAGCGCCTGAACAAGCGCGGGCTGGATCGTCACGAGTGGGTGATTGACCCACGAACCGATGGGGCGACACGAGCGCGGCTCAAGCTCGATCTGGTCGAGCACGACGGTTACGGGCAGCCCGGCGCCTAGCGCGATGCCGACTTCGATGAGAGCGCCTTTGAATGGCGGATCGCCAGGGCCAGCGAAGAACACAACGCGCTCGCACGAAAGAACCTCGGCTGTGATCCGCGCCCACAGTTCCGAAAAGTCTTCCGTCTCGCCTTCGCCGGCCTCATCGATCCACGTCGAAATGATCGGCACCCCGGCCCTGTCGCGCCACTTGCGCCACATCTCAGCATGTCGCACGCGGCTGGCAACGTAGATGCCTTTGCGCGCCATCTTCTCAATCAGTTCACGGCTCATGGCTGGGCTCCGGGAGGGTGAGAAAGTCGTCGTAAGCGGTCAGCGCCCGATCGTTCATCCAGATGTACGCGGCCTCAACCTGCACATCGTGCATGGTCGATGCGCCGCCAGCTTTCGGCGTCCGCCTTGGCATGTGTCGCGCGGCTTCAATCACAGCCTCAGCAAGCTTCAACGCCTCTTCCAGCCTTGCGTTCTTTGCTTCGGCGGCGAGGGCGCGGGCGTTCGCTTCCTCGTAATCGACACGCACGATCTGGCGTAGCTCAAGTTCGTGAGCAATTGCTGTGTCCCTTTCCCCCTCCACCCGTGCGAGGTCGGCGGAGAGTTTGTCGGCCCGCTCAATATCCTTCGCCCATCCGCCAAGACGTTGTTCCGCGACGTGCACAGCCTCGTCTCGTTCGGCTGCGAGTTTGGTGCGCTCGGTGGAGAGGGCGTCAACGAAGTGGTGCGCGCGGTCGTTCTCCTCGGCATCAACCCATACGTCGATGATCTCGCGTAGATATGCGGCCGCGTCCTTTGCCTCCGCCGTCATGGCGCTGTCGCTGGGGGTGGGGGAAGGTTTTGCGAGCATCGCATTCAACCTTCCTAAGTCGTGTGTTCCGTCGCTCATGTCGTCTCGCTCCCTGTCGGCGCGGGGTTGGGCTCTTTCATCCATTTCAGGTGGTTTCGTCCGTATGCGAACCATAGCGCGATGTTCATGGGAAGTAGGCCCCAAGCACCGGCCGCGATGATCCAGACGAGCCAGAGCGCTTGATTGCCTAGGCCAACGGCCCACGCCCACGGCGTTTTGTTGCCCGCCAAAAGCGTCATCCAGATCGTGATGACGGACAACAGCCACGGCAGGTAGTCGCGAATTGCATCCGTCATGATCCGGCATCTTCCATCAAGGCGCGCATCATCAATCCACTGATTGTTACCCACGTCCGCCACTGCGGATGTTCGGCTGTCGGCTTGACGCGTCGCGCGAGCCCTCGAACGATCAATTCGTCGCGGTCGCGAAAGTCGAGCGCCTCCATGTCACGTTCGTCGCCCATGAGTGCGCGAAGCTGTGCGGGGCTTAGCTTGGGCACATCGTTGAGAACGCGACCAGCGCGCTCAGCTAGAAATTCCGCTGGCGTCTTCATCCCTTTCCTCCTTCTGTCGGCGCGGGCTGCGGGGTGAGGGCGGCACGAAGCGCGAGCATGGCCCGCGATCTGCGAATGCTATCCGCAACGTCGCTTTCGAGATGCTTGTGCGCGTGCTCCGCACCCTCACGCAATCGCGCAGCCTCAGCCCTTACCTTCTCCCCCTCGCGGACCTGAGCGCGGAGGCGGGTGAGTTCGGCTGCCATGGTCGGGAATGAATTGCGCAGAAGAACGATCAGGGTGGCTGTCGCGCCATCACGCTCGTCATCGCGCCCGTTGTTGTGGAACATGTGCGCGACACGATTATCCCCGGCCTCGTCAGACGAAATCTCAACTACCCAAGGGTAGTCCTCGTCCCACAGCACGAACCACGGACCTGGCGTCGCCTTCGCATCTAGTGCGATAAGCTCAGCCAACCGCTCATCCGTCATCGCCATCGCGCCCGGCACCGCGGGGGTGGGGTCAGTCATAGCGCACCGTGTGACCCTTGAACCAACCAGAGCAGACAGCGCCTTCAATCGGTCGTCCGTCACGCTTTCCCTTGAAGCGCGTTGCGTAGACATCGCCCTTACCGCACGTGAACCATGCGTAGCCGCCGACATCGACAGGCTCTACGCCATCATCTAGCAGCGCCTTACGTGCGCCGTCAGGGTCGGTGCAGGAAGCCAGCGCGACGGCGGCAACCAAAAGTATTAGTTTCTTGATCATGCTCTCGTTTCCTCGCAGCGCTGGTGGTGGTTAGGCCTGAAGCCGTTCGCGAAAATCATCCGACAGGCCAAGCCGGCGGTGTTCACACTTCGGACACCGATGGTCGAAAAGGTGGCCGCCACGGTGAACGATGACCCATTCGTTTTCCCGGAGCCATTTGCGCAGGCCGTCGAAAGTCGTCATGTGGATGCGCTCGTTCTGCGCGCAGCCCCTTGTGTTGCAGTAGAGGTAGATGAACGGCTCTTCGCGCTTCTGGCCGCGAATCTTGCGCGGTGTGATGCGGACGGCGGTCATGGCTTGGTCTTTCGGTCGTAAGATTTCGATAGGTAGAGTTCAGCTTCGCGCGACGCCGCCGGCGAGACCGTGGCGACCGTGTAGTTCGGGTTCGCGCACCTGATGCACTTCTCCTCGCCGAAGCGGCGACGGTTGCCGCACCGGCATTTCAAATTCTTCCGGCGCCGCTTCTCGGCCTCGTAGTTGTCGCGCTCGACGGTGTGCATGGGTGGTAGGCGGAAGGGGTCGGCCATCACGCGGCCTCCGACCGACGGATTGCGGCGCGATATTCTCTGATCGACTGGCGGATGGCCGCCGCGTCGATCGCGTTATCAGCTCGCAGAAGGTCTGCCTCCAACTCGGCAACCCTCGCCCATGCGATCATCTGTAGGTTGACCAGGGCGAGCCTGAGCGTCGTTGTCGTTTGCGCGCTGTAGTTCATGGCGTCACCCACTGAGCGTGCGTAGCGACACCGAGTGCGTAGAACAGCACGAGCCATGCGGTTTGACGGAAGGCTTTCATCTTTTGATCCCGGAGCTTTTGGCTATGTCGGTGAGGTTCCGGTCGATGCGTTTCATGCGCTCGACGTTGTGTTCGAAACACCAAAGCCGCGACCACCACGTTCCCGCGGGCTTGTCGCAACCGATCACGATGCAGGTCTCACCCGTGTGGTAGGCTGACGAGTTGCCTTTGTGGTGCGGGTCTTCAAACGCGGTCAGCTTGCTCACGTTCTCGGCTCCCATCTCTTCTGAAACCCTCGCGACTGCATTGGTCGCGACGACTTAGGAAAGGATCGCGGCGGCCACGACCACTTGCGGGTACGGGACTCTGGAGAGTTCGAATCGTCCCGGGTGATCGTGACCGACAGCTTGTTGCGGACGCGTGTTACCCAGCCGGTAACCACTTGCTCGGACGCTGACTTAGCAACGTGACAAGGGGTGCGACGCAGGGGGCGTCCATTCGAAATTTCAGTGAGACCGCCGGCGGCATGCTGGCGCTCGTGGTCGAAATCGATATCGCTCAGCGCCGCCCACGTGTCGCACCCGCAAGCGCAGCGCACCGCGCAATTCAGGTCGCGGCGCAGCATCTTGAAGCGCCTCTCGTCGCCGGGGGTGCCGTAGACGTAGTGCGCGACCGGGACCAAGGCCCCGTCGACGATCACTTGCGCGTCGTAGGCGACGAGGATCCGGTACTTCTGGCGGGGGGTGAAGGGTTTGGTCATTGCTTCCCCTTAAGCGCGCGGATCAGGCGCGCGATCTCTTCGGCCTCTTCGAGGTGCTCCTGGCAGAGGCAGGCACCGCCGCGGCTCTCTCGCGAGCACTCGCGTACACCCGTCTCCCAATCCATCGGGCCTAGGCGTTCGCAGTCGGCCGGTATCTCGGCGCGCGCATCGGCGATCTTGGCCGCATCTTCAAGGGCGGCGTCGCGCTCGCTCACAACACCACCTCAACGATCGCTTGCGGGTTCAGGCGCTCAATCGTCGTGCGCACCATCTCCGGGTTGGCTTTGTCCGTGTACGGCGCCGGGATCGTGTCCGTGCCGAACAAACGCTTAATCTCGGGGTCGGTTGAGCGGACGTTCCAGCTACCGTTGGCGCGGAACAGGGTGATCTTGATTTGGTTTCTCACGACGCGCGCACCTGAGCGCGAAGCACATCCGCTGCGATCCGTTCCATCAACTCGATGGCCTGACCCTTGGTCAGGGTGACGATGCCTTGAGAAGCGATCCCGGTGATTTGGGTCAGCTTCACGCCGCCGCCGTCGAGGATCTGAACCGTCGTCTTAAGCGACAGGTTCTCGCGCTTGCGCGCCTTCAATTCAGCCCGGCCCACAGCCTTGTTAACCAAGGCCTTAAGCTCGTCCATCCCGCTCTCTGCAACTGCCATGTGCCCGCTCTCCGCTAACCCGGCCCCGCGCCGGACGCCTGTTTATATAACGGAGATTAGTTCACGCCGCGTGAATGGTCAAGCGGAAAAAATCATGCCCTGTGAATTGTCACGAAAGTACCAACTTTGACACTTGCCGCATTTGGCACGCCACGGTTAAGCTTAACCGTAGGGGAACCCCTTACAATCGAGGTCCAGATGGCAAGTAGTGCGTTCTGGCCGTTCCATCCCAGGAACACTGCGAATTTCCGCAGGCTGTGTCACTTCACGTCGGCACCAGTTGACAAAGTTCATGGGGCGTGAACATAGTTCGCCCCATGATCACAACTGTTGGACAGTTCATCGACGAACTCGGGGGCACCTCGGCGACAGCCAAGGTCTTCGAAACCGGTATGACGAGCGTCAGCAATTGGCGGAAACGCAATCGGTTCCCGCCTTGGGCGAAGATGCGGGGCCTCGACATCGCGCGCGCGAACAAGATGCGCTTCGACCCGCGCCTGTTCGCGATCGTCCGTACTAGCCCACCCAAGATCGAAACAGCAGCGCAGGCGGCCGAGTAGTCAGTACGCGGACGATCTTAATCCTCGTTGCGTCTCGAATTTAACGAACTGGTTAATTAAGATTAACAGCGACGCTTCAAGAGGTGCCAAATGTCTGACGAACTCAACCCCGCCCCACTGGCGAACGGTCACGCTGAAGGCCTTGGTCCCGTCCCGGTGATGGGCACGGAGCCCGCGCCGAAGAAGCGCCGCAAGCGCAAGGCGAAACCTGCTGCGCCGAAGGTGGCGCGCGCACCCAAGATCAAGATTGACCCCCTGATGGCGGAACACCGAGCTTCGATAGCGCCGGCCACGCAGGCGGTCGAAGAGGCCCCGACGCCGACCCTCCTGACTGGCGTCGGGGCCGATCATCTTGTCGAGCGGCGCGAGCGGATCCACGCCCGCCAGTTCGATGCTGACGTTCGTGCGCTGGTGGCGCCACCGATCAAGTCGACGTGGGCGCAACGGTTCGTCTTCAGCCTTCGCCACATGACAGGTCTCGACGGCGACGACACGCTTGTGCGTTTCAGCACGACGTTGACGATCCTGCTTTGCTTCGCGCTTGTCGGCGCGGCGGCAGGCGTTGCGCGCGCGGTGCTCTGATGGCGGCGGGGCGGTACGACTACGGCCTGACAACGATCAGCGGTCACCGCAGGGTCGAACTTAGGTGCCCGGAGTGTCAGCAGATGTTCTGGATCAACGCCGGCGCCTTCGCGCAGGGTAAGCGCCGTTATCCTAACAGCCCCATTCGCTGCAGCGATTCGTGTCGCCGCGCATACGACCGCGCCACCAAGGCAGCACAGCGAGCGGAGGCTCAAGGCTAATGAACCTCCGGGGGGCGGCAAGCAACAAGCGGTGGAAAGAGCAGCGACGCGCGCGCGCCTGCGCCGACCTCGTAGACATGCGGGAGCGTCAAGCCGTGGTCGAAGGCATCCAGCACAACGTCGAGTTCTCCTTCGACCTGAACGGCCACCACATCGGCAAGGTGACGGCGAGCAGGGTCTATTTCGAAAACGGTCAACGGGTCGCTGAGATTGAATGGACGTGGCGCGCTGACGTCGACCTGATGACGAGCCGGTTGCTTCGCGCGTTTTATAACGTGGAGGCGCGCTAGTCATGACGACGCGCACGGCAACGCGCCGGAAGGCCAAGAGCCTCACGAAGCCGCCGAAGGGCTGGCGGAACAGGTGGCGCGCGCTGGTCGGCTTCGATCACGAGAGCGGCGCTACGCACTACCCCGGCGAAGAGTACGACGGCGAGTTTTTGCACCCATCAAAGGACATCGCCGAGACGGTCGCTGCAGAATCGCTCGCTTACGTCCTCCGCCAGCACGGCTACCCGATCTACGAATACCTCGGCGCCTTCCCCGTGGAGGCGTCATGAACCCCAACTGCGTCCAGGCCCAACCCGCCCCAACCAGTGCCGGACGCAAAGGCCCGCCGCCGTGTCTTTCCTCCTGCGCGCCCCCCATGCGCAGTGACAGGCGGCGGGCGACTTATTCAACGAAGCAAAAAACAAAAATTCGGTGGGCCTTTGACGACTGCGAACCTCAAGGGTTGGACAATGGAAGTAGATTTAGCGCCGTACCTGATGGGCGACCCTATCGCCGCGTACCGGCGGCCTCCGACGGTTGAAGAGATCGAACGCTTAGACCGTCGAGCGGAAGAGCGTCGGCGCGGCCCGTACACGTATCAGCGCAAGGTGCGCGAGAGCCGCGGCCTGCAGCTTCCTAAGGATCTGCGCTTGCTGACTCTGCAGGTCGGCGAGTCGATCGACTTTTCGTCAAAGGTTCGCGCTGAAAGCTCGCGCGCGTGGATGTATCGGAATTTCCAACAGTGCAGCGTCAGGCGCCTTTCTGACGGCAAGTATTGGCTCCGGAGGGTGGCGTAAGTCGAATGGCCTTAGCAGAGAAGCGTAAGCCTTGGATGAAGTGGTATCCGCGCGATTGGCGAGCGGAGACCGGTCTTCAACTCGTCAGCCGTGCGGCGCGGTCCGTATGGCTCGATATGCTGGGTCTCATGCATGAAAGTACCCTAATAGGGTACCTATTGCTGAACGGGAAGAAACCCACCCCAGAGCAGCTAGCCCGGGTGCTGGGGGACGACATCCAAGACCTGTCCCGGTGGCTCGACGAACTCGCCTCGGCCGGCATCTATTCCGAGAACGAAGACGGCATCATCTATTCGCGCCGCATGGTCCGCGACCATGAAATGGCCGAAAAAGGCCGCGAAGATATTAAGAAGCGTAAGGGGGCTTGGAGCAAAGACGACGAAAAGTCGGATAGGTTTCCTACTAGCCCCCCTAATAGGGTACCCGGAAGCCTCCCTATTACTCAGAGGCCAGAGGCCAGAGGCCATATAGTATCTCCCGTGGGTCCGGGCACCCCCGGACCCACGGCGGGGGGCGGAATTCCTTACACGGAAGACTTCGAACAGTTCTGGAAAGCCTACCCCCGCAACGCGAACATGACGAAGCTCTTGGCCTTCGAGCGCTGGGAAATGCTGAAGGCCGCCGGCGCGCTGCCCGAGCTGCCGCAAATGCTGGTGGCCGTGGCAGGCTATCGCAAATTTCTCGCCGATCAGTCGAAGGGTAGGGCGAGCCCGTACCGGGTGCAACACGCCGACAAGTGGCTGAAAGAGCGGAAGTACGAGGGGCAGCTTGAAGCTCCCGCCGTCGCCGTCGGTGTGTCGACGGCTGGGTGGGAGGCATCGCACCCCGAGACCTGGGGCAAGCTTCGGGAACAGCTTCGCGAGATGCACGGCTCAGATTCGCTGTGGCTCCAACTGTTCGGCCGCTGCCAACTTCAACCCGGCTCGCCGTTCACGGTCATATGCACCGATGAGTTCGAGCGCGACCGGTTGAACGACCGGTTCGCTGCAAAGCTGACCGCCATGTTCGACGTGCCGGTGACCTTCACGGTTCGCCGGCCGTTTCAGTCTTCACCCCCCAGCCCAACCCAAACACAGGAGTTAAGACATTGACCAAGCCAAGTTTCGCCCACGAGATTCTTCGGTCCCTGGTCGCGCGCGTCGAGCGTCTGGAAGCCGATAAGAAGGCGGTCGCCGACGACATCCGCGAGGTGTACCGCGAGGCCAAGGGCCACGGGTTCGACACCAAGATCATGCGCAAGGCGATCGCGCGCCGGGCGATGGATCAGGCGCAGCTGCAAGAGCAGGACGCGCTGCTGGACCTGTACCTCGACGCCCTGCTGGCCGCGAAGGTTGTGCCGATGCGCGTCGTGCCGATGGCGGCGGCTGCTGAATGATGGCGGAGATATCGGTAGTGGTGCCGCTGACGATTTATGCGTCCGTCACGTCTCTCGCCATAGTCTTGTTGGTCGGCTTGGTTCAAGGGTTGGCCAGGCGGGTGCGCGCCATAGAGAAAAAGCTGTGGTTGAGCGATGACCGATAACATCGTCCGCCCCACCTCATCTCAAGCAGACGACGCCATAGCAGAGCAGGGGGAGTATCAAGACCTCCTGTCTGCGCTTGTGTCTCAGGGTAACGCGCTACCGCCGGCGAAGATCAGTGCTGTTCTTGCGGCTGTCGATCGTGCCTTGCGGGATCAGTTTCAGAACCCGCCTCTTGACCTTGCGCTTGCCGCTATCGCAACGGTCGCAGGTAACCAACTTGCCGCGATGGTCATGCAGGTTCAGCGGGCCAATCCGATCGGCGACGCAGGCCGTGATGGTCGGGTGCGGGCGGTGTCGACTTTCTTGACCAAACTCTTCGAGCGGTCGGTTACCGAACGCGTCATGGCGCAACGGATGGACGCGACCGCGGCGAAGCAGTTGCGGAAGATTAACGCGAGGCTCCAATGATCGAGCTTGCCGTCATCGTCTGGCTGATCTGGACCGTCGCCCTCACGTGGCGGCAACGGGTCTTGGATCGGCGCATTCAGGATCTTCAATACGATCTGACGAGGTTGCGCAAATGAGCTGGCGGGTATTGCGCGCGTTTGCGGGCAGTGAGTTTGACGTGGCGGTGCATCTGCTCGCCGACGGCGTTAATTCTTACTGCCCGTCATACCTTTCGCGCACGCGCAGTCGCAAGGCGCGTCGCATCATCAACATCGATTCAGAGTTGCCGATGTTCCCCGGCTACTTGTTCGCCAGCTTCGACGCGCTGAAGGCCGAGAACGATCAGTTCGACGTACAGGCCTACACGCGCGCCTTCGGTCAGGGGCGCATGAAGGTGTCGCTCGTTCCTGGCGCGCTGCTCAGTGACGCTCAGGTTGGCGCGGTGAGGGTGATCGCGTTCAAGACGTCTGCCGTGAGCGACAAGACCGTCATTCGCGCCGGCGCATTCGTTGATGTGTGGCGCGGGCTTATGAAGGGTGAGCGCGCGAAGGTTATCGAAGTGCGCGGCGAGCGCGCGCTGATCTCACTCTTCGGATCAGGTCGAGTGTTGCATGTTGACGCCACTGACTTGGAAACGGTCGCACGTGAGACAGAAGAGAAACTTCGTGTTGCAATCTAATCGACACTATGTAGCTTCACCTTCGGTCTCTAGCGTTGATCCGCTGATCCGGCCTTTGCCGCGTGCGCAGCGAACGCTACCCGGTGCCCGAGAAAATCAGGGCGCGCAGTTTGGCGAGATGTGCTCGCTCCATTTCAAAAGTAGTAAAAAATAGCCATGGCAGGCGCGAGACCCGGCGAGCGTCGTGGTGGCCGCCAAGCCGGCGTGCCGAACAAAGTCACGCGCGACATTCGCGCGCTCGCTCAGAAATACACAAGCAAGGCCATCAAGCGGCTGGCGCATCTCGCGGAGAACGCTGAGAGCGAGGCTGCGCAGGTGGCTGCCATCAAAGAAATTCTCGACCGCGCCTACGGCAAGTCGAAACAGTCAACCGAGGTGTCTGGACCGGATGAGGCCCCGATCGGCATTGCCGTCCGCTTCGTTGGCGGGGACGGAGACGAAGGCTGACGTTCCAATTGCGTTTCGGCCGCTCTTTGAGCCGTATCGGTACAAGGTCTATTTCGGTGGTCGCGGTGGCGCCAAGTCGTGGAACTTCGCACGCGCCCTGTTGATCATCTGTGCGCAGCGACCGCTTCGGGTGCTCTGCGCTCGCGAGCTGCAGAACTCGATCGCGGACAG
>Ga0075464_10000971_pt1 | contig 12827 bp, 13 predicted proteins | sample DEB19_08_DNA_5_FD_75068 | JGI IMG/M metagenome (GOLD analysis project Ga0075464, IMG submission 75068) | Aqueous microbial communities from the Delaware River and Bay under freshwater to marine salinity gradient to study organic matter... | ecosystem: Environmental > Aquatic > Marine > Coastal ...
GCAGACGCCATCAAGGCAGACTTGAAGGCCGAAGGCTACGACATCGACGCCACGTTCGCAGAGTTCCGCAAAGAACAGAAGATGGCAGAAGCCGCGATTCCCGCAGAGGTGAAGACTCCCCTCGGTCGGGCGACTGGCCGCGTTCGGAAGTTGGTGAAGGCAGTTCTCGAAGGACTCACCCCCAGCGAGGCAGCCGCTAAGGCAGGGATGACGCTCGAAGCAGCCCGAGACGCCTACAACAAGTTCCGTGGCACTGTGAACGACGCAGGAGCCCAGGCGGCACAACAGGCGAGGGATGCACTCTTGCGTTCAGCCCCCGCCGCAGACTTCGCGGCAAACATTGGCCTTCCCGAGTGGGCAGAGGATGCGGTGATTGATACCCCGCTCATCAAGACGCCGAAGACCGAGGAATTGAAGAAGCAGCGCACCAAGAAGAAGGCACCGGGAGAACTGGACCTTAAAAACCCCGTGGCAGTGGTCCGCGCCAAACGCAGCATCGAGCAACGGAAGTCCGGCGCATTCGACATGATTAGCGAGTACTGGCGTGCATCCATCCTTTCCGGCCCGCAGACTCACGTTGTCAATGTGGTGTCAGGATTGGCCTACGGCACCTACGAGGCGACATTCAAGAAGCTGGCAGCAGGCGCACAGGCAGACGTTGCCCGCATGTTCGGCATGGAGCCGGACGCCGCAAGCCTTGCCGACCTTCCCGCCATGATCGCAGGGACGCTTCCAGCCATCAAGCAGGCGTTCACCGATTCAATCCGCTCGTGGAAGACTGAACAACGGTTGTTTGACAGCTACACACGCGGCCAACTCGACAACCTCGACGCCGAGGGACTATTCAAAGAGCAGTTTCAGCCAGCGATGAAGGGCAAGTTCGGGACGTTCATGCGCTCCATCAGCTTCCGAGCCATGGGAGCCACTGACGAATTTGTGAAGTCATTCTTCACGCGCATCGAGGTAGCGGCACAGGCCCGCCAGATCGCCCGCACCAAAAACCTGAAAGGGCAGGAGTTGGCCAACGAGATCGCGTACCAGATGACGCCGGGTAGCGAAGCATGGGTACGCGCACTGGATCAGGCGAAGAAGATCACCTTCCAAACGGAGATCGGGAGCCAGTCGGGCAGCATCGACAAGATCGACGAAGTAGCCAAACTCATCTCGGAAACGAAGAAGGGCCGATACGGCACCATCTTGAAGGGGATGAGTCATTTCGTGTTCCCGTTTGTGGATACTCCGACGAACATCTTTAAGGCTGGAATCACAATGTCGCCGGTCGGCGGTGTGCTGGCGCTCATCGACGGCGCTCGTTCACTCAACCAACGCCGGAAGGGCAACAAGGAGGACGCCGCGAAGCTCTACAACGCCGCCCGCCTGTTCGATGACATGACCAACCAGATTGTCGCATGGGGGATGATTCTGGCCATCTCCGAGCTTGTGAAACCGGGCGAGGACGAGGACGAAACGCCGTACATCACCGGAACCCTGCCATGGCGCACAACAGCCCCAGGGGAAAGGGAGATCGCGTACCGCACAGCGCCCCCGCAGTCCATCCGCATCGGTGACAAGTGGTACAGCTACAAGAGGCTGGACCCATTCGCCTCCGCGCTCGCCTTCACAGTGGACGCCATCAAGCAAATGCAGTCCGGCAAGCCACTCGATGAGGCTTGGGGCCAGATCGGGCTTGGGATGGTACGCAATTTACAGGACAAAACCTTCCTTCAAGGCGTGTCCGACTTGATGAACGCAATCAACGACCCTGAACGCTTCGGGACCAAGTGGGCGGTGAACATCGCCACGGGCTTCGTTCCAAATTTAATCAGGCAGCCGATTCGCACCTACGACCCGACTTTCAGGGATTCGGACTTGCCGAATGATATGCCGTTCTGGCAGAACCTTGGTACGCGGGTTGGTTATGGCGTGGTGTCACAGTCCGCGCCTCCAGCGTTCGACGTTTGGGGCCGGGAGGCAGACAAGAACACAGGCACAGGCGGACCACTCACGGACTTTGCCTTGCGCCTGCTCTCTCCCGTGGACCTTCGAGAAGCTGGAAACGTGGACCCGCTCGACGTTGCCCTTTTGCGCTACAACATGACGGCAGAGGAGCCATTCGGCATCACTGCGCCCTCGCGTGAGATCCGGCGCAAGATCAACGGCGAAGAGGTCAACGTGAGCCTCACGGACGCCCAACGGGAGGAAATGGCACGGAAAGCGGGTCAAGCCGCTCGTCTGGCCATCGGCTCACGGTTCAACGGGCGCGACCTGACGGACGACGACGCCGAGACGATCAAGGCGACCGTTCTACAGGCTCAAAGGCTCTACCGGGAGATTGCGTTTCGTCAGGCGATGGCTGCGAAGAAATAATACAGCATATTACAGGATATTATTGACGAACCGGCGCAACAGGTGATGTTGGCCGGGTATGGAAACACCACAAGCAGGCAACAGTACAGTCACGGATAAAAAACTTTGGACCCTTAGTCGATTTGTCACGGGTGCATGGTGGCGCATCGTCACTCCGATGGGGCCGAGGCTCTTCAATGTAACGGGCAGACGCGAAGCCATGAGGCAGGCTCATCTTTTGCGCCTGACCGTTGACAAAGAGTACGCAACCAAGCACGGGAAGAAGGTTGCGCCATGAGCATGACTAAAGAAGCACTGGCGGCCCTCCTGAACGGCAGGGAATATTCCAACGAAATCACACGGGAGGAGGCGAAACAAGCCAAGGCTGACGGCCTGATTGTGCTGTTCGGCTACTCGGACGATAACATTGAGATCCGAGGAGCTTTCCATGATGAGGTTTGCATGAATGACGGAGGCGAGATTTTCCTTCACAGAGGCGGCATTCTTCCAGACTACGAAAGCATTGATTGTCCTGAGTGTCAGAACAGAGTTGAAAAGGACGAGAAGAAATGCGCTGTGATCGAATGCAAATGGAGCGAGGGCGACTATTCATGGTTCATCCAGCCACGAGTGACGCCCTTTGCGCCCTTCGACATCATGAAGGACGGAGAAAAGTTCTGCCGTGGCGTGGTTATTGCGGTGGCGGACCTTCCAAGCCTCACCCCAAAGTCTCGATTCAGCTACGTTAACGTGACATCACCGGGAGCAGAGGGAACGATAAACCTGATGTGGGGCGACTATCCAATCCAATGGATTAACAGCCCTGAAATTGCCGCTGGAATCAAAGAGTTTCTTGATGGCGAGAAGAAATCATGAACGCACCCTCAATCATCAACCCTGACGGCAGCCTCGACCGCGAAATGCTCGATATTCTTGCCAAGGCAAGCCATCAAGAGCGCGAAAAGAAGGACATGGAGCAGGCGCTCGAACTGTCTGCCGCTGGCTGGCAAGCTGAGATCCAGCCACACCACACGCCGCACCCGTTCACGGGCAACGTGCAGGTGATGTCGTGGTACTGGAGGCGTCCGGCTCGCAGAAAGAATCAAAAGGGCAGGCTTTACCTGTCCACCAATCAAGCATGGAACGCCATGAAGAAGCAATCAGCATGAAACCAATCCTCTTTCTCGACATCGACGGCGTTTTGAACTCCCGCCATCAGCGCGGCATGGAGTCGGACAAGGTTGGGTTACTCAAGCGCATCTTGGACACCACGGGCGCAGAGGTGGTTCTTTCGTCCACTTGGAGACGACAGAGGGACAACCTCAAGCGGGTTATTCAGATGCTCTATTGCATAGGCCATGAGATGATCAGCGCCACACCTGTTCTCGATGGCCGGGACTTCCCGCCGTTCGGTCCAACTCGTGGCGATGAGATCCGCGCATGGTTGACCGAAGAACACTTTTTCGACAGGGTTTTTGAACGTGAACAGAGGAACGTTGTGATTCTCGATGACGATCAAGACATGGGCGATTTGCGCCCGTTCTGCGTGTTCACGGATTCCGACATTGGGCTAACACCCGAGCTGGCCGAAGAAGTGATTCGCCGCCTTACCTGCGACGCCGAGGCCGGTAAAACTGCGGACCCATAGGCTGCTGGCCTACCCCGGCTTGTGCCTGCGCATCCATGGCGGCCTTTTCTTCTGCCGCGACTCGTTGCGCCTCGTTATTGACAGCCTGCGACCGCGCCTTGTCAATCAAGCCAAGTTGTGCGCCGGTATCTCCAGCCTCTCGGGCTTGGGCGAACTGGTCTTTGGTTTTGAGCAACTGACCCGCGCCGGATGCAGGCGTACCGTATGCGCCGGGAGTCGTTAGGCGTTTGTTGGTGTCCGCCATTGGTCTGGAGGAGCCCATAGAGGAGAAGAATCGAGATTGGGGAATCATGGTGATGGAGGGGTTAAGAAACTCGTTCAATGCGGAGATTGCGGAAAACTATGTCGGGATCGACTCCAAGCTCAATCGCCCAAGAGTCACCTGGGCTGACACTTGCCCAAGTCGTATGATCGGCAGGGTCGGCGGTTCCTGAAACGGTGAAAGGCCCGTACGTCTTAGTCTCGATGAACGTGTAGTCAGTGCCATCGAAGGAATAAACATCCCATAGAACCTGCCATTCTCCCCCGGTGAGCACCGTTCCAGCATGAGCCGGGGTTGCCGTCCCAAGTCCAGCGCCATCGCCAATTTCAGCGCCTCCACCGGGAATCAGTGAGCCTCGATAAAACCAGAGAGCGTTCAGCGTGTAGGTTGAGATGCCAGAAGCGACATCCGTGAATAACTGAACATCCGTCGCCTCGCTGATATCTGCGCGTTTGAACGGGTTGGCGGCGAGTGGTGGCGGGTCAACAAATCCGCTTTTGCCAACAAATCCCTGGGCGACATTAACAGCCTCGGTGATGACGCTCTCAAACATCGGGTAGTTCGTATTGGAACTGAAATCCGCTGACGGGTCGCTTGAATCGCCATACGTCCAACTGGCCCGAAGTGCGAAATAGAAGTAGCGGCGGCTTGTCCTGAACTCAGGCAAGCTAGAATCCTCTTCGCTCTTGATTCGCTCGCAGCGCACCACATCACGGTCGGAGCGTCGCAGCACGGTAAACGGACCCTCGCCAGTGTAGCCGGGTTCCGAGGTTGGCGGCGATCCACGCTCAAAGCCTGGGCCGGGTGAAACGAAGTACCGGCCATCGCTAAGCCTTCGCAGCGTGCAACCGATACCCAGAGGCGATGGGCGAGGCTTTTCCATGGCTAGGCAGGGGTAACGCTGCTTGTGATGGATGCGGTTGGCGCAAATGGCTTTGTCCAAGTCAGCTTCTTGATGGTGTATCCGCCCATGTCAGGCTCGACGACGTACTCAACAAAGGTATCCGGCCAAGTGGTGTGATTCGGCGTGGCTGAGATTGTCACCTCAAACACACTGAAGCCCAATTCGCCATAGTCATACACCTGTGATTCGTAAGAGATTGAGCCGTGCAAACAAGGCGGGATGGATGTCGGGTTTCCAACTCCAACAATATCCACGGATGAAGGCTGAAACGGCGCGGACTTGTCGCTAAAATCGGTGTCTGCTGGCGCTGCTTTTTGCCACCACTCGTCAATTGTCACAAGGCATGGCTCAGCGTATGCCGGACAGAGAGAGTACCTAGCAACCGTGATGTGTCGCTCATCACCACTGGCTTGGTATTCTATAAGTTCCTCGGTGTCATATCCGAGTAGCACGGCAGGCCAGACCATGGCGCGGTACTCAATGTGCGTCCGCTTGTTGGATGAGCCAACGCGTACATTTACAGGCTCATCCACGCTAAGCCAAAGATTGTGGGATTCTTGGGTGACAGATGTTGATCTTCCGTCTGTCGTTAATGCAACGGCGCTTGGTGCACTTGTCGCCAGCGTCCATGTTTTGGTACGGGTGAACGCATCGCCTGTTTTGGGGTCAACGGGCTTGTCTGTTTGCGATACAGTGAGGGCTGCAACGGTTGTAATGGTGACAATGCAAACGTCACCGCTCAACTGTTGCTCGCTAACTCGCAGCACATAGCGGCCATTTCCAGGTGCGCCGAGTGCGGCGACGCTAGCGGTGGAAACGTCGGGAATATCTGAACCCGTGAGCGCAACATAGGTATGGGTGCGGACTTTGCCCCAAATAGGATCAATATTCTCCATGACAAGCGGAGTCGTCGGGAAAACATCAACGAAATTGAGCCGGAAGTACCCAGCGGTCGCAGCGGGCGACAAGTGCGTGTACTTGTAGTTGTCGTACGTCGAATGCGGTCGGCCTGCGGTTGGCAGTTTGAGGCCATTGGTTCCCGTGGCCGTCAGGGTTGTCGTTCCGGCAACTGGTAGGTTGCTCGTCGTGATGTCGTGGGCCGCCACAAGCACCCAGAGCCCTAGCTTTGCCGAGTACTGCAAGCTCTCAAGCTGGTATGACGGCTCTTGAGGCATTAGAACAGCGGGGCAATGGTGATTTCGCTCGAACCTTGGGGGCGCATCTGCTCAAGGATGGAAATAGCGGCCTGTGCGTTTGTCTCGACGTAGGACGGCGGATCGACGTCGCGCAAGATCGGAGTCGCAAAGAATCGAGCAGTCGCCAGAGGCAGGAACACGCTTTCCACGAATGCCACGGGGACAGGGATAGGCGTAGCCGGGTCGGTGTAAGTAGGCTCTCCGCCGTGCACGCTGGCAGTCTCAAAGTGACCAAGGCTTGTGCGTGCGTAGAACTCGATGTTCGTCGCGGCGGCAAAACTCGGACTGATCATCATTCGGTAGCGTGGCTGCGTGTCACCCGAGAGCAGGGAGGATTCCACATAGTACGAATTGCCTTCTGGATAGCTTGGTCGGTGCCTGCGGCGTCCGTAGTCATCGTCAACCGACATCGAAGGCAGTTCGAGATTGCTGCGACCATTGGCAGGACGCAAAAGAACGCCCGAGGTCGTCCGCACCGGATTCAAGACCGTGATAACATCCGCATCCAGTGTCACCGCGTCACAAGTCACCGTTGCAGCTCCACCTGTATCCGTTCCCAGATAGGCGAATTGAAGGGTTACGGTTGTGCTTGTGTAGTCCAGAATCCGATTGATGTCGCTCGACCCTGGCAAAAGGATTTGGCAACCTTTCATCCAAGTCGCCAGTCCGCTCGCGATGGTCAACGTGGTGCCGTATTGCGTCATACCGGACGCCGTGAGAGTCACAGCGGGCCGGAAAAGGGCGCTCTTAGGCTTCTTGGCGGCAAACGCGGGCGAAGTTACCGCCATCTGTTGCAATGCACCGTTGAGAGCAAGCAGAGCGTCCGGTAGCGGGTTCTCTAACGACGCATCATAGGGAATGGAGCGCCATTCCTTCCGAAGGTGACGATAGAGGGCGTTGACTGCATCGCGAACGGTTAGAGCCATGGCGGGTTATTCCTCCTTGGGTTTCACCCATCCAGCGCCCGCAATGTGAACCGTGGAGACATCGGAGTTGATAGCCTCGCGGATTTCGTCCTCAGATGCGCCAAGTTCTTCCGCGAGATCCGCAACACGCTTGGCCTTGTCCTTCACGCTGGCGGCAATGGCTTCGTGCAAGAAAGGGCCTTCGCCCGCTTCCACTTCGCTTGCCCCCTGAGTCTCGGGAGTCTCATTTTCGACAATGATCGGAGCTTCTGGCTGAGTGGTTGCAGGAACGGGAGTCGAACCCGTAATCTCCAGTGTATGAGGCTGGCGACTTACCGTTTGTCCACCCTGCGATTGGGGAATTTGAGGAAGCAGCGCCACGAGCGGAACGGGCGGGTTGCGCCGGTCCATAAGGTCGTGTGCGAGCTTCGCGTTGTCCTGCATCCAAATGGAGACAGGAATAAAAAGCTCATGGCCTCCAAGTCTGGTGTTCCACCGGAAAATGAATGACCTCCCGTTCTCGTCACTGAGTTCGTAAGGGCTAACATCCCCCACGTTACAGGCTTTGATGAGAATCGAGGGTTCGCCGGGTTGCGCAAGGCGGGCGAGGATATCGGAGGAAACACGGGCAGGAAGGCGAGCAGACATATAGAAGGATGAGTGAGGGTGAAAAGAAAGGCGGCAGCGGGATCTCCACTGCCGCCCGAGGTGGGTTATGCCGTCAGAATCGGCACTTCGAGGCCCTGATGCTGGCCGGTGTGGCGAACGAGCAGGTAGCCGTTGGTGATACCATCGGTGCGGACGCAAGGGGCTTGACCGTAGATGGTTTCGTAGCCAGCGCCGTTCACGAAGTCATAATCCCGATCTTGGTTGATCAGTTTGTCTTCTTGACCGTAGCAGCGGACCGCGCAATGAGCACCGAACAGAATCGAGCACATATCAGGAGCGCCGTTTGCGTTACATGGGATGATGTAAGCGCCAACTGCGGCTTGAGCAGTGAACCGGAAGTCGGCAGGCAGATTAGAGCCAGAAGCACGAGCGCCAGTGTCAGCCACGAAGGTTGAACCGTCAGACTGCAAGCCCCAAGCGTCACCGGTGGCGACGAAGTTGCCGACTGTCGCACTGCCCAACGTGGAAGCGTCGGCGGTGTTGTCAGGGTTCAGAATGGCCGTGAGCTGGATGTACTTCCCGTTGTGGCCGCCGTTGTACTTCACGAACATCACTGTTCCGTCTGGATTGCGAATCCAGGCATAGTTCTCATTGTCGGAGGTGATGCCCGAATAGAAGGAAGTCCAGTCGCTCCAAGTGGTTTGATTCTCGTACCACTCATAAGCATGGCCACGGAACCACTCGAAGTACTTCTGTTTGATGGCCGATGTGCTGGCTGCACTGTCAGCACGGAGCAGACATGCACCAATGGCGCTATCCACCGAAAAGGCGACGCTCAGAAGGGCGCGAGGAGCAAACGGGTCAGCGATGTGGTCGTCCACATCGGGGTCAACCGAGATGTGCTCGAACAGAGAAACGCCCTGCCACGGGGAAAGCATCCCGGTGAACTGAGGGTTTCCCTTGCCGCGATCCATCGCAACCTGTTGAGCGTTTTGGTAAACGCTGGAGTTGCGAATGTTGGCCATAGCAACGTCGGGGATATACGCCGTGTAAGTGTACACCGGGGAGCCGACATCATTCTTGCCCACATTGAACGGCTTGCCACCGATACGCTGGAGCTGAGGCTTGATGTTCGGGATGACGCTTGGGCTTAGAGTGTCCAGAGCATCAAGAGTCGCGACCGAGCGCTTGCCATTGACGTAGCAGACGTTGCCGGTCGCTTGAAGCTTGAGCATCATCTTCATGTCATTCATGCGCTGGCGTCCGAGTTTGCCCTTCAACTGTTTGAGGGCGAAGTTTCGGACGGAACCGCCGACAGACATGAACCGAAGCTCTTTCTTCGTCACCTCGAAGGCGTCGCGGAAGTAGTCAACGACGCACTGGTACGTCTTGAACTTCACAGAGCTGGTGTTGCCAGTCAGTTCGGTTTCACCACGGACACCGGGTCCGGCCATGTCACTGGCGACGGTGAAATTCACTTTGTCCGCGCCCGCTTCTCGCAGGTCGGAGCGCACGAGGAAGGGCTTCTTAGAGCCGATAGGCCCCTCGAACATCGAGAAGTCATCGACTTGGCAAGCGCCCTCGCGCAATTCTCTGTTGTACAACGTCCCCACAAGTGCGGGGTCCATTGCGATGGCGTCCGCGTAAGTCTGGGCGGCAGCGTTAGCATTATAAGTTCCAGGCATTGTTTTGTCCTCCTAAAGGATGGTATGAGATGGTATGATATGGGTTGCGGTGAAATCGTGTGAGGGAGGGCGGTCGTTTAGTCCCGTCGCATTTTCTTATCGACAAGGGCCAGCGTTTCGTCCCGCTGCTCGGGAGTCATGGCATTCCATTGGTTCAGGATTTCCTCGTGAGTCAATGCGCCAGGGCTTGAAGCAGCGCCTACGGGTGATCCAGGGAATCGCACACCGGACTTAGCCGGGGCGGGCGGGATCTGTGTAGCAGGCGGTTCGTTCTGGGCGGGCTGTGCGCCACTTCCTTTCGCGAAATACTTGCTGTGCACCCGTGACGCGATCTTCTCAGGCCAATCGGGTGAATCAAGAATCGGGTCGCCTCTGCGCTCCGCAAGTAGAATTTCAACCTCGATGTAGTCACTAAACCCGCTTTCGGCGTCGGAAATGAGTTCCCCGAACTGTTCAATGGCTTTTTCGCGGGACTCGCTCTCTTGATTGGCGAACGTGTCGGTGGACGCCTTTCGGGTGACTGCATCTCGACGAGCAAGAGCCAACTCAACTTTCAAATCAGTGATTTCCAAAAGCGCCTCGTCAGCCTTATCGTACTCGTAAGAAGCCTTGTGCTCGTTGCGCTGTGTTTCAAGCAATGCAATCTTTGCCTGAATACTGGCCACCTCGGGATCTACCTCAGGAGTCGAATCTTTTGTCGGTGGCGTTTCGGTAGCTGGTTCCTGCTCGGTTGGAGCTGGAGCGGCCTTGCTTTTGAGCCCAGGAAGAACAGCAAGAAGGGCGTCCTCCAAAGGCGTTCCATCGCGGACAAGGGCCATTGCCTCCACAAGTTTTGCCCGCTGAGTCCGATCTTGCAAGGCGGTCAAACTCATTCGGCGGTGCGTTTGGTCGTCTCCTTGCTTACCTTCCTGTTTTTCCTCCTCCTGTGCCGCTGGCGGCGTTTCGTCCGGCGCTGGTTTCACGGGCTCGGGCAGCTTGAGCACGGCAGCGATTCGCGCCGGATCTCCGCTTTCGAGGTCTGCAATCTGGGCGTCGGTCAGGGACGATAGATCGCCAATGGCGTTTCTGATGTCGTCCTGCGTTGGGGCCTGCGTCGGTTGTTCGCCTTCGGCGGGCTTGTCCGCTACTGGAGCGGCTGGGGTTTCTTGTGCGGGTGTAGTATCAACGAACTGAGGTTGTTCACCGTCAGGCTTGGATGTGTCTATCATAGACCGTCACCGTTCGCGTACGGCAAGGGCAGGCAATAGCAGGGGGCGCGGGTTTTTGCACATACACCCCCGGTTTTGGTTGTGCGATGGCATGATATGTAATAGGATTGGGCTCTGATAAGCCAATGAGAGTCATGCCAGGGTCCATATGCGCCTGATTATGATAGCCGCCCGCCTGTCTGGCACCCTTGGCGCGGGCAAAACAACAATACTGGCCCGGTTGGGTCTTCTCTCGCTACTGCCCATCTCTTCGGAATGTGGGCAGCCGCTGTTAAAGGCGGTCGGGATTCAGCCGGGGCAGTATTCAATTTCAAAATTATGAACGAGCCAATCAGCATGTTTCAGTCGATGATGGAAAGCCGGGAAGCTGTAGAAAAGCAGTTCCACGAGATCCTTCGCCTTGTGAACGACGGCATCGCAAAGGCGATCAAGATCGGCATTCAACCAACCGAGATATGGCTTGGGCCAAAAGAGGCTGAGATTCTACGAGTCGAAGTAAATTGTCAGAACGCCGAAGACCGCCTTCGGTCTGCTGGAAGTGAAACGATTTCCGCCTTGATAAGTGGGGACATGGAGGGCTCAAAACTGCAAGGGATGACGGTCCGCTTGATGCAGAAGGACGGCGTTCGGGTTGGTGCAACCTTGTGATTGGCCTACTCAAGAATCCGAATGAACTCCAGCACCTTGGCGCGTGGTCGTGGCTTCTCAAAGCACCCTTCACCATCGCGTGAACCTGCCGCGTTGGTTGGAAGCCTGTCGCCTTTGCTGCGATTATCACAGGCCCACAAGGGTTGATGGTTTGAGAAGTGAAAGCACCGCTTCTGATGGTCTTCTAGCGTGAGATCAAAATGAGCGCATGGGATTACATGGTCTATTTCCCAGCCGTTCTTTCCATAGTTATCCCAAGACATTCCCTGCAAGAATAGTAACTCTAAGTGATTTAGAAATTCGCCGATTGAGCAGCCGAGTAGCTTCATTATGCTTTTGCTTTTAATGGCAAGCCCATTGGCGACAAGCGCCGACAACCGCGATCTGAATGTAGCCGCAACCCTGAATGATGGATTAGCTTTCATTTTCTCTCTCCTCATTGCGTTTACGCGATCCTTGTTTTTTGCCGCCCACGCCTTACTCCTTGCAGATTCTCGCTGCCTGCGGATAACAAGCTCCTCTTGGGTAAATATCCTCTTTTCGCGAGGTTTCGACTCCTTCCTTGGAGCGACTGGAAGTAGCGCCTTCGCAATCTTTTGCTTCAGGCGATACCTAATATTGCTTTGTCTGGCAATCTCCTTCTGGTGTGGGGTGGCCATCTTTCTTGGCTGCATCTTTTGACGCTCTTTATACCTTTTCTTACTATTCCTTTCGCTCTCGATTTCACGTTCTGTTTTCGCTCTTGTGCTATTCTTTTTGGACAGCCGATTTGATGCGCGTGATTTCTCAAGATTGCTTGCTCTCCATTTTTTGGAGCGAGCAAGGTATTTATCTCGATTGGCAAGATAATGCTTTCTTTGATAATCTTTAGCCTCTGCGCTGGTCATTCTAGTATTCTAATAAAGCATTCTACTTTAGAGCGTGATCTTGGTTTTTCAAACGCCCCCTCGCCGTCCCTGCTACCCGCAGAATTTGTATTGTACCCCACCGCAACAAACGGCCCTTTCGGCGTACCGTCGTCATCGGTAACAAATTCAATGTGCGAGTAGTCGTAAATCACAATGTCGCCAGTTTTGAGAATGGAATGCTTCGGTAGAATACGCAGTTTGTGAGCCCTTGCCCATTTGCTCCACTCGCGAACCGCCGCGCTCTTGCATCGCCACTTTTCAGCCTGTTCAGGCGTCATCTTTAAGGCTTCGAGCACTTCGGGCAACTTGAGCCATTCACGCAAGCCGTAGGACGCGCCCGCCGCGCAATACGGTTGGCGCTCCTGCATCCCTTCTGGGTAGGTCGTGGCCGTCCAGAGTTTAGCGATCCACGGAGATTGATTCTTGGACACCTCAACCTTGCCAACATCCAAGCGGGCGATGTCGATCAGCTTTTTGCGAATGGCAAACGTGCTCATTAGATCCACCC
>Ga0075464_10000972_pt1 | contig 12825 bp, 10 predicted proteins | sample DEB19_08_DNA_5_FD_75068 | JGI IMG/M metagenome (GOLD analysis project Ga0075464, IMG submission 75068) | Aqueous microbial communities from the Delaware River and Bay under freshwater to marine salinity gradient to study organic matter... | ecosystem: Environmental > Aquatic > Marine > Coastal ...
CAACTGGCTATCAGAATTTAATTAAGTTGACGTCCCTTGGATATATTGAAGGAATGTATAGTAAGTACCCAAGAATTGACAAAGAGCTTATTGAGAAATACCATGAAGGAATTATTGCAACAACCTGTTGTATTGGTGCCCATGTACCACAATCTATTTTAAGGGATGGTGAAGAAGCTGCTGAAAAAGAATTCAAATGGTGGCTAGACTTATTTGGAGATGATTACTATATAGAAATTCAGAGACATCAAATTCCAGAGCAAGAAATAATTAATACTACTTTATTAAAGTTTTCGAAAAAACATAAGGTAGCCGTAATTGCTACGAATGACAGTCACTACATTAATGAAGACGATGCCAATGCACACGATATCTTATTATGTATTAATACAGGAGAGAAGCAATCCACGCCTGGTTTTGACGACTTTGTAAACGACGAACTTCAAATAAAGAATAGAAGATTTAAATTTCCTAATAACGAGTTCTATTTTAAGACACAATCTCAGATGATTGAATTGTTTAGCGACATTCCTGAATCTATTGACAATACCAATGCCATAGTTGACAAAGTAGAGATATTGAATTTAAAAAAAGATATCCTCCTACCCGCTTTTCCAATACCAAAAAGTTTTCAGATTCATAAGGATGCGAATATGAATCAATGGGAATTTTTAAAACATATTACTTGGGAAGGTGCTCATAAAAGATACCCAGAAATTACTTCAGAAATTCAAGAACGTATAGACTTTGAATTATTCACCATTCAAACCATGGGTTTTGCTGGTTACTTCCTTATTGTAAGTGACTTTATAAAAGCAGGCCGGGAAATGGATGTATTCATTGGTCCAGGTCGTGGATCGGCAGCAGGAAGTGTGGTTGCCTATTGCATAGGAATTACTAATATTGATCCCATTAAATATCAATTACTATTTGAGCGTTTCTTGAATCCAGACCGTAAGAGCATGCCCGATATTGATACGGACTTTGATGACGAAGGCCGTCAAAAAGTGATTGATTATGTAGTTGAAAAATATGGTAAAGAACAGGTAGCACAAATTATTACCTATGGTACCATGGCTGCCAAAAGCAGTATCAAAGACGTTGCCCGTGTAATGGATTTGCCATTGTCAGAATCGAATTTATTAGCAAAGCTAGTTCCCGACAAACCAGGCACAGAATTAAATAGATGTTTACACGCACCAATTACGGTTAAAGAAGGTGAAAAATCTCTTGCAGAAAAAGAAGGCTATCAGTCTGAGGACATTGATAATATAAAAAAACTTAGAGAAATTTATGCTGGTAACGACTTAAGAGCAGCAGTATTACATGAAGCGGAACGATTAGAAGGATCTATTAGAAATACGGGTATTCATGCTGCAGGTATCATTATTGCACCAAAGGATTTGACAGAAATTATGCCGGTTGCTACCGCCAAAGATTCTACTTTATGGGTTACCCAAATTGAAGGAAGTGTTATTGAAGAAGCAGGTGTAATTAAAATGGACTTTTTGGGTTTAAAAACCCTCTCCATTTTAAAAACGGCATTGCAGTTAATCAAACAAAATCATGGTGTAACTATTGACTTGGATAATATACCATTAGACGACGAAGCTACTTTTCATTTATATCAACGTGGCGAAACCAATGCAACATTCCAATTTGAGAGTGTAGGAATGCAAAAATATTTACGTGAATTAAAGCCAGATAAATTTGCCGATCTAATTGCCATGAACGCATTGTATCGACCAGGTCCAATTGCCTATATCCCCAACTTTATTGAACGTAAGCACGGTAGAGAAACTATCCAATATGACTTACCAATAATGGAAGAAATATTGGCAGACACTTATGGTATTACTGTTTATCAAGAGCAGGTAATGTTATTGAGTCAAAAAATTGGAGGTTTTACAAAAGGAGATGCCGATGTACTTAGAAAAGCCATGGGTAAGAAACAAAAGTCGGTACTGGATAAGATGAAAGCTCAATTTGTGACAGGAGCAGTGAAAAATGGACATCCAGAAAAAGCATTAGAAAAAATTTGGACAGACTGGGAAGCTTTTGCGCAATATGCATTCAATAAATCTCACTCCACCTGCTATGCATATGTTGCTTATCAGACCGCTTATTTAAAAGCACATTACCCTGGAGAATATATGTCGGCAGTTTTAAACCATGCTGGCAGTATTGATAAAATTACATTCTTCATGGAAGAATGTAAGCGAATGGGATTAAAAGTATTAGGTCCAGATATTAATGAATCTTTAAAAGGGTTCTCGGTAAATAAATTAGGCCAAATTAGATTTGGATTAGGTGGATTAAAAGGTGTGGGTGAATCTGCTATTGAAGCCATTATAATAGAAAGAGATAAGGCAGGACATTTTGAAACCATGATTGATTTTATTAAACGTGTTTTATCGAGAGCTGTAAATAAAAAATCACTAGAGAGTCTAGCTTATTCAGGCACATTTGATTGTTTCCCTGAATATCATAGAGCACAATATTTTAATGTGGGTGATGGAGAAAGAACAAATGGACTTGAAAAATTGATTTCCTATGCACAAGCTATGCAATCAATGAGTACAGGTACCACTAATACCCTATTTGGTGACCTACCCTCTGCTATGCAAGTGCCCATTCCAAAATTAACGGTATGTGAGGAGTGGACATTAACTGAAAAACTAGATCACGAAAAAGATATAACAGGCATGTTTATGAGTGGGCATCCTTTAGACCACTTTGGATTTGAAATGAAACATTATTTATTCACTCCAATTAATGATTTCAATGAAGTAAAAGACATGCTAGCAATGAACCAGAATCAACTTGGTAAACCATTTAAGCTTGCAGGGCTAGTAACAGAAGTGCAACATAGAATTACTAAAACCGGTAAAAATTTCGGATCATTTGCTATTGAAGATTTTACTGGTAAAACCGATTTCATTTTATGGAGTGAGGACTATGTGAAATTTCAAAACTATTTAGAAGTTGGACAAAAAATATACATGACAGGCGCTTTTAGAAATAGATTTAATCAGCCCAATTTGTTTGAATTCAAAATTCAACAAATGTCATTATTAGAAATTGTAAAACAAAGTCAAACTAGGTCCATTGAACTAAGTTTACATCCTGCTAATTTAAAACCTGAAATGATAGACTTCTTTGAAAAAAACTTAAAAGAATATCCAGGTAAGACACAACTAAAAATTAATTTTATTGAGCCAAAGGAACATCTAGTAGCAAGTTTGTTGACTTTTGATAGAGGCTTATTAATGAATGACGACTTAGTTAGTTTTCTTGAAACCTACCCTGAATTACAGGTTCAAGTCAACTTGGTATAGACAGCTGACTGACTGACAGATAATTTGTCCCCATTGAATTTATATAAAGGTGGAAAAGTCAAATGGGCAGATATTAAAGAATGGAGTTATTTTTGATCTAATTAATCTATCAGAAAACAATTAATAAATATAAAATTATGGCATTAGAATTTACAGACGCAAACTTCCAGACTGTGGTTATGGAAAGTGATAAGTTGACAGTGATTGATTTTTGGGCTGAGTGGTGTGGTCCTTGTAGAGCAATCGGGCCAGTTATTGAGGAATTAGCTGTTCAATATGAAGGAAAAGTAAATATTGGGAAAGTGAATGTGGACGTGAATCCTAATTTGAGCATGAATTTTGGTATTACATCCATCCCTGCAATCCTTTTCGTAAAAGGCGGTCAGGTTGTTGATAAACAAATTGGTGCAGTTCCTAAAGCAGTTTTAGATAAGAAAATTCAATCTCATTTATAATCAATAAATAGGAAATAGCTGAAATAGCTATAAATCATTGAAATCCCGCTATATGCGGGATTTTTTATGTCTTAAATCCAATCAATTAAATTTTATTTTATTATCTTTCTTCCTTAATTCTAACCCATGGCAAGATTTCAAGGTATTGTAGGTATTATCCTTATTTTAATGATTGCATATATATTCTCTAATAATAAAAAGAGAATCAATTATCGTTTAGTAATGAGTGGTCTTGCACTGCAACTGACTATTGGAATATTAATTTTGAAAATCCCTGCAGTAACTAGCTTTTTTCAATTATTAGGAAGAGGGATGGGTAAAATTGAACAATTTGCTCGTCAAGGTGCTTCTTTTGTATATGGAGGTGTTGCAGCAACTACCCCAGCTGGTGTTGCAGATTTTACAAACGGAGGTTTTGTGTTTGCATTTAATGTAACGGCAACTATAATACTTGTTTGTGTACTAGTAGCCTTATTTTATCATTTTGGAATTATGCAAAGAATTGTCGCTGTTATTGCAAAGTCTATGAATTTCATAATGAGAGTAAGTGGAGCAGAAGCATTGAGCAATGTTGCAAGTGCATTTGTAGGACAGGTAGAAGCGCAGGTTATGATTCGTCCATATTTACCTAGCATGACTAAAAGTGAAATTTTAGCAAGTATGAGTGGAAGTTTAGCTTGTATAGCAGGTGGTATTTTAATTGTATATGCAAATATGGGTGCACAAGCTGGAATGGACTTAGCTCCTAAATTAATTACTGCAAGTTTAATGGCAGCACCTGGTGCTTTAGTCATTGCTAAAATTGTTTTTCCTGAAACAGAAGTTTCACAAACTATGGGTAAAGTAACATTAGAAGTAAAAAGTCAATATAGCAACACTATAGACGCCATAACACATGGTGCCGGTGAAGGTTTTAAAATTGCCATGAATGTAATTGCTATGTTAATTGGATTTATTGCTTTAATAGCTTTAATAGATTGGAGCTTACTTAAAATTGGACATTTATTTAGTGCTAATTTGGATTTAAGTTTGAACTATGTATTTGGAAAATTGTTTTATCCAATGGCTTGGTCAATGGGTATTCCAAATGTAGATATTCAAAGTGCAGCAACACTTTTAGGTCAGAAATTAACTATCAATGAGTTTGTTGCATTTAAAAGTTTAACTAGTAAAACAGTTCCAATTATTACTGAAAAGGGATTATTCATAGTAAGTATTGCAATTTGTGGATTTGCCAATTTTAGTAGTGTTGGAATGCTTATTGGCGGTATTGGAGAACTAGTACCTAGTCGTCGTAAGGACTTGGCTGAATTAGGACTAAAAGCCCTGCTTTGTGGAACTTTAGCGTCCTATTTGTCTGCAAGTATTGCTGGTATTTTAGTAGGATAATTTAGCTACCAATCTTAGTATAATTCGTAACTTTGTGTCCTATTAAAGGATACAATATGAATACGAAAAATATTGAAGCGATTATTGGAGCTGCAAAAGACAATCAACTACAAAAAATAGGAAATAAAATTATTAATAATGAACGCCTCTCTTTTGACGAAGGCGTTTATTTATTTGAGAAAGCATCACTACCCTATGTAGGAGCATTAGCCAATTGGAAAAGAGAGTCATTACATGGTGACAAAACTTATTTCAATAAAAATTTTCATATAGAACCTACCAATGTTTGTGTATTCTCATGCAAGTTTTGTTCTTATTCAAAATTATATGCACATAAGGAAGAAGGCTGGGAATTAACAATTGATCAAATGTTAGACATTGTAAAATCTTACGATGGCAAACCAGTAACAGAAGTCCATATTGTAGGAGGCGTACATCCTAAATTGACATTAGCATTTTTCTTGGAATTGATGAAAGCCATTAAAGCACATCGTCCAGAACTACATATCAAAGCATTTACCCCAGTGGAATTGGAATACATGTTCCGTAAAGCCAATGTAACTGCAGAAGAAGGAATGCGATTAGCACATGAAGCAGGTTTAGATTCATTACCTGGTGGCGGCGCTGAAATATTTCATCCAGAAATTAGAACTATAATTTGTGCCGACAAAGCAACTGCAGACGAATGGTTACACATACATAAAGTGGCACATAATTTAGGCATGCATAGTAATGCAACTTTATTATATGGTCATATTGAAAAATACGAACACCGTATTGATCATATGGAAAGACTAAGACAATTGCAAGATGAAACAAAAGGCTTTAATACATTTATCCCATTAAAATTTAGAAACGAAGGAAACGACATGAGTCATGTTCCGGAAAGCACATTAGCAGAGGATTTAAAAATGTACGCAATATCTAGATTGTATTTAGACAATTTTCCTCATGTTAAAGCATATTGGCCAATGCTTGGAAGACAATCAGCACAATTAACTTTAAGCTATGGTGTGAATGATATAGATGGAACCATTGACGATACAACAAAAATTTACTCAATGGCAGGAAGTGAGGAACAATCACCTGCTATGACAACACCACAATTAGTGGCATTAATAAAGCAAGCTAAGCGTCAACCTATTGAAAGAGGAACACTTTATAATGTGATTCAGGATTATAGCAATTATGAATTTGCAGAAAACGAAATATAATTAACACTCCGCTAATGCGATTGGTATTTGAATAGCCAATCCACCGTCTGCTGTTTCTTTATATTTAATATTCATATCTAGTGCAGTATTCCACATAGTATGTATTACTTTGTCTAAACTAACTACTGCAAAATCAGGTTTGCTTTGTAATGCTAATTGCGCTGCAGTAATAGCTTTTATAGCTCCCATCGTATTACGTTCAATGCATGGAATTTGAACTAAACCGCCAACTGGATCACAGGTTAAACCTAAATGATGTTCCATTGCAATTTCGGCAGCCATTAAAATTTGTTTTTGATTTCCACCTAATGCTTCGGTTAATGCAGCCGCTGCCATTGCTGACGATACCCCAATTTCTGCTTGACACCCACCCATTGCAGCAGAAATAGTAGCACCATTCTTAAATAAAATTCCAACTGAACTAGATGTACATAAAAAATTATGAATATCTGATGGCCTATTTTTATTGCAAAATAAAATAGAATATAATAAAACGGATGGAATTACTCCTGCTGCTCCATTTGTGGGAGCTGTTACCACTCTTCCAAATGAGGCGTTCTCTTCGTTAACTGCTAATGCAAAACAGCTGACCCAATCCAATATATATTTGAAATCATTTCCCCCTTTTTGTATCAGATCCATCCAAGTTTTTTGATCTGTATATATTTGATCCTTTAATAGTTTTTTATTTAATTCAAACGCACGTCTTCTCACTTGCAATCCTCCTGGCAATGTTCCTTCCGTATGGCATCCTTTATAAATGCAATCCAACATAGTTTGCCAAATATGATCTAATTGACTATTTAATTTAGATTCGGCTAAAATAGTTTTTTCATTTTCTCTGATAATATCACTTATTGACATACCTGTTTTCATACACCAATGTAACAAGTCACTAGTAGTAATAAAATTAAATGGCATTTCTTTTTCATCCGACACTCCATTTTTCTGACTCACTAAGTTTATAATGTCCTTATCACTTTCAATAAATCCTCCTCCAATAGAATAGTAAGTATACGTGTATGAATCAAATTCTGTTTTTACAATAAAACTTAATGCATTAGGGTGATGTGGTAAAGACTGGTCCTTTAAAAATTGGATATGGTCTTCATATATAAATAATAATGTCTGTTTCCCATTCAACAATAAAGAATGGTTTTGTTTAATAGATTCAATTTTAGATACAATTAATTGCGTATCTGTTGTAATAGGGTCTTCCCCCATCAAACCCATCATTACCGCCATGTCGGTACCATGGCCTTTACCAGTTTTAGCTAGAGAACCATATAATAAAACTTTAATACTAAGTACTTTTTCAAATCCAATAGTATGCTCAATTTCACTTAGACACTGTTTAGCAGCAACCCATGGTCCCAAAGTATGAGAACTTGAAGGCCCTACGCCAATCTTAAACATGTCAAAAACTGATATAAACTTTTCCATAATACAAATGTATGTTAGTATTTTAAAAAGTGGGAAAAAAGTGAGATAACAATGAGCAAAACTTACCCTCAATTGAGAATAATTTGCGAAATTTGTGCTACCAAATTAAATATCAAATGATACTATCTTCTTTATTAAATCGTTTTAGTGAGCCTGAAACATTGAAAATGGCAAAATTAGGTCGTGAGTTAAGAGCAAGCGGCGTAGACGTAATTGACTTGAGTTTAGGTGAGCCTGACTTTGATACCCCTCAACATATTAAAGACGCTGCGATTAAGGCAATTAATGATAACTGGAGTCACTATACGCCTGTTGCTGGATTTGCAGATTTAAGAGAAGCTGTGTGTTCTAAATTAAAAAGAGATAATAACCTTGACTATAAACCAGAAAACATTGTTACCTCTACTGGAGCAAAACAAAGTTTAGCAAATGCTATTTTAGCCTTGGTTGACGACGGTGATGAAGTAATCATTCCAACTCCATATTGGGTTACTTACTCTGAATTAGTAAAAATTGCAAGAGGTAAAGTTGTTGAAATAAGAAGTACTGTTGAAGATGGATTTAAAGTTAGCCCAGCACAAGTTGAAGCAGCTATTACACCTCGAACTAAAGTATTTATGTTCTCTTCTCCTTGTAATCCAAGTGGTGCGGTTTATAATAAAGCAGAATTAGAAGCCTTAGCAAATTTATTTAAGAAGTATCCTCATATCACCATTTTGTCTGACGAGATTTATGAATACATCAACTTTGAAGGCAAGCATGAAAGTATTGCCCAGTTTAATGATATTAAAGATCAAGTTATTGTAATCAATGGTTTAAGTAAAGGTTTTGCAATGACTGGATGGCGTTTAGGCTATACTGCATCTAATGTAGAATTAGCTAAGGCCATGGAAAAATTACAAGGTCAATTTACTTCAGGTACTTGTTCTATAACTCAAAAAGCTGCAGTAGCTGCTTTAGTGGGTGACTTGAAACCTTCTATGGAAATGACAGAAGAATTTACACGTCGTCGTACAAAAACATTGGAATTAGTAAATGCAATGCCTGGCTTTAAATGCTTCGCTCCACAAGGTGCTTTCTATGTATTCCCAGACGTAAGTTCTTACTATGGTAAGTCAGACGGAACACAAACAATTGCGAATGCAGCAGACTTTAGTATGTATTTACTAAATACTGCACATGTATCTTCTGTAATGGGAGACGCATTTGGAGAACCAAACTGTGTTCGTTTCTCTTTTGCCAATAGCATGCCAAATATTGAAAAAGCTTGGTCTAGAATTAGAGAAGCATTGGCTAAATTAAAATAAAACGAATGCTAAGTATTCGTTCAAAATAAATTAATTTTAGAAGCGTTATACTAGTAACGCTTCTTTTTTTATACTGTACTTCATGACCGATCAGAAATTTGAAATGTTCCAAAATAGACTGCTTAAGAACTATAAGCATCGACTTAAACAAGCCAAACGTTTAAACGTTACTTGTTGGAGACTCTATGATCATGACTTACCTGAATTTCCAATTTGCGTGGAATTTTACGAAGACTATATATATATTGCAGAATATAATAGACGACATTCCTTAACTGACGAAGAACATGATTTATGGTTTGTAGAAACTAAAAGAATTATTTCGGAAATGACAGGTGTGCCTAGTGAAAAAATGTATTTACGACTTCGTAAAAGAATGTCACATAGAGAAGGCCAATATGAAAAAGAAGAAGAAATTGTCGCGTCTAAAATTATAACGGTAAAAGAAAACGGTTTCAATTTTTTAGTAAACTTAACCGACTATTTAGATACCGGATTATTTTTAGACCATCGTGTTACTAGACAAATGGTTCAGGCTGAAGCTAAGGATAAAGATTTTTTAAATCTGTTTTGTTATACAAGTTCCTTCTCCGTATATGCTGCAGCAGCAGGTGCTAAGACGGTAACTTCGGTTGATTTGTCTAAAACCTATTTAGCTTGGAGTGAGGAAAATTTTGCAATAAATAATTTAAAAAATCCAACTGCTTATCAATTTATACATGCAGACGTTAAGCAATATTTAAAAACATTATTACCGAATCAATACGATTTAGTAGTTATGGATCCGCCTACTTTTAGTAATAGTAAAAGAATGAAAGATATTTTAGATATTCAAAGAGACCATGTTGAATTAATCAATGACATGTTAAAAGCGATGAGACCAGGAGGGATAATGTATTTTAGTACCAACTTTACGCAGTTTATTCTAGACGCAGAAAATATAAATACGGATCAAATAAAAGATATTACAAGGGCTACTACCCCATTTGACTTTGAAGGACGTTTAAAACGTTGGTGTTATAAGATTATAAAATAAAACTTATAAGTACTTTGTATACGATTAACTTAAGGAAAGCAACTGCTCATGTAATTTAATCACTTGAGGTACTACTAATTGCTGGTCGTCGTTTATAATTACAAAATCACATAGTTTCATTTTCAAAGTCTCGCTTATTTGATGTGACATTCTTTTAGCAACTTCTTCTTTAGTGCAATTGTCACGTTTCATGACTCTATGTATTCTCAAACTCAAAGGCGCACTTACTCCAATAATTTTTTCAACTCCTTGAGAAGAAGCTGATTCAAAAAACAATGCTGCCTCTTTAATAACATAAGGTGTATTTTGTTTTAAAGCCCATTCCTTAGCAGCTTGAATAGTAATAGGATGTACGATTGAATTTAATAGTTCGAGTTTAAAAGCATCTGAAAAAACTATTTTAGCCAAATATTCACGATCTAGTATATTATTTTTATACACTTCCGCTCCAAAATTAACAAGCAACTTTTCCTTAATTTCTGCATTATCATTCATGATATGTTTTGCAGCTTTATCAGCATCAAACACAGGTATTCCCAAAGTGGCAAACACTTTAGCAATGGTGGACTTTCCCGACCCAATTCCTCCTGTTAATCCAATTATGCGTGACATATTAATAAAACTTAGCAATAAAAAATCCGAAATTAGTAACCTTACTTAGGTTCTAATTTCGGATTCAATACTGAATTAAACAAATGTATTATTTGTTAATAGCTTGAGACCACTCTAAACTTATAGAAGATCTTTCAATTTTCAAGTAAGTACCTGGACTCACTTCTAATTGAATCGTATTGTCTTCATTCACTTTATTGATAGTACCATGAATACCAGCAATAGTAACCACTTTGTCACCCTTTTGCATGGTATCGATAAATTTCTTTTGCTCTTTTGCTTTTTTAGCTTGTGGACGAATCATGAAAAACCAAAACACCACGATAATACCACCCAACATAATTAACTGAAAACTACCACCACCTTGAGGAGCTTGTAATAAGATTTGTGTCATTGTATTCTTTTTTGTTTGTTTTAAATTTGATAAGCAAATATAATGTTTAATACCCTATTTCGCTTTATGACTTATTTTTTGAATTTTGCCCGACGCTACCATTTCTTTATGGATACTATCCAATATACCGTTCACAAAATGTCCGCTTTGCTCCGTACTATAATCTTTTGCTAAATCAATATATTCATTTATTGAAACCTTAGTAGGAATAGTGTCAAAATACATTAATTCACAAACACCTAAACGTAATAATATCATATCTATTAGGGCAATACGTTCTGGATCCCAGTTCTTTAATTTAGGAACAATTATACCCTCTGTAATTGGCTTTTTATCGATTGCTGTATTCAATAAGTCTACCGCAAATTTCATCTTCTCGTCCCCTACTAGATCCATGAAATTAATAGAAGCTGGCTTTTGAATATAGTTCAGAATAAATCCAATAATAATATCTCCCTCGTCTTCCCAATTGGTAAATCGTTCGTCAATATAATCCACTAAATTGTCATTCGTCAAGATAATTGTTCCAAATATAAATTTAAGGATCTCTTTTTCCTTTGCTTTATCTCTATTCTGTTCTGCGATATATAATTGATATTCTGAAGTCTCAGATAAAAGACGGAAAATGGTTTTTACAATATCAGCATCTATCCACTGAGAAGGCTTAACAATTTCTACTGCTTTCTTAAAGCTTTCAGATTCCATAGTTTCCCAAACAATTAAATTGCCTGCCAACTTGGTATTAACTGTTAAATCCGCTGAATTAGGTAAGTTTTTAGATGCTCTTTGTTGTGCTTCTACTTCGGCATACAATGCCACTTTATGTAGTAAATGAACCAGGAAAACGAACAAATTACGAGTTTTGTCAAATTCCTTATGTAGTAATCCGTTAGGTGTACCTTGATTTTGTGTTTCGACCATGTACAAAACCTGCATTACTTTAATTCTGATATTTCTTCGGTTCATCATATTTGTAAGAGCTAATTGGGCTGCAAATCTATCCAAATAATTGGTAAAAACTGACATTTTTTACCAAAATCCAACAAACAACATAAAATTTAAGCATAGATTTGTCTCCTTGACTGCAAAATGAGCCATAAACTGAAATTTTGACCTATTCAATTGTGTTTAAGTCAGTTGGCATGGTTATAGCTTATTAAGTAGTAATAACATTATTAATCATAAAAAACGATAAAGTATGGCTAAGAGTACGGCTAAAAAACTAAACATTACACCTCTGCATGACAGAGTAATTGTTATGCCTGCCGCTGCTGAAGAAAAAACAGCTGGTGGAATCATCATCCCAGATACCGCAAAAGAGAAGCCACAACGTGGAACTGTTGTTGCAGCTGGTACTGGTAAAAAAGACGAACCAGTAACTGTTAAAGTTGGTGACACTGTATTGTATGGCAAATATGCTGGTACAGAGATCCAAGTGGAAGGTCAAGACTTATTGATCATGCGTGAAAGTGATATTTTAGCAATTGTTTAATTACAATTGTATTTAAACCTATTTAAGAATTTAAAAAATAACTCCATATGTCTAAAATGATTTTCTTCGACTTAGAAGCGAGAAATAAAATGAAAAAAGGTGTTGACACATTAGCCAACGCTGTGAAAGTTACCTTAGGGCCAAA
>Ga0075464_10000973_pt1 | contig 12814 bp, 18 predicted proteins | sample DEB19_08_DNA_5_FD_75068 | JGI IMG/M metagenome (GOLD analysis project Ga0075464, IMG submission 75068) | Aqueous microbial communities from the Delaware River and Bay under freshwater to marine salinity gradient to study organic matter... | ecosystem: Environmental > Aquatic > Marine > Coastal ...
TCCACCTGGTCGTCGTGTCCCCCGTTGGGGAAAGCCGTCATCTCGTCCCGATAACCGTCCGTCCAGGGTGCATCTATCACTCGAACATTGCCCGCTGCGCACTGATCTGCGAAAGGGTCTGCACGGGTCTCTTTGTCGCCTCTCGGAGCCACCACCTCTACACGGTGGCCTGCCAGCTTTTTTACTATCGCATCGGTCACCTCAACAGCCAAGCCAACACCCCGCTCGATGTAGGTCTTGATCCTGTCACCATACCGCTCTCTGTCGCGGGATGCCGTCGCAAGGATATGCTCGTTTCGCTCGTTTGGCGACCACTGTCCATGCTGCACATCTACCACCCAGAACAGCCCGTCATCGCTGCGCGTCATCAGCACGCCTGCGGAGTAGTCAGCGCTTGCGCTCTTGCTCCCGCCCAAGTCCCAGAACCTCACCCAGCGATTCGTTCCAGATGGTGCTACTGACACTACTGGCAAACCCTCGTACTTGAAGAGATTTCCCTCGCGCATCTTCGGGTCTTGCTGATACACCGCCTGGAAGAGGAACGGGTTGAGCCGCTTGCGGTCTTCCAGTGTCTGGCGGCTGAACCGCTCCGGCCAGAGTGCATCACCGATCTGGCGTGGTGGGTGCTTCGCGTTTGGCTGTATCTGCCTCAGTAGCCGATGCTCTTCGTCGGGGTCTTCGCAGATGGCGGGAATCTTGACGACCTCCCACTCGCTTGCTTCTCGCTTTAACAGTCTGCCAGCAAGATCGTCAGCGTGCCAGCGAGTCATGATGATGAGCTTGCGCGTGCTGTCATGGGTGCGAGTGAGGAAGTCCGAGAAGTACCAGTTCCACACCATCTCCCGCACCGCCTTCGAGACTGCCTCGACATAGCCCTTAATCGGGTCATCAATCAGGCCGACATCGCTTGCCTTGCCAGTGATCCCGCCACCTACGCCAGCACACACATATCGGCCCCGCCGCCCAACAACCTCGAACTCGTCGTTGTTCCGTAGCCAAGAGCCAGACACCGTTCGGATGTTGCGTCCATTAAGCATCGTATCGGGGAACAGCCTGCGATACTCGGGGCTATCAATCGTCCGCTGTATCTCTCGGTTCATCCCTTGTATAAGGTCTGCTGCGTAGCTGGAGTGGACGACCTTTAGATCGGGGTTGTGGCCGAACATATAGGCGGGGAACCGCCTGCTTATTAGCTCTGACTTGCCGTGCTGCGGTGGGATGAAGACCATGAGGTTTTTCATCTCACCACGTCGCAACCGATCCAGCGTATGACAAAGAACTTCGTGGAACCACGCGGGGCGATACTCAGGGTTGACATAACGAACAAACGCCAGCATCCCCGTTCGCGCTTGTCTCCGCGTAACAAGCTCCATGGCTGCCGCTTTCTTGGTGACCTGCGGCGCGGCCTCTCTCAATAGCATAAAACGCCTGAATCACATCTTCAACCTTGATACTCGTCATGCACTCCGTTGGCTGCGATAGACTGCACGTGTTGCCTCGTCCAAAGCCTCGCGCCACATGGAAGTTGCATGGAAGTTGGCAGCTACTTGGCTTGCCACGGACTATCTGGAGAAGCCTTGCACTGCACTGCTGTCGCCTTATCCCCTCGATCACAACGCTTGCGCCTGTCGGCCCCATAAGTGCGACAGTTGGTCGGCCAAGAGCAACAGATAGCGCAAGCACCCCAGTATCTACCGACACCACAACGCTCGCGTTGCGTACCATCTCGATCAAGCCCCATACATCTTCCGCTACTTCAGATCCTTCGTCGGCCTTGCCAACACTGCGAACCCGCTTGTACCCGAAGCTGCTGCCAGCCTGACGAAGTGCGCTCAACAACTCGTACCTGTGCGGGTAGTCTCGCCGTTCGTTTGATGCTGTCAGCGCAACCAACACGTAAGCCCAGTGACCATAGCTTGGCGCACTTGGCAGACACAACGCTTTGCGATAGTCAAAGAGCGATCTCACGTCAAGAGCTACTCCGATAGCATCCGCAAACTGCGTCACACGATCCTTTGGCGATGCTCCACTTGTCTCCTCATCATGGTACAAGCACCACTGCGACAAAGCGAACACCTCACCGAACTCTTGGCGCAATCGCGCCACCATTCCGAACTGCTCGCCCCCATACGTCCGCACGTCCAGACCTATCGCTTGCCAGTATCGCGATCGCCACATTGGCACACGGAACGGGGCTGTGTAGATCGTGACCTTATAGCCATCCGCGATCTTCTGCGCGATCCCCGGCATACTGGCAACGTCATCACCGATGCCGTTCTCCCACATCAATAACGCGACCTTCTTGGGGTCTCCTACGCCTTGTGTGACGTGTCGCACGTGATGCCGCATTAACCCCTGTCCTCCGATGCTGCGATCGCCATCAACTCAGCATCACTAAGGTCTTGTACTGTCTGGTGCTGCACGGGGCCGCCGTTCGCCCCCGTCACCTCTAACCTCTGTAACCGACGGAACGCCGGGTGGTGCGCTTCCAGCAGCCTCTCCATAAGCCGATCACTGTACTCTCTGACAGACCCCTCCTGCGCCCCGCCCTGAAACACTGGGCGGTCAACACCCTCGACAGCGCGTCGCCACGCTTCCTCCATCAGCGCGTCCGAAGCCTCGGAGATAGCCTGATCCCAACGGTCAGAGAAAGGCCCGTTCTCCGATCTACGCTTGTACGCCGTGGCTCTCTCTATCCCCGCTGCGGCGCACGCTTCGGTGACGTTCGCCCTTTTGGAGAGTATCCCCAAGAACGTCGCCTCCCAAACTCGAGGCCGGCGTAACGGCTCCCGCGCCTGTGTAGCGTCAACCTCTGTCAACTTGCGGCGTGGCATCATTCCCCCGTGACCATCAGTGCAGAGAGCTTGAAAACCTCTTGCATCACTTCTTCTCACTCCCTGTCGTTGCGTCCTTCGCGAACAGCCCGACCACAAAAAGCGCGACAGAGATGATCCCCGTCTGCACTTCCGGTGGTATCTCTACGATCCCAAGCGCCTGTATCACCGTGGCCAAACCAGCGATTATCGCTCCAGTCGTCGTCTTCCAGTTACCCATATTGAACCCTCTGATTGTCTGTAATAGGTCAATGATCTTTAACGCTGCCTGTATCTCGTCCCATAGGGATAGCTTCACCTCCCAATCACCGACAGGGTCACTCTTTATCTCGGTGAGTGACGGAAACGCTGGGGGTTGGGCTGGCGGGATCTGAATCGCTTCCGGCGGCCTAAGTGCAGCCTCTTCGATTGGAGTCCAGTATCTCTCGGGGTCGTGATTCATGTCAGTTCAGGTTGACTGCGTACAGCGCACCACTCTTGCCGATCCCTCCCCAGAGGTTGAGGTGGAGCAACCGTAGTCGCAACTCCGCACCTACCTCTACAGCGGATATGACGACGCTGAAAACGAACACGCCCCCAGTAGGAGATGATAAGCGATCAATCGCTTTGAGGGCATCTTCTCCCATACCGTACACCGCTTGCTCGACGATAGCCGCATAGAGCGATGTCACCATCAGCGACCCCAACCGAAGAGTACCGAGCAGATCACGATAGCATAGAACAGGAGCATCGCGATAACCGCCAGAAGGTTGATGAATCGCTCGGTGGTCATCACCACTCCCGCTTTGGCCCTGTGTCCAGATGGGTGAAGTTTGGGTAGCTCCCAAGTCCGCCCCTGTGTGGGCCGAAGATGCGCCCAGCACGGATGTCGGCCTGCACCTTCTGTGGGGCCAACCCATTCACAACGAAGTCAGCCGCTGTGCCTTTACAGTGCTGCGAGTGCTTCGCCCCGTTGATCCGTCGGTTATACTCCGGTGTCCGGTAGCCGCTATTGATCGTGACGGGCGCGTTGTAGTACTCCCTGACCTTATCCAGAAGCTCTACCGTCTCGGTAGAGATCAGAATCAGATCAGAGCCATCGCGGCACGCGAACTCCTTCACCTTGAAGTGCTTGCCGATATTCTTATCGCCATCGGCAGCAAGAGAAAACGTCTGGACTGGCATTGCTGCCTCCGATATAGACTGTGTGTGGTGGCGAAACGATGGGGGCAAAAGAAAAGAGGATGGCGATCCGATGATGCCTTTTGCACCCCATCGAATCGCCTACACAATCATAACGTCTCGCAGTGGAGTAGTCAAGCCTTTTTTTCCTCTACCTCAATAAGCTGTGATAGATGCCTCTCCGCCGAGGTGCGATAGAGATGCCAGCCGCCACGGACACACTGCCAGACGGGTTCTTGGCGTGTGTCCCAACGGGCGATCTGATAGCCTAAAACCTCGGCGTTCACCCCCCATATCATAGCGCATAGGATATGGGATTGACTAACCGCAAGTATCAACCCACGCCCCTCCGATAGGGCGATCTTTGCACCGACAACACAGTCCGAAGGGATGGGTACGCTAGGAGCTTTGATCGAGCGATGACGCATTGTCAGAGATGGATGAGGGTGAGTGACTTGTCGTTGACCCTGATGCGTTGGTAGGTAGCCTATGCAAAAGACAGTCTCGATTCCGCAGTACTCCTTTCTTTCGCTATCCGTTTTGATGCGGTGTCAAAGTAGTTTGCGTCTATCTCGATGCCGATAAAGTCCCGCCCACACCGAACAGCTGCAACACCCGTAGTCCCCGATCCCATGCAGTTATCCAGCACAACATCACCCTCTGTGGTGTAGGTACGGATCAGATACTCCATGAGAGCCACGAGCTTTTGCGTTGGGTGTATGGTGTTAGTGTCGTGCGCAAACCCGAAGACGGATCGGGGGTAGCGGCTGCCATCGGCGGAACCGGACATCCCAGCGTTACCGAACTTTCGATAGTTATCCGACAGCCTGCCCGGTAGACACTGGCGTTCGCTTGAAGAGTGACCGAAACTCTTTTGTGGGTAGTATCTCGGCTTGCTCTTGCAAAAGAGTAGAACCGTCTCGTGCGATCTCAGTGGCCTATCATTCGCTTGCAAAAAGTTTGTTGCCTTGCTCTTCTCCCAGACCAGATCATATCGAAAAAGGTCTCTCGCAGCCATCACAAGATCGCTGGCAAACGGCTGGGTTGCTGTAAGCACTATCGCCCCGTTGGGCTTTATGGTGCGTCGGTATTCCTCCCATAGCGCGTCCATCGGGATCAAGACATCCCAGCTGTTTGCCGTGACCCCATAAGGTAAATCGGCAAGAATCATATCTACCGATCCGTTGGGTAGGCTTGGCATAATCTCCAAGCAATCCCCATGGTATAACTCCATGTATAGGTGTGCTTTATGTTAAAGGCGTATCCCATTCCCCACCTTGTGCGATAGGGAAAGGCTCAGAAACCTCACCGCTCTCTATCCCCCTAAGTAGCGTCTCGGTTAGCTTGTCCCAATCACCAACGATTATCGCCCATTCGCTGGACACCTCGGCCATCTTGTCTATGCTGGCGCGTAGCTCGGGAATCGCTTCTACCAGCAAATAGCAACGGCGGAAATCGGCCCAGTCTAACGGGTGCGAATACTCTGATTCAGGGAGGATATTCTTCCCCGTTAGCACTGACAGCATCGTCTTTGAGCTTACCCCTGTATAGCCCCATTCTAACCATATCTCGATCTTCTGATCCAGTGACATACTCGGTTGCGGTGTTGGGCGTATCCATGTCTTTGGACAGTACCGATGCTCCCACTCAAAGGAGCGGAGAAGGGCGGCCAGTCCGCCACATCTTGGCGAGATAGGCAGCCAACAGCTTCCATCTCGTCTATCAGCATCCGGTCGTCCGCGTCCAGCATATACGGCAGATAGTCTTCAATCCTTGGCTCTGGTGTCATGGCGTTTCTCCTGTGGTCATGTCGAAGGCGATTACGTTTTTGGTCATCAGTTTCACCAGCATCTCGCTATGAACCTCTTCAAACCAGACTGGCACCTCTATCGCTGTTTTTTTGGTCGCGAAGATTTCCTCACCCGCATACTCGTAGAGGCATAGATAACGCCCTTTCGCACGGACGACCGAGCCGATGACGTTATCCGGTGAGCCGCAGCTAACGCTGCTGTCATCCGTCTGCATGATGAGCAGCGGGTTGAGAGTGAGGGATACAGTGGCTTGCTCCATAGGCTCCCCGCACAACGCCAACCACGTTACATCCCATCGCTCGCGGAACCAGCCCTCAACCCACTCTCGTGCCTCATCGTAGCCGTCAAACTCCGCTTCCTCGTCGTCGTACTGGTCAGCGTGGTCGTAATACCGAACCAACGCGCTCCAGTTGCCGCCCTCACACATCTCCATCTCCGCGTGGCCCACGATCCTCTCACCAACGAGGACACGCAGCTTGTACGGCGGGCCGGTCGCTGGTATCTCGATAAACCGAACGTTAGGTTTCTGAAAAAAAGCACTCATAACTATTTCCCTGCGATTAGTTTTGCGGCATCCCGTGCGTGTTGGCTGCACGGCTTGGTGATACCTGTGGCGGCTCACATCATGCTGCGATCCCCTGTTTGGTCATAATAGGGCTGGCTCTATGTACTGATTGACCAATGGCTCGATCTCTGATGCAGGGATCATCTCCCGGATTATAGCGGCGTGTTGAGCCGCTGTCGCTGTCCATGCCGATGCCCATGCCGCTGTCCATGCCGCTGTCCATGCCCGTGTCCCTGCCGCTGTCCATGCCGCTGCCGATGCCGATGCCCATGCCGCTCCCAACGCCGCTGCCCATGGCGCTGTCCATACCTCTGTCCATACCGCCCCCGTTGCCGCTTTCGCTGCCTGTGCCGCCCACGCTATCGCTTCCGCTCCCTCTCCCACTGTCCGCCCCGCTTTCGCTGCCACTTCTCGTGCTGCTGTCCATACCTCCGTCAGTCTATCCCCCGATGCCTCCCCGTTGACGTACCGCTCTGCTACTATCACCGCTTCCCTGCTACGCTCATCCTCCAGCAAGTCCCACACTGTCCGACCATCACTGAGTGTAGTCTCGCGTACAAATCGAACCGCTAATAGGCGTAGCGCGCGTTGGTCGTCATATCCTATCTCATATAGTGCGCGTATCATATACTCCCCGTTCTCTCCCCCCGTCCACCAATCGGCGAACGTCTCGTACTGACGTGCTTCTTTGATACCTGCGTCGCAAGCTGTCCCTGTAAACTTGTCACTCCAGTGTGTCATGCTCTTGCTCATGATTGATCCTGTTGTTAGTTCCCCTGATTTCGAGGGGGTTGGCGTTAACCCCAAAGGTTAACGACTCTCGTTACCCACCCCTTCTTTTGTCCCGTTGCTTCTTCCTCTCAGCAACTGCTCGATCTATCTCCTTGCTCCACACGCCCTCATCGCTTAGGTAGCCATCGAGGGCGAACTCAATCCCATCTATCGCGATCTTCCCGACGCGTGAACCTCGCTCAAACTCCACGCACTTGCTATCCTTTGCATACGTGCGCTTCCCTCCTAACTCGACCCTGATGGAGGATTCGTTTTTATCGGCGATGATGGTGACCACAAGGTCATCGTCGGTGTTGTCGCCGTGGAATATCTCCTGCATCGCCACCTTGAGAAAAGCCACGCAATCGGTGGCATCGGATACGGCCTGCTTCTCGTTCATCTCTGGCTTGTTTGTGATGTATCTCTCCCAATATCCCCGAACCTCTTCGGCGGGGATCAACTCCCTGCAAGAGTGCGTCTATCGTCCAGTTAAAAGCGTTCATCTCCCACCCCTCCCTGCGATGAGCTTGGCGGCGTCGCGTGCGTGTTGGCTGCACGGCTTGGTGATACCTGTGGCGGCTCGCATCATAGCGGGTGTCCACTTGGCCGTTGTCGGGCGCACCATCATGGGGCTGATCCCCAGCGTCTTGCAGTGCTGCTCCAGTAGGTCGGTGTCGCGCTTGACACTCCCAACGTTCTGGGCGATTCGCTGCATCGCTTGACGTGATACACCCCGATCAAAAACGGGGCGATTCATCCGTGCATCCTCAACCCATATCTTGACCCGTGCCGCCCCATGTCCTTGTACGATCTTGGTGAGTAACGCCATCGTATCCAGCAAGCCCTTTGTCGCTACTTGCATCGCGCTGCGCCCCACCTTCCATGCTATCCCGCATCTCGTCCCGGGGTCTATCCCTATCAGTACGCGCTCCGGTTCGGGGCGGTCGCCCTTCTTCCCGTTCCGTTCTCTTCTATCTCGCAGTGGTTCAAGTGCTATAAGCATATTTGGGTTCTTCATCTACTTTTTGAACTGTTAAGTAATCCTTAATGGTTGTGTGTTAGTGTAGGTTAAAAAGCGCACCTTGTGCGCCGATCTCAATATCTGGATACATCGTATCGGTAGGGCATGCCGATACGCTCGCAATCATTGGCTCTGGTGCTGTCGGCGGAACCTCTTCTCGGAATCGCTTGGCCAACGGGCTTTCCCGTAGATGAGCCATCGCCGTGGTAAACCGCAAGCCCCAGCCGTTCAGGCCGAACAGCATCATGTTGATCTGTGCCATCCGTGTGCAATCCAGCGAGATGTCTTGGCCGTAAAAAAGCACAAGCCCCATTGCCACCATCCATGTCGGGAACTCTGATGCTGCGGCCAGTAGCATCCCACCACTACCGACACAAGGGTCATGGACGCACACAGGATCGTAGTGATCCATCACCTTCGGTAGCATATGCTTTGCCACATACTCACCGATCTCCGGTGTGATCCAGCCCGTCCGCTCTCCCATCATCATCGCGTGCATCGGATCGTGCTGCAACGCTCGCTCCATCCGTTGATATACCAACGCAGGGGCATCCGCCATTATCGTCTTTGCGATCGTCACGCACATCTCCCACGGGGTAAAAAACTGGCCAGCACTGATACTTGGGTTGCCTACCTCCATGTAGAGCGGGCCAAGTAGATCGTAGATTTCGGGCGGCTCACTCCCAATCGGGGCCGCAGTCTCAAGTAGTAGGGAGTAGGCATCGCAAAGGTGCTGGAAATCATCTGCGTACTTGCCCTGTATCCACTGCCAATCTTCAGCGATCTCTGGCGGGTCTTGCGCGATCTCCCCTGTGTCATGGAGCGATTGAGCGTGGACTGGCATCATCCGTAGCGATGCTTCCGTAATGAAGAGCCAATCGCTCCAAACGTCACTCAGACGAAGCCCCCTGCCGTCTGCCGCTTCCTGCAACGCTTTGGCAATAGCCATCATCTGGGCTCTGCGTCGTTTGGTCATAGCTCTCTATCCCTCCCAGTAAGGTCGCCATCCCACTGCCAGAATCCCTTGCGTGGTGATGGTGGTGATGGTTGGTGTCATGCTTTCAACTCCCCCATTACACCACGACGTACACGGTCGTCCACACGCTCGCGTTGGGCCTCTAGGGCCATCTCAAGCCCTGCACGCAACTTGTGATACGTTGGGTGTGGGAACGCTCGCTCCAGCTTCCTGTGGCGGTCAAGTAATACGAGTAGCAACTGCTCGGAAAGCCATCCTTCTTCCGGCTCCCCATCCGCATTCTTGTAGGCAAACACGAGCTCGCTGTAGGTATCTGTGTAAACGGGCTTGCCCTGCTGGAATGCCAAGTAGTTGCGTAAGGTGTAGCAGTGCGCTCCGTCGTAGCGATCCTCAGTATCCACCCATACCGATGCCTCGTCCGATGGATAGACCGCGCCAACAACTTCAATTTTCATCTGTTCCTCCTTAGCATGCCAACGCTCCTGTTGGCATCGTTTTCGATACTCCGATGGCCTCTGCTCTAAGCTGCCCCAAGCATCTGCCTCGGTGAGATGAATACTCCTGCCGAGGCACCTCACCTCCTCTGGCTCCACCAGTAAATCCTTGCAGAACCGCAGCGTGTAGATGCCGTTGCGATGATCCACGGCCAGCACCTCAGCCTTGCACGGCATGTTATAATCCAGGTTCGATTGATACCATACCACCTGCCCGACCTCGACATCTCTCACATCCCTATACATGCCGTCGTCTCCACTCTCTTGCTGTTGTTTCGCTTCCTGCGTCATAGCTTTGTCTCCTGTGTCTGTTGTCCCACATTGATGAATTTTGGCTGCTCAACCTGTCGGAGTTTCCGAAGCGTCGCTCTCATCCAACACCGTGTGGAGCCGGTTGATCTCCGGTGTCCACAGCTCTGGGTCAACTGCTGTCGCGCCAGCACGTGCCGCTTCCCGATCCTCCTCCAGTGCTTGCAGCACTGCTGCCAACGCCATCTCCAGTGTAGTAACGCGATCCTCCTGCGCCAATAGCTCCATAATCAAGACATCTTCGCGGTCGCAAGCCTCTATGGCATACTCATCGAACGCCCGCTGTATCTGCTCGTTGGCTTCGGCCAGTTGCTCCATCTTACGGCCAAGCTGGAGCGAGTCCCTGCGGTAGCGGTTTGCTTCGCCCTTAGCGGCCTCCAGCTGCGCTTGTAGCCGCATCCTGTCCAGTAGCTCACCCCCCGCCGCTGCGTTGACTGTAGGCACTCCCTGCGCCGTATCAGAGCCATCGTCCTGCGTCCGTGGGTTGCCCGCTGGCAGCTGCGGTGCTGCTGGCCGCCACTCCCATTCTGGCAGCCTATCCCCCACCTCGTGCCGCCACCCCCATACGGGCTTGTCGTAGCCCTCCACACGATACACTCCGATCGCCTCGCTGTTGAGCCTGTTCGCCTGCAGTTGCTCCATGTACCAGCTGTAGGGATAGACCCGCACCTTGCCCTCGGCCTCTCTCTCACCGCCGAAAAAGTCGGCGGGTGTCCATGTCGCGAACCGCACACTCACCAAGAACCGATCAAGTCCCGCTGCGAACTGCTCGTCCGTCCACCCGCGCTTGCGTAGCATCTCCCACAGCAGACGCACCTTCAGCACGTCCGCCGTAGGAGGGTCTCCCTTGCGCCCGATGTAGTCTATCCCGAAGATGCTGCCGATCTGTGCGATGCCTGCTGCGAACACCGCCTGCGATAGCGGCTCACCCTCACCACCCGCCAGCACCAACCCCAACTCAACGCCCTCGTGGGACATCTGGGAGAGATGCTGCGAAGTCGGCGTAGTCTTCTTCTCGGAGTGGCTTAGTGCTGTACTCTCGACGGCGTTGGTAGTCCGTCGTAGGTCGCGCTGTGCCTGCTGTAGATGCTGATTGATCTGATCCATGTCCTGACCCCGTTTTTTGCCTGTAGGTGTACGCCGATTTGATCCCCGACCGCCAGTTCCGAATCGCTATCCCGTTCCGATTGATCCATCCGGTAGCTGTGTAGCTCTCGGCGATCTCCCATGCGATGTCCGGCGGCACGCCACCCATCCCGCTTGCCCATGCCCTGACATCGTCCTCGGTCGGCGGTTGTTGGTGAGGGTCGTTGGGGTTGATCTGTCCCTTTGACCTCATATCATCCGCACGTGCGCCCGCATCACACGCAGAGAGAGTATTTCTTTCTTTTGAAGGGGGTGTGGGGGAAACTTTTCTTTCTTGCTCTGTCCGCCAAGTGTCCGCCAAGTGTCCGCTGTTTCCCCGTTTTTCCGCTGAAATCCCCGTTTCTTGTCCGCCAAGTGTCCGCCAAGTGTCCGCAACACCAACCAACTGTCCGCCGTTTCCTTGTTTTTCGGCTGGAATCGCCGTTTTTTGTCCGCGCTGTCCGCCAAGTGTCCGCGCTTTTGGCGTTTTTGGCGAGGAATCCCCGTTTTTTGTCCGCCAAGTGTCCGCGATGTGGGCCGCTGCCCGCGTCTTCCCCCATCCCCAACGTCGTGCTGCATCCCGTGCCGATAGTGGCTCCCCTCGGTGCAGATGGTATAGCACATCAGCCGTCGCCACGCTCTCGTGAACCGGCCCATCCGTCCCCCCCGTCAGCCGCTCCAGCATATCCCGCACAACGACCCAGGGCAACAACATTGGCTCGCCGTGATCGAGTCTATCGCTGTCATAGTGAGGTCTGGACATAGGGTATAGGAGGATCGCAAGCGGAACACTGGAGGAGTGTATCTCCATCGAGACATCGCCCGGAATCGAACCGAGCCAGACCGCAATCTTTCTGAACGAGCGGCCTGAGTGCCTGTCACTGATGCCAGGCCCCGCCTACGGGCGGGGATGCCGGGACGGTCTGTGTGGCTACTTGTCCGGCGCAAGCCACTCGGGGAAGGAAAATCCCGGCCACACAGACTATCGCTGCACGAAAAGATGGTCGAATGCCATCCGGTTGATACTCACACTCGCCTCGTGGCTGTTGTACCGTACCACCGCCGTTCCCCCCTTCACCTTGTCGTACAGATAGCCAACGCTATAGGCTGCTACGCCGATGGTAAGGCCGATTGCCAGCCAGATCAATGGCCAGCGTAGTGCGTCAATCACGCGGTCGCGCCGTAGCCCCGCAACGCTGTAGTTGCCGCTGGTTGAGCCGCTGTGATAGTCTCGAGGGTCAAACTCTTCGTGAGAATCGTGGTATATCATAAGGCTTACTCCCTGTCCCGTCGGATTTTATCCGTAGATTGCGTGTGAGGTTCCGCCGATTCCGGCGGAATCCTTGTCCCAGCCATAGCGCAGTTCGAGTGCGCTATGGCCTTTTTTTATCTGCTCTCGTTGCGACATCATGGGATTCCCCGCAGCAGCTTGCTCTTAAAGGCTTGCGGGCTATCCTGCACCAGCCCGTATGACGCAGACCCTTGCCGCCGCTCCAACCGCTCCCTCCAGTCCATCAGTACCGACAGCCGGATGCGGGTGTCCGATCCTGCTGGGTACGTCCGTATGCCATGCTCGCGTATCATGCGACGCAAGACCTTCGGCGAACAGCCCCATATAGCCGCTGCCTGCGGGATGCTAAGACCTCGGTCACTCTTCATCGTCATAGTCAGAGGAGATGTCTGGTGAGTAGATAGACGATGCTCAACATCGCCATGATGAACAGCCCGTTGCCGATACCTCGCAGAA
>Ga0075464_10000974_pt1 | contig 12807 bp, 8 predicted proteins | sample DEB19_08_DNA_5_FD_75068 | JGI IMG/M metagenome (GOLD analysis project Ga0075464, IMG submission 75068) | Aqueous microbial communities from the Delaware River and Bay under freshwater to marine salinity gradient to study organic matter... | ecosystem: Environmental > Aquatic > Marine > Coastal ...
CAATTTATTCAAAGTTCAAAGGAATCTATTTTAGCAGTAAAAAACCTTAAAAATAACGATATTTCAAATGCTAAATTGCAATTGATTTATTTGGCCAATAAAGCCAATGATAAGGAATTTGATGTTCAAATGATAGACACAATTACTACTAAATTTGATTTGTCGAACTTTGAAAAAGGTAATTGGATTGCGAGGTTAAATTGGAGCGATAAAAACGGAAAACATTATTTAGAAAAAAACTTTAAAATCCAATAATTATTCATGCTGTTTTTAACTGCTTTAATTACAGGTTTGGTAAGTAGTTTGCATTGCGCTGGTATGTGTGGACCCATTGCATTTGCATTACCAAAACATACCAATTCGGTAAGCCATTTATGGTTTACTAGATTCATGTACAATGCTGGTAGAATTTTTACTTATGCACTTTTAGGTGCAATAATTGGAACCATTGGTTTCCAATTAAAGTTAGCAGGCTTGCAGCAATCGGTAAGTATTTTTGCAGGAATAACTATTTTAACAATCACCCTTTTAAAATTATTTTTACCAAAAATTGCCAATAAAATAGAACTGAACTTTTGGGGAAATAAGTGGTTTGGAAAATTATTTATGAGCAAAAGCAATGCTTCGTTTTTCTTTATTGGAGCGTTAAATGGATTACTTCCTTGTGGCTTTGTGTATGTTGCTTTAATAGCTTCTTTAGCCATGCAATCAGCTTTACAAGGCGCTTTATTTATGTCACTTTTTGGGTTAGGAACTTTCCCTATGATGTTTGCCATTTCAATGCTTGGGCAAATTATCAATTTAAAATTCAGACAACAAGCAAACAGATTTGTTCCTGTTTTTGCTATCCTTTTTGCCTGTTTTTTTATTCTTAGAGGACTTAATTTAGGAATTCCATTCGTTAGTCCGCAAATTAACAATGCAGCAGAAATAATTACTATTTGCGGAGCAAAGGAACATTGATTAAATTGGTAAATTGCAAAGCATTTAAAATAAAAAAATCCCCAATAGTTTACACCATTGGGGATTTTTTATGTAATTAAATAAAATTATTTAATCATAATTTTTTGTGATTGGCTAACACCATCAACTGTCATTGTGTAAAAATAAACACCACCAGTTAAGTTGCTTACATTGAATTTTACTTCGTTTGCACCAGCAGAAAAATTATCGTTAGCAATGTTCATTACTTCTTGACCAACTAAGTTTACCAATTTAATGCTTACGTTATTGTTCGATTTTAAATCAAATGCAATCGTTACATCTTGGCTTGAAGGATTAGGGAAAGCATCACCTAATGAGAATGAATTAGGAACTTCTTTAACACCAATGTTAATTGATGATAATTTCATACCTGCATCTAAATATTGATTATTATTGTATGCAAGGCCTGTAACCCAACCGTTCCATCCATTAGTTACTTTATAAGAAAATTCTTGAGGAACCATTAATGAACCGTTATAAAAAGTACTAACTAAATCGGTACCTTCATTTGCTCCGAAACGGTATAAAAAATAATTCACCCATTTGTTTGAAGCTGCTGTAGCTGAATCTCTTCTATCTTCGTAAGTATAAGTATTATCGTAAGTTGTACCATTTTTAAAGAAAAATGCATAAGCAACTAAATTATTTACATTACTTCCACCATTTGAATTAACATTGATTGGAACATTAGGCTTTAAACTAATTTCAGCCGATGACCAACCTGTAGCAGATGGCTTACCAGTATTATATTCTGAAGTTAATAAAACAGTATCTATTGATAAATAATTTGTTGGACGTCTCTTAACAAAATCATAACCTAAATAACCATAAGGAGCACTACCCCATGTTGTGTTTTTGGGTTTTTTTGTAATCTGTGAACCCGAAAAGTAATATACAAATAAAGTATCTACTATCGGAACAGTAGTTCCAACTCCATCTACAATACTATCAACTCTTCTTACATATGAGTATCTGAAATTAATTGAATCTACTGAAAAATTAGTAAATTTACTCATTTTCATTGTTGGATCTGCTCCTAAATCAATTGCATCATCTTTAGGATCTATGATTGTAGCAACTCCTTGTAATGTTCTACCTTGTGAAGCAACACCTTGGTCATCTTTGTAATTAGCCAATGAGTCAAACATCATAAAACCTACATAAGTTTTAAAATCTCCATTTGCTAAAATGTCCAAAGGATTGTACCAATCTGATCTTTCTGACTTTGAAAGTCCAGATTTTGCTTTAACTTTTCTTGGAGAATTGTCTAAAACACCTTGATTTTTCAAATTAAGGTTTTGTTGTGCAAATGAACCCAATGCAAGTCCAATGCTTAAAGTTGTAAGTATTAACTTTTTCATAATTTATTTTTATTTATTTGTTTTGTGTTTTTAAGTATTTGGGTTGGCAAAATAAATATATTTTGTCACTAACAAAATCATTGACAATAAAAATGTACTTTTAGTTGGCATATTTTTGTCATATAAGTGTAATTTGAATAAAATATTTATAATTCTACCCAATCGCCATGGTCTTTTATTAACTCTATTAGTTCGTTTACAGCATTTTCGCTTCCAATATTTCTTTTTACTACTTCTTTGCCTTTGTATAAAGTTATTTTTCCTACTCCACTTCCTACATAACCATAGTCAGCATCAGCCATTTCGCCTGGCCCGTTTACAATACAACCCATAATTGCTATTTTTATTCCTTTCAAATGGTCTGTTCTATTACGTATAAAGGCTGTTGTTTCTTGTAAGTCGAATAATGTGCGTCCGCAACTTGGGCAACTGATGTATTCAGTTTTTGAAATTCTAGTTCTTGCTGCTTGCAATATTCCAAAAGCTATTTGATTGATTCTTTTGTTTTCAATTGCACTAGCAGTCATAAAAATTCCATCTCCAAAACCATCAATTAATAGTCCACCAAAATCGGTAGAACAATGAAGCATAAATTTTTCTTCATCGGTTTCTAAACTGTAATTATGTGCTAAAACAATTGGGTTTTTTACATTCCAACTATTCATTTTGAAAAACAATTCTCGCAAAATAGTCATTGGATTTGCTACTTTTGATTCAATAATAAAAACTACATTTTTTATTCCATTTGCTTGTGCAATTAAGTTTTCAGTAACAGTTTCAGCATTTAATTTTACAAAATTCAAAGTACTTGAATTAGCTATTTGATGTTTGCCTTGCAATATTTCATCAGTTGTAAATAAAGGAAATGCATTTATTTTATCACCTACCAAATTCCAAACCGATGAATGATAAATGGCTTTTAAGCCCATTGGTAACATAAAAGCAGCTTTATTTTCACCTAAAAAAATAAAATCTGAACCCAAATCGCTCATGTGCCATTTGTCAATTAAAGCATCATAATTATGACCGATAGCTTGTAAGTCGGTTGCTTGTAAATTTTTATTATTACTCAAATCAATGATTACCCTTGGAACTTGATGCGCTCCAAAATTATAAACTTCATGGCTTTCTCGTCTTTTATATTCAAAGGCACTCCAGTCAGTTTTTGTCAAATTATTTAAGTCAATTTGAGGATAATTTTCTTGTAGAATATTTTTATATCTTTCAATTAATTTTTGTGCCACTGGCACTTCAAATTCAGGATCTTCAGTTAAAGAAACACGAACGGTATCACCAATTCCATCTTCCAGCAATGCACCAATTCCCAATGCTGATTTTATTCTTCCATCATCGCCATCACCAGCTTCGGTAACACCTAAATGCAAAGGATAATGCATGTTATTTTCGTCCATTGTTTTAACCAATAATCGGTAGGCTTGCACCATTACTTGCGGATTACTAGATTTCATGGAAAGCACAATATTGTGGAAATTTTCATCTTCAGCAATTCGCAAAAACTCCATGGCACTTTCTACCATTCCAAGCGCAGTATCGCCATAGCGGCTCATAATTCTATCGCTTAATGAACCATGATTGGTTCCAATTCGCAAAGCAGTTCCATGTGCTGCGCAAATTTTTATTAATGGAACAAATTTTTCCCTGATTCTATCTATTTCTTCTTGGTATTCTTCATCGGTATAATCAATGGTATCAAACTTCTTTTTGTCAGCATAATTACCAGGATTTACCCTTACTTTTTCTACTATTTTAGCAGCTAATTCAGCAGCATTTGGCGTAAAATGTATATCGGCAACCAAAGGCACATTGATTCCTTTTTCGAGTAAAGCTTTTTTTATTTCGGCTAAATTCTGCGCTTCATTCATACTTGGCGCTGTTAATCGAACCAATTCGCAGCCAGTATTTACCATTCTTATAATTTGTTCCACCGATTTTTGAGTATCCATGGTATCAGTGGTAGTCATGCTTTGAGGCACAATTGGGTAATCACTTCCAATGTGTAATTCGCCAATTTTTACTGTACTTGTTTTCCTGCGTTGGTATGCCATTATCAGAATTAAATGCTGTTTTATTGATTGAATATTTTTTTAAATTTCTATTTCCCCATCAAAAACAAATTTGGCGGGACCTTGTAAAAACACATTTGTGTATTTATTTTCATTGAACAAATAATTAACCGAAAGGTTTCCACCTTTAGTTTCTATTTGAAAATAATGTTCATTTGAATTATCTTTTTTATAAAGATGATAAGCTATTGCGGCAGCTGTAACACCAGTTCCACAACTAAAAGTTTCATCTTCCACCCCACGTTCATAAGTTCTAACTTTTAAAACTGCATGATGAATAGAAACAAAATTTACGTTAATTCCTTGAGTTTTGAATTCTTCGTTATACCTAATTTTTTTTGCCTCAGTTACTAAGTCAATTTCATCAACATCTTGGTCAAAAAACTGAACAAAATGAGGAGAACCAGTGTTTAAAACAAATACATTATTTGCTCTCCTATCAACTTGGTTTACATTCATCATTTGAAGGCTCACCAAACCATTTTTATAATTGGCAGTATGTTCCCCATCAATGGCAAAAAAAGAAGCTGTTTCATTTACAATATTTAAGTCTTTTGCAAATTGCGCAATGCATCTTCCACCATTTCCACACATGGAACTTTCTCGTCCATCACTGTTAAAATATTGCATATAAAAATTTGCATTTTCATGGCTTTGCAATAAAATTAAACCATCAGCACCAATTCCAAAACGCCTGTCGCATAAGCTTTCAATGAGCTTTTGGTTATTGGCATCAAATATTTTGTTTCTATCATCTATCATGATAAAATCGTTACCTGTTCCTTGGTATTTGTAAAATTTAATTTTCAAATTTGTGTAATAAATTATCTGGTTCCAAAGCAGTTTCACCCCATTTAGTATGAAGTATATAATTGGTGTTTTGCTTTAAAATAAAAACATCAAAAGGCTTTTGAATTCCGTAAATAACGAGCTTTTTTCCTGTGAATTGATAACCTGAAAATCCAACCAACGACTGCCAAAATTCTACAAAAAGAGGCTTTATATTACCATTTTGTTTTACCAATGATTGAAAAGCTAATTTAGTAACTATGCTATCATCTAAAATACTATCTGTAGAACTTTTTATAAGCTTATATTTTTCTTTGAATTTTTCTAAATCAATCATCGACATCATGCTATCATTTAAAAATATATCTTTAATGTTTGAAAACGCATTTTTATCATTCATTAATTGTTGAAATTGTTGAATTATTTTTTCTTCAATTAAACTAGAATCAATCAATTCTATGTTAGCAGAATCAGCAATTTCATCATATACATCTCCCCCATTTTCGTCAGCGCTAATGGTAGTTTGCTGATTATTTGTATTCTTGTTTTTATCTTTAAAAGTTATTTTTTTAAATGGCTCCACAAATGCACTTTTAAACCTACTAACAAATGCTTCTTTATATGTTTGATTTGCCTTTTGTTCTTCGCTGTACTTTTGGTTTGCATAGTAATCTATGATTAAAACTAAGCCTAAAACTGAAAACAATACCCAAACCCAAGCGTAGTTTTTAGGTTTATCGGGAATAATTTCTTTATCGTATTATTCCGCTAATTCAGCTTTTATAATTTTGTCGTGATTAAGCGCATACTTATTAAAGTCTGACTTAAAATCAATTTCATTATTTAATTTTAGTTCAAACGCTTCTTTCTCCTCGCGTGACATTTCTTTGCGCAAGTATTTTTCGAAGTAATAAGTGTGTTTATCGTGTTGCATTTAAATTATTGCGCAAAATTCAATTTTGTTTTGATAGCAGCAAATTTATTATTTAACGCCCATCTACCAAAAGGTTATTTTTAAACAATTACGGTTTATTTTTATTCTAAAAAAGTGAAAATTTAAACAAAAAACTGAAATATTTTATTTACAAAACAAAAAAGCTGCCCTTTAAAGGCAGCTTTTTGACTTTATTAAAACATTACAAATTTTTCAAGGCCATTAACTTTTGCCAATGGTTGTCTACTCCATCTTGCGCTTGAACTAATAGTTTTTCGGCATGTTCAGGATTGGAACGTGTTAAAACACTGAACCTAGTTTCCTTGTATAAAAAGTCTTTTACCGGCATAGAAGGTTCTTTGCTATCTACCATAAATCTTTCGCCTTTTGCTTTTAAAGGATTATACCTAAACAATGGCCAATAACCAGACTTCACCGCATTTTCTTGTTGCTCTACTGCGTGCATCATATCGTATCCGTGTGCTATGCAATGGCTGTAAGCTATAATTAACGAAGTGCCAGGAAATGCTTCTGCTTCTTGAATTGTTTTAATAGTGTGCGTATCGTTTGCCGCCATTGCTATTTGCGCTACATAAGCCGAACCATGCGCAATGGCTTGCATGGCCAAATCTTTTTTACCCGATGCTTTACCATTTACCGAAAACTTAGCACTTGCACCTATTGGCGTTGATTTTGATTTTTGTCCGCCAGTGTTTGAATATACTTCCGTATCTAACACAATAATATTTAAGTTTTCTCCGGTAGATAAAACGTGGTCTAATCCACCAAAACCAATATCGTAAGCCCAACCATCGCCACCCATAATCCAATGCGATTTTTTAACCAAATTATCGGCAATCATCGTTAACTGTTTTGCTTCAAAAGTAGTAAGCTGTGCAATGCGTTTGCGTAATTCTTTTACCAACTCTCGTTGCTTATGAATTCCAACTTCTAAGGTTTGATCCACATTTAATATTTCATTTACAAAATCAACACCTACAATATCACGTAAGCCAAATAAAAGGTGCTGCGCAATTTCTGTTTTCTTATCAAATGCTAATTTTATTCCTAAACCAAACTCGGCATTGTCTTCAAATAATGAATTTGCCCAAGCTGGTCCGCAGCCGTCAGCATTGGTAGTCCAAGGTGTGGTTGGTAAATTTCCACCATAAATAGAGGAACAACCTGTAGCATTTGCCACCACCATTCTATCGCCCCAAAGTTGCGAAATTAATTTTACATAAGGCGTTTCGCCACAACCAGAACATGCACCCGAAAATTCAAATAATGGTTCTAAAAACTGTGTGCCTTTTACCGTGTTTTTGTTTACGGCTAATCTATCCATTTCTGGAATAGAAAGGAAGTAATCCCAGTTTTCTTTTTCTGCTTCTTTTAATGGAAGTTGCGGTTTCATATTCAATGCTTTTACACCGAGTTCTGTTTTACTTTCTATTGGGCAATATTCGTAACAAAGGTTGCAACCCGTACAATCTTCAATAGCTACTTGTAAAGTGTAAGCTTGTGTTTCTTTGTTAAATTCTTTTCCTATTGGCGGCACATGTTTAAACGTTGCTGGTGCATGCTGCAATAATTCTTTGTCGTAAACTTTTGGTCTAATGGCAGCATGCGGACAAATTAAAAAACATTTTCCGCATTGCGAGCAAGACGATGCATCCCAAACAGGAACAGAATCGGCAATATTTCTTTTTTCCCATTGCGTAGTTCCAACCGGATAAGTTCCATCAACTGGAAATGCACTTACTGGTAAATCATCACCTTCAAATTGAATAATTTTTGCCAATACATTTTTCACAAATGCTGTTGCATCATCCGAAACTGGTTTGTCGCTTGCAAGCTTGCCAGCAATGTATTTTGAATAATCTATTTCAAACAGATTTTCTAAGGTTTTATCTACTGCTTCAAAGTTTTTTTGAACTACATGTTCGCCTTTTGCAGCATACGATTTTTTGATAGCATCTTTAATTTTTTGAATCGCTTCTTCTCTTGGTAATATTCCTGAAATGGCAAAGAAACAAGTTTGTAAAATGGTATTTACTCGGCTTCCCATTCCAGTTTCTCTAGCTACTTTTGAAGCATTTATTACATAAAATTTCAGTTCTTTTTCTATTATTTCTTCTTGAATATGTTTAGGAATTTTATCCCAAATATCTTCTATTGAATAAGGAGTATTTAATAAAAAAGTAGCTCCATGTTCCGCATCTTTTAGCACATCATATTTATTGATAAAATTAAACTGATGCACTGCAATAAAATTAGCTGAATTTACTAAATAAGTGGAACGAATTGGCTTTTTGCCAAAACGCAAATGTGATACAGTTAATGAACCCGATTTTTTGGAATCATACACAAAATATCCTTGCACATAATTATCGGTAGTATCACCAATAATTTTGATGGAATTTTTGTTGGCACTCACTGTTCCATCAGCTCCTAAGCCATAAAATAAACCACGGAACAAATGTTGTTTATCCAAGCAAAAATGCTTGTCGTAGTCAATACTTGTATGCGTTACATCGTCATTTATTCCTATGGTAAAATGGTTTTTGGGAGAATCTTTTTCCATTTCATCAAAAATACCTTTTACCATGGCCGCATTAAACTCTTTTGATGCCAAACCATACCTGCCTCCTGTAACTTTTGGAAGCGTTCCTTCCCAACCTTCTACCAATGCATTTACCACATCCATGTATAACGGTTCGCCTATACTTCCTGGTTCTTTACACCTATCGAGTACAGTAATTTTCTTTACTGATTTTGGTATTTCTTTAATAAATTCCTTTACCTCAAACGGACGGAATAAACGAATATATAAATAGCCAACTTGTTCGCCATTATTGTTCAAATATTCCATGGTTTCATCCACAGTATTTGAACCAGAACCCATAATGATGATAATTCTATCTGGGTTTTGATGTCCGTAATATTCATATAATTTATAATTTCTTCCTGTTAATTCACCAAACTTTTTCATCATTTGGTTTACTACAATTGGAACGTTTAAGTAAAATTTGTTTCCCGCTTCCCGACTTTGAAAAAACACATCTGGATTTTGCGCAGTACCACGAATAGAAGGATTTTCGGGCGACATGGCATGTTGACGATGAATTAAAATATCGCGTTCATCTATCATTTCTTTGATAATTGAATCTTCAATTACATCTACTTTCATTAACTCATGCGAGGTTCTGAAACCATCAAAAATATTTAAGAAAGGAATTTTGGAACGAAGCGTAGCTGCTTGCGCAATTAACGCCATGTCCATTGCCTCTTGCGCATTTTTACCAAATAGCATGGCCCAACCAGTTTGGCGCACCGACATTACATCAGAATGATCGCCAAAAATAGAAAGTGCATGCGTAGCTAAAGCACGTGCCGCTATGTGAAAAACTGTAGGAGAAAGTTCGCCAGCAATTTTATACATATTGGGAATCATTAATAATAATCCTTGAGAACAAGTAAATGTAGCAGCCAAAGTTCCGCCTTGCAAAGCACCATGAATGGCACCAACTGCTCCGCCTTCACTTTGCATTTCCATGATTCGAGGAATTTCACCATAAATATTTGTTTTTCCTGCAGCCGACCACTCATCGCAATGTTCGCCCATGGTAGATGAAGGTGTAATGGGATAAATAGCACAAACTTCATTTGTTTTGTAAGCAATATAAGCTGCTGCTTCATTGCCATCCATAATTTTTATATTAGCCATAACTGATTTTTGTTTTGATTGCTAAACCAATAATACTTGATAAAATATCGGTTTAGAAATGACTTAAACTAAATGAGATACAAAGCTAATGCTATATAAAAAAGTTAAAATGATTGCAGTCAAAAACCTTTGTGAGCGATGTTAGGTTTTGAAATGGATAGGTGGAAATAAAAAAAATGATTGTATTAAAGTCCGCTTGCCAACACATCGGCAATGTGTAAAAAAGTAAAGTTATATCCTTTTGTTTCTGCAATACTTTTTAGGTGAATAAGGCAACTGTAATCGGTTGAAATAATATTTTGAACACCAGTTTCTTTAAAGGAATCTAGTTTTTTATTTCCCATATGAACAGAAAGTTCAGGATTGGTAACCGCAAAACTTCCACCAAATCCACAACATTCATCCTGGCTATTTATTTCTACTAATTCTAATCCTTCTACTTGTTCTAAAAGTTTGCGTGGCTGCACTTTTATATTACATCCATTTAAGCCTGTGCAAGTATCCATAAATATAGCTTTCCCATTGAATTTAGTACCTAAATTTTCAATATTAAGTACATCAACTAAAAATTCACTTAACTCAAAAGTACGTTTTTGTAACTGTCTAAATTTATTATGAAAGGAAGAATTTTGAAACAATAAATCATATGAATTTCTAATCATTCCTGTACAGGCCGTTCCACCACAAACTAGGTTTCTATCTGGCGTAATTTCATTCAAAAGTTTTTCGCTAACTTGTCTGGCTTCATTCCACTGGCCTGCGTTAAATGCCGACAAACCACAACATGTTTGCTCAATATTATAATTAACCTGACAGCCTGCTTTTTCAAGTACTTTTACCATATTAAATCCTGTTTGAGGATTAAATTGATCAATAAAACAAGGAATAAATAAATCTACTTTCATTTAAATATATTTTTACAATGATGCCTTCTCTGCTGAATAACTTTTAAAGTTTTTTATTTGAATAATAAACATTAAACCTATAAAAAAATAGATGGCTAAAGCTACCACAGAAAGACGCATATTATGAGTCATTCCATTTAATAAACCATAACTAAAAGTTCCCAATACAATGGCAAATTTTTCACAAACATCGTAAAAACTAAAGAATGATGCAGTATCTTTTGTGTTTTCTGGAATTAATTTTGCGTAAGTGCTTCTAAACATGGATTGAATTCCACCCATAACTATTCCAACCAATGCTCCTAAAGCCATAAAATGTATAATTACTTTTTTTATTTGGCTTCCGCCAATGGTAAAATATTCAGGAGTATCTCTGATTGAATAAGCTAAAAAACAAATTATAATCCAAACAGAAATGGTAATAATTAAAGTATAAATATTGCCAATGGCAGCCGAAATTCTTGAAAAAGCCCAAGCGCCTAAAATAGCTATTAATTGAATAACCAAAATAGTTCCAATTAAAACTGCAGTTCCCAAATGCAACTCTTCTTCACCAAATAAACTAGCAACGTACATAACTGTTTGAACGCCCATACTTGTAAAGAAAAAACCCAACAAATATTTTAACATAGTTGGTTGTTGTTTTACTTGTTCCCAAACTTTTTTTAACTCGTCAAAACCTTTACTTAATAAATTTCCTTCATATGTTTTATGTGAATGAATTTCAGGCACATTTTTAAACATAATTTGAGCAAATCCTGCCCACCAAATACCAACTGAAACAAACGATAAACGAGTAGCAATTCCCGCATAAAAACCTTTTGCTTCTTCGCTTGCAAGTTCATTGGTTAACGAAGGATTGGCAGCGATTAACTCAGTTATTTTTTCTTGCACAGGAAAAAATAATTCTGGAATCATGATAGTCATTAAATTAATAATTAATAAAATAACACTCCCAATATATCCCATTGAAAAACCTTTAGCACTCACTTTATCTAGCATGTCTTCACTTGCAATTTCGGGTAAAAAAGCATTGTAAAAAACTATACTTCCTGCAAACCCAACTAAGCTTAGCATGAATAAAACAACGCCCATTCCAATGGTATTAGCTGTAAAAAAATACATGCCAATGCAACTGGCGGAACCCATATAACAAAACACTTTTAAAAAGAATTTTTTATTGTGTTTAAAATCTGCAATTCCTGACAAAAAAGGACTTAAAAAAGCTACTATTAAAAAACCTGCAGAAACTACAAATGAATATAATTCAGCTCCTACTACTTTCATTCCCCAAAAGTTTAAATAGTAAATTCCGTCTTGCACGCTACCTTGAGCTACAGAAGCCGTTTTACACATTTTATTAAAATAAATTGGGAAAATAGCAGTGGCTATAGTCAATGAAAAAACCGAATTGGCCCAGTCATACATAGCCCATGAGTTAATTACTTTTTTATTATTTAGTTCAAATTTTTTCATGATTTCCAAATAGTTGTAGCCGCAATATATTTTTTTTTAGACCATTTTTAAATAAATATGCTATTATAATATTCATAAAATTTAAACAGATTTTATGTTAAAATAGAATCAATAATAAAGTTCATGCATAATTGACTAATATTTCAATAAAAAATGTACATGATTTAATCAAAAGTATTATTGTTGCACGCAATTTATATTAAACAATAAATGAGTGCTAAAACTATGTACGAAAACATATTAACTGAAATAAAAAACAATATTTTTTACATTACAATTAACCGTGAAGTAAAGTTAAACGCTTTAAATATTCAAACACTTTCCGAAATTAAAAATGCTATTTTAAGCATATATGATAATGCCGAAGTAAGAGGAGTAATATTAACAGGAAGTGGTAAAAAAGCGTTTGCTGCCGGTGCCGACATTGCTGAATTTGCAGCGTTTAACGTAGAACAAGGAACTAAATTAAGCGCAGATGGACACATCGTTTTGCGTGCCATTGAAAACTGTCCTAAACCTGTAATTGCTGCGGTTAATGGTTTTGCTC
>Ga0075464_10000975_pt1 | contig 12804 bp, 7 predicted proteins | sample DEB19_08_DNA_5_FD_75068 | JGI IMG/M metagenome (GOLD analysis project Ga0075464, IMG submission 75068) | Aqueous microbial communities from the Delaware River and Bay under freshwater to marine salinity gradient to study organic matter... | ecosystem: Environmental > Aquatic > Marine > Coastal ...
GGAACTTCCACCACAATTTATTGTAGGATAAAATGGCAGTAAACCCATATTTTAATAATAAAAATTATAAACCAACTCAAAATCTATTCGAAGATCTAAGTGACGAAGTCATAAAGATGAACGGAATTGATGTGGTGTATATTATTAAAACTTCAGATAAGGTTGATAATCTATTTGGGGATAATCAACACGGCAAGTTAAAGAATTCATTTACAATTGAAATGTATTTAAGCACAGCAAAAAACTTTCAGGGTGATAGAGATGTTATTTCTAAATTTGGTATGGAAATTAAAGATAATGTTTCAATGTTAGTTTCTCGCCGACGATTCCGAGAAGAATCTTTTAAAATGCCAGATCTTGGTGGTAGATTATATCCAATGAACAGACCAATGGAAGGTGATTTAATCTATCTTCCTCTTGCTCCTGCATCTGATAATTTATATGAAATTAAATTTGTAGAAAATGAAAGTATGTTTTATCAACAAGGCGATTACTATACTTTCAGAATTGACTGTGAACTCTACAAATACTCAATGGAAACTATTCAAACAGGATTTACTGTTATTGATAATATGGAAGCAGAGTTTGTCAAGCAGGTTGATGTTGACAGCGATGGTAAGACGGATTATATTGAAGATAAGAAGGAAGTAAGTAATAACGATCAGTTACAAACAGAGTCTAGGGATATCTTAGATTTCAGTGAGAAAGATCCATTCTCAGAAGGTAACTACTAATGTTTACCACATTTTACCACGGAACAATTCGAAAACTTGTTACTGCATTTGGAACACTATTTAATAACATTTATATTGAACGAAATGATGGTACAAGCATAAAGAAAATAAAAGTTCCAATTATTTATTCTCCAAAAGAAAAATTCATTTATCGTTTAAATTTAGATCTTGATGCAACCATGGTTCAGACTGTATTGCCAAGAATTGGATTTAATATTCTTGCCATGACATATGATCCAGAAAGAAAGAAAAATTCAATAAATAAAAGATACAAACAAGAAATTGGCACAAACGACGATGTGAGTTTCCAATATCGTTATGAAGATGTTCCTTATAACATTGAATTTGAATTATATGTTTATACTAGAAATATGGATGATGGATTGCAAATTATTGAACAAATTTTGCCATTCTTTACTCCTGAATTTACAATAACTATAAAGCCAAAGATTCTTGATACTTCTGCAGAACTTGTAGATGTTCCAATTGTTCTTACAAATATAACACCATCCGAAGTATATGATGGTAATTTTTCAGATGAGAGTAGAGTTTTAATTTGGGATTTACAATTTACAGCCAAAGCAGCGATCTATGGTCCAGTTAAACAAACAGGTCTTATTACAGATATAAAAATCAATGTTTTTGATTTTGAGCAAGCATAACCATGGCATATAAACAATATTCTTCTATTCGTGTTAGACCCATAGTATATGACCGAGATACGAACGGAGATTTTGTACTAAATACGAATGAGGATAAGATTGTTTTGGTTCAACCAGAAAATGTAAATCCTGCAGAGTCGTATGATTATCTAGTAGAAATCAATGAAAGTTTTAATTAATGCCAGAACAGGGTCAAACAGGTAGTGCAGGAGCAAGTTCGGGTGTATACGGTTCAGGAGAATCTGTTGGTAATTTTGTTGTTCCTCCTCCACCATTAGGTGCGCAACCATCACAACCTGTAAATGTTATAGCATCCAATAATTTATATTCTGATAAAATTTTAGTAACATGGAATGCCTCAGATAATGCTGTATCTTATGACATCTATAAGGACGGCGCATTTTTTGTTACTACAACAAGTACCGCCGTTGATGACACATCAACAATTCCAGGAATAACGTATTCGTATTATGTTATTGCAAAAAATGGAGTAGTTATTAGTATACCAAGCAATAGTGATACAGGTTCTAGACAATTAATAGAACCTACAAATCTTGATGCTAATAACAGACAATCATCTACTACAATATCTCTAACATGGAATTCTGTAAATTATGCTGTAAGTTATAAAATTTATAGAGGAACTAGTTCTTCAACTAGTTCTATGTCTATTGTAGGAACTACTACAAATACCACATACGATGATTCTCTTTCTTTGGTATACGGAACAACATATTATTATGCAGTAAAAGCAGTTTGCTCTACAGGTGATAGTAATTTTAGTAATGTAGATTCTGATTTACTGTATGCAAGTATTCCAAATTCGCCAATAGTAACAGCAAGTGATGGAACTTATACTGATAAAATTGTAGTGTCTTGGAATTCTGTAGCAAACGCATTACATTACATATTATATCGAAATGGTGTAGAAATACAAAACACCACAGATTTAACATATAATGATACCGCTGTTGTTGCAGGAACTTCTTATTCTTATCATGTGATGGCTACAAATTTTACAGGATCAAGCATATCTGATACAAATTCTACAAATAGTGGATGGAAAAATATATTAGCACCAACAGGATTGATTGCAACAGATTCTACTTCACCTTCTCAAATTTTATTAACATGGAATTCCGTTATTGGTGCTACTAGTTATAAAATTTATAGATCACTTACTTCTTCTAATTTTGTTCAAATTGATACTTCTACCACACCAATATATCGTGATACAAATACAGATTTAACATATGGAACAACATATTATTATGCAGTAAAAGCAGTTTGTTCTTTGGGTAATAGTGATTTTAGTAATATAGATTCCGGTATTCTTCAAACTGTTGCACCTTCAGGATCTGTACCTTCTGCGCCAACTTCATTTCTTGCAGGAGATGGTGTATCGAGTAATAGTATTCCATTAATATGGAATGCAGTAACAGGAAGTAATCCTGCATTAATTGGATATAAGATTTTTAGAGATGGTATTCAGGTTGATACTACTACAGGTACAACTTATAATGATTCTCCTACAACTCCTGCAACTTTGTTTACTTATACAGTTAAAGCATATAATTCTAATGGAGACAGTGCAGCATCCACTTCCAATACTGGTTGGGTGAATATGATAGATCCTGTTATTTCGGAAGTATCCACTTCATTTACAAATAAGATTGTGATTACTTGGGGTGTTGTCGCAGGAGCAACAAGTTATAGTCTATATCGAGGAACAGATAGTACAACTCAAAATCAATTAATTCAAAGTGGAATTTCTCCTTCTACTACCACATATAACGATACTACTTCTTTATCTGCAGGTGTTGTTTATTATTATAAAATTGTTGCAGTTTGTGCATTAGGTTCAACATATTCTGTAGCAGCAAGTGGAAAAATAATTTATCAATTGGTTACTCAGGGAGATATTTTTGAAAATTATTTTGGAAATAACACATTAAAGTCTGTCAATTTAACAATAAATTCTTTAAATACCAATAATGTTTATCATAATCACTTTACATTTGAAAAATATAATAATCCAATGGGTGCTATCACACATTCAAGTTTATATGCTCTTTCAGATAATCGTTATACCAAACAAATATTCTATTCAAACAGACAAGATAATACGAATGGTGGATTAAATTATCTAGAAAAAATAATAGTGAGTGATTTTGGTAATTATGCCAATACCTTTAGTGCTGGTCAACGATTATTTAAAAACTTTGATGTTTATAGAGGAGAAGGTGATTCTTTATATAAAAATGATATTACTTGTATTCGACCAACATATACGAGTCTTTCCACTAAAGTGATAGAACCAGTGGTGGCACCAAGTTGATATATAGATGAAGAGGAACCGCTAATGGCACAATTTATAGATCCAACAAACACAGAACTAGCAAAATTTCCAACTTGGCGAGCACATAATGGTAGGCAGGTTGCTAGAGAAATTGCTGGTGTTCGTGGATGTGCGCCTGCAATTCATTTTCATGACACAGTAAATGATAACGAAACATCTTCATCTAAAGATATTGATGATCGTATTTTTACCGTATATACTGGAGATAGAATATATGTCTGGGGTCAGGAAATGTGGATACAAAATACTGATAGAAATCGAGTGTCTGATTATGGTGATGCTTTAAATATTTACTATCGTGCTCATGGAAGTACCAATGAATCTGATTGGTTACTTATAAAAGGTACTAAAGAATATGGACATTACAGTACTCCTCCATACGAAGCGCATCCAAATTCAAATCTTTGTAAATATTCTAGTACTCTTCCATATTTTGGATCATCGGGGTCTAGTTTTTATGCAGACACTGCTAGTCGATTCGTATATGTATACGAAGAAAGAGTTTTAGGACTTACTGATGATGTTTTTTATAGTGTTGGTGGTGGTAGTAGTTATCAGCGTACCGAAAATTGGTTGGCAAGTGATGGTGGCTATTTATCAGTAATCTATGGTCAAAATTCTGCAACAAATATAAGATGTTTTAATTTTACCAGAGAAGGTCAATATAAATTAGAAATAGATGAAACTTGGTCATGGAAAGCTGGCGGTACCATGGGGGAAAGAGTTAATAAAAATAATTATTATGCTGATGCCTCAACTGTTGCTGCAGGACAAGGAGATAAATGGAAAAAAAATAATTTATTTAAACCTGTAGATTACACATCAAATCCTGGATTATACGGAACTTTACCAGAACAGTTAAAAATCAATACAGGATTATCTCAAACTTATAGATCAAATTTCACAAGAAAAATTATAGTAAATGCATATAATCATTCAAAAGATCTTGTGACTAAAGGGGACATAACAACAACTAAACCATCAAATATTACATTAACAGCAAATACAATTAGCACAGGAACAGTAATAACCAAACCATATCAAAAAGTTATAGGTTATGGTGCAGTATTTCAACACATTACAGATGGTTATTTTATAGGCGGAACGGCTGGTCAATACACAGGAACTACTACCGCAACTGAAAGATTTGGTAAAATAAATCAAAGATGGAATGGTGCCGGTCAAAGATTAATTAATAGACGACACCTTTGGGTTGAAGGATTGACCATACGAGGAGATACAGATTTAGGAAAACCTAGTGATTTAACTGCTCCAATAGAAACAACTAATACAGATCTTTTAGATTTGCGAGGAAGCGTATTTAGAGATTGTGTATTCGAAGACATGAATCTTAATGCAGATCAACCTAATGTTATATGGGGAGGAACTAAATTTATTAATTGTACATTTAAAAGATGTGCAGTAAATATGCAGGCAGATTCTGTCATGTTTATTCATTGTTATTTTCAAGAGCCAGCAAAAACAGAACAATTAACTTCTAGTGGTATATCTTCTGCATATATCAATTGTGAATTTGAAGGGTTATCAAGTCTTTTTACTATTAATACAAATAATTCTCCTTGTACAGATAATCTCTGGTTTAAATGTCATTTTGATTCAAATGTTTTTGATTCTACGGTAAAAACATCTTTTGGTTCACTACAGACAAAATCTGGATTATTAACTGCTGTACCAGTAGGAAAAACTTTATTAGAAAAACAAAAATTAAGAGAATTTTCTAGAAATATGTTTATAGGAAATAGAATTGTTAGAGGTAATGGGTGTTTAATAGGAACTAATAATTCTTTTTCTAGAGCAAATTTCTACACATTAAACGAATTTTTATCTTCATCATGCTTAATAACTACAAATATAAATTCAAGTAATAATACTTCAACTACAGAATTAAGTGGTGGTTCATATTATGATACTCATTTTTTTAATTCTTATTCTAGATTGAGAGTTATTCTTGGAGAAAATACTTGTCATTTTAGATTTTTAAATAATACTATAAGCGAAACTGCGTTTTATAGTGAATCAGAATTACAACCATCTCCTATTTTTTCAATAGTTAGTAATTATGAAAATCCAAAAAATGGATCAATATTATGTAAACACACTTCTCGCTCTTTTGCTAATAAAATAATTGGTAATTATATTACAGGTTGGGATCGATATTTTCCAAAAGAAATAGGATCACCTTGTTCAGTCTATTTAAATTTCCATAATCCTTTAGGATGTAAAACTTGTATTAATACAGAGATGTTTGGAGTGGATCAGACTAAAAACGGTTTGCAAAGAGGATATTATAATGAAATGTTAGATAATATTGATTCTTTTGATTCTAATAAAGGAAAATATATTAATATTGCATATAAAAATATATTTTTTAATCCAAACGCAGTAAGTTTTAGAACTGATAACAATGCAGGTGTAGGAACTACAACTGATCCTACAGCTGCATATCGAGATGGAAAAAATCCAAAAGGTACAGGTTCTCCAATAGGAGAACAGGCAGAAGGTCAAGGAGCAGATATTTGCAGAGAACATCCACAGACATTTGATTGTAATTCAATTTTCTTTGGAACAGGAACATCATATCCAACTATAAGCAGTGATGGTAATTCTAGTTACTATAAAGTAAGTATACCACATGATGGATATTTTAATGATATACGAGAAGATAATACTAATGGTGGTGGAGTTAAAATATCTTTATTTAAACATATAAATGATATTACCACATTACAATAATAGGAAATTTTAAATGCCACAACAAACAGCACAACACGAATGGTCAGCATATACTGATAGTCAAGCATTAAAAGAACTTGCAGGTCTACGAGCAGTAACTCCTTCTGTTAGATTTTTAGAAAAACTTCCAACATCACCCACAAAACAAAAAATGTATCATGTTCGTCAAGATGAATTAATATATTTGTCTGGTGTTGAAATGTTTCAGGATGGTACAGATTGTGTTAGTATAACAAAAATTGAATCGGATGGAACAGAAACAGAACTTGCAAGTGGTGGAGCAACTATATCAACTTTTTTAAATTTAAAAAAGAAAATTCATCATATTTCTATTCATGAATATCCTCCTTTTGAAGATTTTTGGGTAGAACCATATCTTGTTGATAACGCATCAAAACAAATAGTTAAGAGTAATTTTTTCAGAGCATTTAAATTTTTAGATGAAGGTTATTATCGTATAACATTAGATGAAAGATTAAATCCCTTAACAGGATCTACGGGTTTTGTTGCAAATTATTTGAGCGGTCATTATCAACAACCACAATCACCTAATTTTATTGTAAGAAGTAAAATAAATGATTTAGTAACAAAAACTTGGATTGAGGATCCAACCCAAGGAACAGTTGGTACAACAGTTACTACATGGGAAGGATACCCAAATACTGCACAATATACAACTCTATCGGACAGCATTCCTGCACCTATACAGGCAATCAGAATTGAAGGAGAATTAAAACGAGAGATTGTAATTCGTGTTATTTCTAAAAATAAAGATATTGTTACTGGCAATGCTATAACAAGAAGAATTATAAATGCTATTCCTGGTAAATCTAATACATCTATTGTTGTTGGTGGTGGTATAACACCAGGTTCTGTTTATTATAAAGGAAATGGAACATTTTTTATTCAAAATGAAAGATGGGATACAAGTACTGTAATTCAAAATGCAGCTAGAGTTCAAAACGGATTTTATGATTATGCTTCTTTCAATCCGTTTTTTTATACTGGTGCCGTTACAAATGGTCAATTAGAAGATTTATATATCGATTCTGATATGGATATGGAACTTTTACCAATTTCTAGAAAAATTTATGTTGGTGGTAAAATTAATAATGGTTTAACAACAAGCGGAACAAATTATGGATCAAGTACACCATTCAATATACTTACAGATTCTGATAATTCTATTGTAACTGATGAATTACGAAAAATAAAAATTATAAATCTTAGAAATAGTATAATAGAAAATATTACATTTATTGGTGGTGATGATGGAAACGAATGTTCAGTAAAACTGCCTCCGTATCAATATAATCAAGATTTTACCCAAACTCATCCTGTTACCGGACAACATTTAGTTCGAACTGCAACTATAGATCTTTCTGGTTCTGTTATAAAAAATTGTACATTTATTGGTCAAAATGGATTTTCTAGCATGGGATTTGAAAATGGAAGATATACTGTTACTAGTCGATTTTTATTTGATGGTTGTGTTTTTGAAAATTGTAAATTTATATCTACACCAATTTTGATGGGACAAAGATATGTTGGTATTTTATATAAAAATTGCACTTTTGAAAATAAATCAAGAAGTTTTGAACCTTCAAATAATGGAATATATGAAGGAGATGCTATTTGCTATATGTCATGTAATTGGAATACTTTGGGAAGATTTATGTTTATAGAAGATCAAGGATCGGTTGCAAACACAACTATTATTAGGTGCCATGAAAAATGTAGAGGAATGTTTGGTAATGCTGGAGAAAGTATTACAGTAGATCAATATCAAACTCCACGATCATCTAAAGAAGGACATATATGGGGTTTAGATACCGAATATTGGTGTGTACGATTAAATTTATGTTTAATGAATGAAACTAGTTTTTCTCCAAGTAATTTATTATTCGCTAGTTTTTATGCAAAAACTCAATTTAATCTTTCAGCATTTAATACTTCTTATAATACTAGTGCAGGTTTGCAACTTCGTGGAAATAATCTAAATGCAGAAAACTATACTGCAACATCCGGATCATTAGATTTAGTAAATAATTTTATACCAAATGGTGCTGGCTCTGGCACCATTCGTAATACAACTAGAACAAATAATTTTGCTAGATGCAATAATTATAATGTGTATATGCATAACGAAGATAATTTTACAGGAAATGTGTTTATAGATCTTCAAGCAGGTTCTAATTGGAATAGATTTCTTAATTGTACTTGGAAAAATGGTTTAACTGGTACAAACTATTCATTTGGGTCTTATCCTACAGTACCATTTACTTCTTATGGTGGCACTTATGCATTTACTGTTCCATCAAGCCCTATAAATAGTATAGTTAATCCAGTTTCTAATCTGATAAATAATTGTGCAATGGTTGGTTATAATGATCAAAATTTTCGACCAAATTTACCATATGATGCTAATGGTCAATTAGTAAATGGTCACGGTACTGGAGTGTATAGCCTAAAAGAAGAATTTGCTGCTAAAACTGGTACTAATCAGATGAATATTTTTCAGAAAATACATGGATTTAAATATAAAGATCAAGGAATTTCTGCTAGTGTGACTGCATCTATTACGGGTACTGTAATGACTGTTGTTTCTGTATCTCAAGGAACTATTGGATTAAAACCTGTTATTGCTGCAGGAAATATACTTAAAGATACAAGAATTACTTCATTCGGAACAGGAACTGGTGGGATTGGAACATATAATATTAATAATAGTCAAACGGTTTCTCAACAGACCATGAATATTTTAATTGATTATCCGTTTACAAATTTAACAACAAATCCATACGGAATGCATCCAAATGGAGAAACAGACGCACAATTGAAAACTCGTCTAGATAATGAAGAAAATGTATTGCATAATTTAACAAAAATATCATTACGAGATACTTAATGCAAGATAATTACACAGATTTAAGTTTTAATTTAGGTTTACGAAAATTAGCAGGGATTCGTTCTATTGCTCCTGCTATACAAGTATATGATGATGTTACTTGGAGCGATACAATATATTTGGTTCAAAAAGATAAATTGGTTTATCTTTCTGGATGTGAAATGACTCCACTTGAAGCAGATTGCATTAAGATAGAATATGTTTCAGATTCAAATGTACTAGTAAAACCTTATGTGTCACAGACTTCCTTTATAGTTTCTAATGTTTCAGAAGTAGATTCAAATGGTGCAACAGACTATTATAGCACTAGTATTTCTGGTAGTCCTACTATGAAACGTACAAAATTAAATAACGAATCTAGTTTTAAATATTATGGGGATATTGGTGGTGGTATTGAACAGGTAGTTGAAGAATTTGATACTGCTATAGGAACATCTGAACTTATTTTAGATAATACATATTCTCCTCAAAATCCTACAAAAATAAACAATTATAATTTTTGCAGATCATTTAAATTTTTAGCAGGTGGTTATTATATAATAACTCTAGATGAGAGTAAATCTGCTCTTTATAAGAATATTGATACACATTATCCAATAAGTAATCCAGATTCTTCAACTAATTATAACCAATATAAATCTACTACAAGAGGACCTTGGTCACCAACAACATATGGAACTATGAAACATGGTCAATTTTTAAAACGACGAATAATTGTACACTGTGTAGACAGTACAGATAATACGGATTTGCAAACATTATCAGAAAGTTCAGTTACTAATTTTAATTTTGATGTTCAATCATTAAGTGATGGTAATACAAATGATGATATTGTTGCAGGAATAACTTTAAAAACTTTAACTACTCTGTTAAAATCTCCCAATTTAATAATTTCTGGTGCTTCTTATGATGGAACCGAACCAGCATATTCTAGTATGGGATTTTGCATAGATCCTACCAAAGCAGATACACAATTTACTGCAAATTTAAGAGATACCAATATAGCCGTCGGTCATACATTTTCTGTTTATAATTTAAGAAATAGAATATTTGATTCTTTAATATTTTCTGGATCTGCTGATTTTGTCAAACAAGAAATATTGGGTGGTGTAACAAAAACAACCGATATGAGAAATTCTACCTTTAAGAATTGTAAATTTACAAATATAACATTTGGATCACCAGATGGTAGACAATTACTGCTTGACGGTAGTTCTTTTATTAATTGTAAGTTTGAAAATTGTAAATTTATAGTATCACCTAGAAATATGCTTATAAAGAATTGTACAATTGATTCTAGAAGTAACATGAATGGATTCTTTGAATGTAAGGGTTCTGATGGAAATATATTTATTGATTTAAAGATTAAAAATTGTCCACAACCATTTGTGTTTGATAATAGTAATTCTAAAGATAATATAAACAATTTGGTATACAACACATCCATGTATGTTTCGGGAGGTATCTCAAATAGGTGTTCATTTCTCAAAGTAGTTTCTAATAACACTTCTGGCACGTTTACGGGTAATCTTATATTAAAAAATACAATTCAAAGTTCAATAGGTGATCCTATTGTTATAGAATCAACAGCAAGCCTTAATTTGTTTGCTTTTAATAATTTAGAGTCTGCTGGTAGTATAAAATTAGGTAAGTTAGCAGACGAAAAAGTTCTTTGGGCAGCTTCTTGGTTTCCATCAACGTATCTTAGTAACATGATAACACCTATGTACGTTACTGGTGGAAGATTGTCTGCAGGAACAACTTTATCACAAACCATAACAACACCAAGTTCTGCAATAAGTTTTCTTTCTGATGTTCCTGAAGATCGACGAGTAATTTTAGCATATCATCTTGGTGCATCTTTTTCTGATCAGTATTGGTTATCACAAGGTACTAAATTAGATTCTACTTACAATATTATCGATGCATGTAAAGATAGTAATGGTAATTATGTTGTAGCCGATACACTCGATCCAAGAGAAACAGCCAATCCAACATCATATGGTGGTTCTCAACGTTTTATTTCTCCGTGGTATGACAATCAGTCAGCAGTTGTAAAATCTTCTTGGTCATCTTGGTTAAATTCTTTTAAAACTTCTGGTGGTACTGCCAAGTACTTTATTGGAAATATTCAAGATTCTGCAGCAATTAGTCCTGCTGGTTTCTTTTCTGATTATATACGACAAAATTCTACAGATTCGGGTAATAGATTTAATCAAACTCATTTTAGTCACATTATAAATGATCCAAGATCTTTCAATAGTTCTGTAGGAAACTCAAGTATTTACGGAACATTGCAACATCAACTAAAATTAGATTCTACAAACTCTACCTATACATTGTCAGATTTTGCATCACTTTCTGCAACAGAACTTGCTCTTGGAAGCAAAGGTGGATACAAACTTTGGGATTTTGTAACAAGCAGATTGACCTCTTACTATATTAATGATTCTTTTTACACACCAATATCTTCTAATTTTCCACTTGCCAAAGTTTCTAATTTTGAAAATATAACAATAACGGAAAATGATCAAATTCCAAACTCAAATGGTCACAGAGCATATTATGATAATAATATAGGAAATGCTGTTGCACCTGAATTATATGGTGAAATTCTATTTGCAGGAACTGTTTATGAAGTAGATCCGATAAACACAACTAGATTAATCTATAACCCATCATCAACAACACCATTTGGTATTAATGCTTGGAATTCGTTACTGCTTGCTCAACAAAAATTACGAAGCATTACTAGAAATAAAGGACAAAAAGATTTACATGTGTGGTTAGCCGGCGTGAAGTGGGTTAATACTGGACAAAATGCATTTGGAGGTCTTTCTGATCCCCTACATGATGCATATTGGTTGGAAAATGTATATCATACAGCAATGCATAATCCAGATTTAATTCTTTATTTTAATCCTGATTCTGCAGTTGTTGATGATCAAAAAATGCATGATGCATTAACTACAATTAATACAAAAACATTTAATGGTATTCAACAAACATTATCAACAAATTCCAATAAGATTAATTTTGATACAAATATACTTATAAGTGGGTGTTATACAAGAAAAGATGAAAATTTGTGGAGAATAACATTTAAATCTTCTAGTATATTATTTGTTAGTATTGGTGGTGTACTGTATTCAAGAGAGCCAGGAAATCAAGGATTTTGGTTTTCTACAGAAAAGAACATAAATATAACAGTTACTAGTACTGTTGGAAATACAATTTTTATACAAAAAAGTTAAGAGGTTAGAATTATTATATCATGAGTGAAAAAAAATCAATTGATGAAAAATTAGAAGAAGAATTTAATCTGCCAACAACTGTTGGAGATATTATTGATATGCCTGCGGCTACTCCTATAGCAAAAACATCAAA
>Ga0075464_10000976_pt1 | contig 12789 bp, 14 predicted proteins | sample DEB19_08_DNA_5_FD_75068 | JGI IMG/M metagenome (GOLD analysis project Ga0075464, IMG submission 75068) | Aqueous microbial communities from the Delaware River and Bay under freshwater to marine salinity gradient to study organic matter... | ecosystem: Environmental > Aquatic > Marine > Coastal ...
AGCATTGACGATGGGTATCGCACCGGCTACGAATTCGTGGCTCCGCTGGCGCGGTACTACGGCATTCCGGTGAGCTTCGGCATTGATCGGTACTACATCCAGAGCGGCGCCGCCTTGTGCATGACGGAGTCCATGATCCGCGAATTGCACGCGGACACCAGCGACCTGTTTGAGTTCGTCACGCACGGCTACAACAACACCAACCTGACGACGGCCGGCAGTGCCGCGGCATACACCCAGCAGCAGATCGACACGCGGGCCTATCTGCGCACGCTGGGCATTGCCGGCGACGGCCCAAATCATCACCCCTGGGTGCAATCGCTCTATGACAACGCCGCAGTGGCGGCGATGAAGGCGGCAGGCTTCCTGTCGGCTCGGATCGGCGGTGCAGCGCCCAAGTCGGTGTGGGATAGCCATTGGCCGAGCGGCCAAGACAAGCAGGTGTTTCATCAACTCGCGTGCATCAGCCCGACTACCGGGCTGGTCGTTGCTGACCTGCAAACCGCCGTCACTGCTGCAGTGACCGAGGGCTATGGAATCACCCACGTCAACATGCACCAGGCTGGCGCTGCAGATGCCGCCAGCCCGATGACGTGGACCTGGGCCAAGTGGATTGATACGTTCCAGTGGCTTGATGCGCAGCGCACTGCCGGCAACATCGAAATCAAGTGCTGGGGCCGGGCCTATGCCGATTCGGTGGGCGTGGGCTACGTCAAGTAATCCCATCCCCTGCCGGTTGGTATTGGACCAGATTGAAGAACTCAAAAAGGTTTGAGCGTGACGCACCACGAAGACAGTTACCCCGCACTTTTCATCAAGGTGGCGCTCTACGCGCTGGCTTGGATTGGTAGTTGGAAAGTCGGTGAGATTCAAGCCCTTGCCGGCGTGCTGTCGGCGCTGGTGATTGCCGGCGTGGGCATCCTCAACGGCTACGTAATCTGGCGGGACAAGATCCGGTCACGGGTCAGGGAAGGCGGCGAGTGATGCGGCTGATCCCCAACGCACGCGCCGCATGGAAGATGCTGTCCGTCAGGGCCGCAGCCGTGGCCGTGGCGTTCGGTGCGCTCGACCCGGTATCGCAAGCGGGAATCCTGTCGATGCTGCACATCCCCGAAAACCGGGCGGTGGGCGTGGCCGGGCTGGTGTTCCTCGTTGCGCGCCTGATCGGTCAGCCTGCGCTGTCTGAGCCAAAGGCTGAACCCAAAGAGACTGAGCCCGAATGAACCCGATGCACCCCGATCTGGCCGGCCTGCCTGAAGAAGTGGTTGCGGAAATCACCCGCAAGTCCACCCAGCAGGCTGAATCGCTGCAGGCCCTGGCCAGCACCATCGTCAAGCTGCGCGATGAGGCCGTGGCAGCCCGCAAGGAATCGGGCATCGAGGATGTTTGGCTGCAATGCGAGGAAGCCTACGTAGGCATTGACGACACCAACCGGGCCGAGTTCGACGGTGCGCGCTGGGCCAAGCCGATGAGCATGGAAGGCCCGCTGGTGCGCCGCTCATCTAACAGCGACGACACCAAGGCCACTGCATTCGTGCGCCTGACATCGCGCTACGTGGATGCCGGCACGGCCAAGGTCTGCGAAATCGCGCTGCCGGTCGATGGCAAGCCGTTCACGCTCAAACGCACGCCGGTGCCTGAGATGGCCCAGGCTGCAGACGACGCAACGCCGGCCGAGCAAGTGACTGGTGAGCCAATGCCGGGGCCGGATGGCCAGCCAGTGACGGTTCAGCAACTGGCCAAGCACATGATGCAGCAGGCCGACGACGCGGCCGAGAAGGCGTGCAACCGAATCTACGACTGGATGGTGGAGTACAAGCACGCTGCCGAAGTGCGCAAGGTGGTGTTCGACGGTGCGCGCATCGGCGTGGGTGTGCTCAAGGGGCCAATCCCCGAGCCTCGCACCGCCCGCGTGGTGCGCGTGAACAAGCAGGTGCAAGGCCAGCCCAAGGGCGAGGCCGTGACGGTGGAAATCGTCAGCCAGATCAAGCCAGCCGCCCGGTGGATCGACCCGTGGTGCTTCTACCCGGCGCCAGGCTGCGGCGAGGACATCCACAAGGGCGGGCACTGCTTTGAGTTGGCTCCGATGCTGGCCGACGAACTGCTGGACCTGTGCAGTGCACCAGGCTTCATCCGATCGACCATCGAGGAAGTGGTGAAGGAAGGCCCGAGCCACAAGACCCAGGAAAGCGGCAACCCGAACAAAGACAAGCACCGCTTGCAGTTTCAGGTGTGGCACGGCTACGGGAAGATCCCCCGCGAGGCTTTCGCCGCCGCCAATGCCGAGCAGGCGGCCGAGTTGGGCGACAAGGTGGACAAGGTGTTCGCCATCGTCACCATGGTCAACGACAGGGTAATCCGGGCCGTGCGGCCGGTGCTGGAATCGGAGCGCCTGCCCTTCAACGTCTTCAACTGGCGCCGCCGCGCTGGCCATTGGGCCGGCGTGGGCGTGGGCGAACAGGTGAACGCGCCCCAGCGCATCGTCAACAGCGCCACCCGCGCCATGCTGAACAACGCCGCGCTGTCCGGCGGCGCCCGGGTCGTGATGCTGGAAAGCGCGGTGGTCCCCGCAAACAACAGCAAGCAGGTGACGCCGGACAAACTCTGGTATCTGAACGAGGCCAGCGGCATCGACGACGTGCGCAAGGCATTCGCGTCCTTCCAGTGGCCGAACATGACCCCGCAACTGATGTCGGTGGTGGAGTACGGCTTCAAGCTGGCCGAGGAACACAGCAGCATCCCCCTCATCACCCAGGGCCAGTCTGGCAAGACCACGCCGGACACCTTCGGCGGCCAGCAACTGCAGGACAACAACGCCAACCAACTGCTGCGCGATGTCGGTTTCGGCCTGAACGACACCGTGACCACGCCGCTGGTGGACGATATGTACGAGTGGCTGCTGCTGGACCCCGATGTGCCCGACGACGAGAAGGGCGACTATCAGGTGGACACCAGCGGCGCGCTGGCCATCATCGAGAAGGCCCTTCAGGACCAGACCATCCTGGCCATGGGCGGCATGGTGACGAACACCGCCTTCCGCATCGACCCGGCCAAGTGGTTTGAAAACTGGTGCCGCAGCAAGCGCATGAACGCTTCGGACTTCCAGTACAGCGAAGCCGATTGGGAAAAGATCAGCCAGCAGCCGCCACCCAAAGACCCGGCGGTCCAGGCGGCCGAGATCCGCGCAGCCAGCGCCGAGAAGATCGCGCAAAGCCACGACGCACTGGCTGGACAGAAGAACCAGAACGATGTGGACCGCGACACGGCCTACAACGAGTCGATGGCGCGGCGCGACGAATCGCGCCAGCAGTACGAGATTCAGATGATGCAACTGCGCGTGCGCCTGGCCGAACTGGACTACGCCACGCAAGAGCGCATCAGCCTGCAGGACGCCAAGACCAAGCTAGCCGACACCACCATGAAGCTCACGGTGCAGAAGGAACTGGCCGGCATGGATGGCACAGGCCCGCAGGTGGCCACGCCGCCGACCGAGCCGGCCGGCCGCGCCGAACCCGGACGGGCGTATCAGGCATGAGCGAGCGCTTTCAACTGCACCCGGCCGAGCGCAACAGCCCGTTGTGGCTGAGCTTGGCCCGGCACCTTCAAGAGCGCCTGAGTGTGCTGCGCCAGCAAAACGACGCCAGCCTTTCGCCCGAGCAGACCGAGAAGGTGCGCGGGCGCATCGCGCAGATCAAGGAAATCCTGGCCCTGGCCGACGACAAGCCGCCAGTGACCTGACCCTAATTTGGCCGCCGCCCACCCAGGGCCACGGCGATACCGACCCACCCACTCCAACGAGCCGGTGGACAAGCAGACCGCCCCGCAAGGGCGGTTTTTTCATTGTGGAAACGAAAGCATGAACACGGCTGACACGGCACAGAACGAGCAAGACCTTGCAGGGTTTGACGAAGGCTTCACCAACGACCCCCACAGCCCCACGGAAACGCCGGGCGATGGTGGCCAGGATGAAGGCCAGCGCCAAGAGCCTGCGCAGGTGGAGTACGTCCAACTGACCAAGACCGAGTACGAAGAACTGCGCGCCCGCACTGCCTTGATTGAAGACCTCAAGAGCACGCAGGAACGCAGCTTCGGCACGGCCTTCGGAAAGATTGGCGGCATCGAGCGCACGATTCAGCAACTGCAGTCCGGCAATCGGGTGGAAATCGACCAAGAGGACATCGACGCCCTCCGAGAAGACTTCCCGCCGCTGGCCGCCGCCCTGGAAAAGATCCGCAGTTTGCGGGGACTGCCAGGCAGTGGCGTAGAGCCGGACCAAATCGAAGCCATGGTCAATGACAGCTTGGCAAAGGCAGGGCAACAGCGCGAGGGCAGGTTTGAGAGGCGCGAGCTTCGACGCCTGGCGCGTGCCCACCCTGACTACCAGCAGATTGACCAGGATTCGGCGTTTTCTGAGTGGGTTGCCAAGCAGCCGGCCGAGTTCAGAGAAGACCTGGCCGAGGCCAGTTCAATTTATGACTCGGACGTGGTGATTGATGCCATGACCAAGTTCAAGCAATCGCGCAGGGCCGCGCCGGACAACACCGGCACCGACCCAGCTTCCGCACGAAGAAGCCGCAAAGAGGCGGCTGTGACGCCACGCGGCAGCGGCACCCCTGCCGCATCCGACCCCAACGACGACTTCGACTCCGGCTATCTGACCGGCTGACCCGAAACCAACCCATTCCTAGGAGCCATCCATGACGATGCAATCCTTCGGCCTTTCCCAAGGCCGGATCAACAAGTTCAAGGGCCAGATCCTGGCCCACGCCGTCCCCCAAGAAGTGCTGTCCAAGGGCGGCCGGCAGGTGAAGTTCCCCAAGAACAACAGCGACACCTACGTGGCCCGCCGCTGGATTCCCTACGGCGCCACGGCTGCCAACCCCAACACTTTCTTCGGCACCACCACTGCCGTGGACCGTGGCAACGCCATCGTGCAAGCGCACCAGACGGCTGAAGGCATCACGCCTTCGCCCGACAGCATGACCCCGATGGATGTCACGGTGGTGATGAACCAGTATTCGTGTCTGTACGGCTTCACCGACAAGACCTACGACCTGTACGAAGACGACATCCCGCAGGCCATGATCCAGCAGATCGGTGAGCGCGTCACCCTGGTGAACGAACTCATCAACTTCGGGCAACTGAAGGCGGCCACCAACCAGTTCTATGGTGGTTCGGGCACGTCGCGTTCGACCGTCAACGGCGGCATCACCCTGCCCCTGCTGCGCAAGATCGCCAAGAGCCTGATGGCCAACCACGGCAAGACCGTGACCCGCATGCTGTCGGCCAGCAACAACTACGGCACCGACGCCGTGCGCGGTGGCTACATCGTCTACGCATCGACCGATCTGCACCCGGACATCCGCGACTTGCCGGGCTTCGTGCCCAGCGAGAAGTACGCCAGCGGCACGCCGATGGACAACGAGTTGGGCAAGGTGGAAGACTTCCGCTTCGTCACCAGCCCGGAACTGGTGTCGATTCTGGACGGTGGCGCCGCTGTCGGCTCGACCGGCCTGCAGTCGAACCTGGGCACGTCGGTTGACGTGTACCAGTTCGTCGTGACGGCCGCCGATGCGTGGAGCCAAGTGGCTGTGCGTGGCCTGGACGCCCTGGACCCGACCTTCCTGCCGCCTGGCCAGAAGTCGAAGTCCGACCCGCTGGGCCAGCGTGGCTACGCCGGCACGTCGTGGTGGAAGGCGACCATGGTGGAGAACAACGGCTGGATTGCCATCGGGAATGTCGGGGTGAAAAGCCTGTAGTAACCATGTGATTACATAGGCGAAGCTCAGTAGAATCATCACACTGAGTCATCACCTTGGAATCACATGCCAGTCCAGAAAACGTGTTCGGTTTGCGGTAAGGGGTTCACGGCAGCCAATGCCAGGGCAGAGACGGCCAAGACATGCTCCAGGGCGTGCAAGGGCCAGCTCACAGCAAAGGCATACGAGGCGCAGCGCGTCAAGCGCGAGTGCCTGAAGTGCGGAGCGGCAATCTCCGTGTCTGTTGGGCGCGCAGAGCGTGGCAACGGGATGTACTGCGGCAGGGCCTGCAAAGACCTTGCGGCGATTGGCAATCGGTTCATTGATCTTGTTGGCGATGGCGAAGAAATTCACCTGTCAACCGGATACGTGTACGAGTACGCCAGAAGCCACCCGTTTGCATCACGCGGGCGCGTCTTCCAACACCGCTTGGTGATGGAGTCAATGATGGGCGGCGTTCCCGGCCATCCGTTTCTGATTGAAATTGATGGCAAGAAGTACCTAAAGCCAGGAATCGACGTTCACCACAAGAACGAAGTCAGGAACGACAACAGACCCGAAAACCTCATCGCCTGCACAAAGGCGGCGCACAAAGACATGCACGCAGGAAAGACGCCAATGACCGGAGAAGTTTGGCCGGAACAAGGCGACGAAATTGCGGCATCACCAAGAACTGTCTATCGGTCCTGTGAGCGATGCGGAGCCAGCTTCACCAAGAAGCGAAGCGAAGTAGAGCGGGGATCGACAAGGTTCTGTTCGATGACGTGCTTCAGAGGGTCGCAAGGTGCTAGCGGCCTTCCGGCAAAGATCCCAAAGTCATGCCTTGTGTGCGGCAAGGACTTCATTGCCGAAAGGTGGCAGGTGCTTTTAGGCCGAGGCCGCTACTGTTCCGACCCATGCCGAATCAAGTTTCTGGCGACTACACACACCAAGGAATAAACACCATGCAAAACACCATCGCGCAGTACCTGGCGCAAGTGGGCGCGAACAGCGACCGGGCTGCGCTGGCCCCCGTGCTGCAAGTCATTGCAGCCGAGCACAACACGCAGGCGCTCACGTCGGCCGGCCTTGTCATCAAGGCGGGCACCAGCGTGCTGGCCAAGACCGGCGCTTCGGCGTTCTACGCGATTGTTGGCGGGCGACTGCTGACCATCGCGGCGAGCACCGACATGCCGGCCTTGACCGGGCTGAACATCAGTGCCAACGCCTTCAACGTGGCTTGCTTCTTCGTCAACGCAGCCGGCACCGTGTCGGTTCGCTTTGGCACGGAAGGCAGCGCGCTGGGCCGCGTGAAGTTCCCTGACTTCCCGAGCGATCAGGCGCTGGTCGGCTTTCTCATCATCACCCACTCGTCCGCGTTCACCGGCAACACCACCGCGCTGGACACCGCCACCACCGTGTACGTCTCGCCCCTGGGCGCGATTGACCCGACCCTGCTGTTCGCCTGATCCCGGCAACAGAAACCCGAAAGGACCACAACACCATGGACTACATGCAACTCGCCCCGTTCACGGGCACCACGACCAAGGCCGGCCTGGCTGCTGGCACCACCACCACCCTGACCTGGGCAAACGCCGTCATTGGCGCTATCAAGGGCAAGGCTTACGCCAAGGCTGCCGCCACCAACCAAGCCACGCCCACCACTGACGCCAACACCGGCGCCGCGTTCCTGCCGGTCCCGGCCGGCGTGGCTTCGGTGGCCAACGGCCAGGGTGGCTACACCGATGGCTACGGCTACGGCTGTGTGTTCATCGTGGGCTTCAACGCCGCCGGCAACCTGAAGGTGGCGCAGGGCAGCATCGAGCGCACCGATTCGGTGGCCGTGGCCGGCTCCAAGTTCGGCGTCAACGGCGCCCCGAAGTTCCCGGCCCTGCCGGACGACTTCTACCCCGTGGGCTACATCATCACGCGCACCGATTCGTCGGCCAGCGCGTGGACCATGGGTTCCAGCAACTTGGCCGGCCCGCCTACTGGCGTTGTCCACACCTTCGTGGACACCGTGGGCACACTGACCGACCGCCCTCAAGTCAGCTAACCCCTGACTGAGCGAAAGCCTCTGCAGGGGCTTTCACCACGGCGCTGGCTTCAGGGGTGAGGCCAGCACCACCCGCCCTCGCGCCGCATGGCCGGGGGCTTTCATTGGAGAACCCAACCCATGAGCCGAACCCAACCACCGGCCGCGCAAGCGGCACGCGGCGCCAGCACGGACGCCATCCACAACCCTGTCTCACGCGAGCACACGGGCCGCGAGAACCACAGCGCGGATCAGGCGTTGCGCGATCTGCCGGCCATTGACGCGCTGGAAGAACGTGACGATGAAATCGTGATTGCCGACCCGATCTTGGCGGCCAAGGACTACGTGGAAGAACTGAAGTTCAACGAGGACTTCCTGACCATCTTCCTGCACCGTGGCCGCGAGAAGTTCGCCCCGCAACTGCTGGACTTCTACGTGAACGGCCTGGTGTGCTGGATTCCCGTGGAACAGCGCGTGCGCGTGCGCCGCAAGTTCGTGGAAGTGATGGCCCGCAGCCAGCCCATGGACGTGCGTACCGAGTCGCACATGGTCGAAAACAGCCAGGAAGCGGCCACCATCAACCGCATCCACCGCAGCCTGTCGATCAACTACAGCTTCTCCGTCATCCACGACCCGAGCCCCAAGGGCGCCGAGTGGCTGGCGAAGATCATGCGCGAAGCCTGATCGGACAGCCGTGAACTACCTGCAGATCGTCCAGCGCGTGCACAGCGAGTCGGGCCGCTCCACGGCGGCACCGACTTCGGTGGTGGGCGCCAACGACCGCCATGTGCGGCTGTTCAATTGGGTGGCCGACGCCTGGCGCGATCTGCAGGGCGAGCGCGACTGGCGCTGGATGCGCAACACGCTGGATGCCGCCCTGACGGCAAACCAGCAGACCTACAGCGGCGCCGACTTGGGCGCCACCCGCTTCGGCCGGTGGCGCAAAGAGGACCACGACTACAGCCCGTATGTGTACGTCGATGGCGCACCGAACGCGATGTGGCCGTTGGCCTTCTGGCAACTGGACCAAATGCGCGCCCGGTTCATCTACCGGACCTGGGGCGCATCGACCCCCATCGCGTGGAGCTACAACGAGGCCAATGAACTGCTGATCGGCCCGCAACCGGCGCTGCCCTACAAGCTGCGCATCGAATACTGGAAGGAGCCCAGCGAACTGGCGGCCGACGCCGACACGCCGGACATGCCTGACCGGTTCCACATGCTGCTGGTGTGGGCAGCACTTCAGGAGGTTGCCAAGTTCGATGCAGCGCCGGAAGTGCTGGCCAGGGCCGAGAAGAACCATGGGGCGCTGAAGTTCGCGCTGACCATGGACCAATCGAGGTTGCCGACGCTGTGAAGCCCACGCCAATGGTTGACACCAAACCAGATGCCGTTGCGCTCAATGGCGGCATCGACTTGGTTTCCGCTTCACTTGCAGCAAAGCCTGGAACCGTGCGCGGCTCGATCAACTACGAACAGATGATCGAGGGCGGCTACCAGTCCGCAGGAACCTACGAGCGCTTTGACGGCCGATCACGGCCCAGCGCTGCGACTTACGTGGTCATGCGTCCGACCGGAGTTTTTGCCGTGGCCGCCCTGCTGGCAACGCTGACCGGTCAAACGTCAGGCGCCACGGGTACGGTGATTGCATCGACCACCAGTTACATCGTGGTGACGGCAGTGACCGGCACCTTTGCGGCAACAGAAGTGGTCAAGGTGGGCGCCACCACCATCGGCACGGTTGCTGACTTTGACTTCCAGATTACCAAGGCGCTGAGCAATTCGTTTTCCGCGCTTGCCGCCGATGTGTACCGCAGCAGCATCACGGCGGTGCCCGGCAGCGGCGCGGTGCGTGGGGTGGCTGCGCTGGGTTCGACGGTCTACGCCTGGCGCGACAACGTGGGCGCGACGGCATGTGTGCTTTTCAAGGCAACGGCGTCGGGCTGGACTGATGTGCCGCTGTGCTACGAACTGAGCTTCACGGGCGGTTCGATTGAGCCCGCCGAGGAATCGACCATCACCCAAGGAGCCGCATCGGCCACCATCAAGCGCGTGGTGTTGGAGTCGGGTGAGTGGGGCGGCCCAGCTACGGCAGAAGGGCGCTACATCATCACAGCCCCATCGGGTGGAGCTTTCACCGCAGGCGCCATCACCACGGCTGGCGCAGGCACTGTTCCTGCCGCCGGATCTGGCGTCTACATCGGCTCGCAAATCGCCTTGTTGCCTGGTGGCAAGGTTGAGACTGACCGATACAACTTCCGCGCATCGCTGAACTACGAGGCCCTGTACGGCTGTGATGGGCTCAACCGAGAATTTGAACTGCGCGACGACATTCTGGTGCCGCTGAATACCGGGATGGCAACAGTTCGGGCGCGGTTCGTCAAGTGCCACCAGAAGCACATGCTGCTGGCATTCAAGGGATCGGTGCAGACATCCAGCATCGCAGAGCCATACCAGTGGTCTGCCGTCACGGGGGCGACTGAGTTGGGCACCGGCGACGACATCACGGGATTCGCCACCGTCAGCGGATCGCAAGCCGAGGCAGCACTGATGGTGATGTGCTCCAACTCAGTCCATGTGCTGTACGGCGATTCGGCGGCGAACTTTGCCCTGAAGAAGCAGAGCGACGGCCGTGGCGCCAGCGCCTATTCGGTGCAGAGCTTCGGCAACCCGATCACCCATGACATTGACGGCATGGTGTCTTTCAATCCAACACTGGCCTACGGCAACTTTGCCTGGGAGAACGCCGGTTTGCTGGTGGCGCCCTACGTCCGCGAGCGCACGCCCATCAGCAGTGTGTTTGTCAAATCCACCGGCCGCTACCGCTGCTTCTTTGCCGATGGTGCGGCGGTATCTGGTGCGCAGTTTGGCAAGGGCTGGTCTTGGATGCCGTTGCAGTACCCGATGACGGTGAACACGTCATTCAACGACGAAGTGGCCGGCATCTCTCGGACCTTCTACGGGGCAAGTGATGGCTTCGTCTACGAGGCCGATGTTGGGCGATCTGCAGACGGCGCCGCCGTGCAAACGGTGCTCAAGTTGTCGGCTATGGCGCAGCGCTCGCCCTTTGTCGAAAAGACCTATCGCGGCGCCTATGTTGAGGCATCGGGCGACAGCATGTTTGATCTGGCAATCGGCGCCGCCTTTGATGACGACACGCCGCAAGTGGCGGCAACGGCCCAAAGCGTGGCATCAAGCATGAGCGGCATTGGTGGCCTGTACGACCTAACGCGGTGGGACTCAAGCTACTACGACGCCGGTGAACGCAACCGGCGCCGGATTGATCTTCTCGGGGCGGGGTGCTCCATCTCGCCCATCGTCACATCGCTTTCGGCCGAGCAGCTTCCGCACAAGCTCACCTTCATCACCATGCTCTACACCCCGCGAAGGGTCGCCAGATGACAAATCGGTTTTACAACTCGACTTTCAATGCGTTGCCGTTGACGCTGATTCCATCAGCCGCACACAACAGTCAGTACGCGGCGGTGGCCGCAGGGTTCAGCGCGCTTGAAGCAGAAATTGACGCTGCATCGGCGGCGCTGGTGGGCAGCCTGGCAGCAAAGGCGCCGCTGGCAAGCCCTGTGCTGACTGGCACCCCAACAGTTCCCACTGCATCGCCTGCCACCAGTACCACGCAGGCGGCCAGCACTGCTTTCGTACAGACCGCGATTGCGGCGGTTAACGCCCAAGTTGCGACCACGCTGGTCATCAACGCGAGTGCGGCATTCGCCGTCACATCAGGCCAAGTCGCCGTGGCGACGAACCCGGCGGCCGTCGCGGTCACCTTCCCCCCTGACCCGGCGTATGGAGACGTAGCCGGCGCCATCTTTGACAACGGGCTGACTACGAACACCGTAGACCTGGGAGCCAAGGGCATTTACCACAACGGGGCGTCGGTCAGCGGCGTCATCACCAACGACACATTGACCCCCCTGGTGCTGCGCTGGGGCGGTGACTACTGGAGGTTTATCTAATGGCAGGGAACACATCAGCGCTGCGGCTCGGGGGCGGCCGTCCGATCCGTGTTGTCCCGTACACGTCGGTGGACGGTGCGGGCACGTTCACGCCGCTGGTCGCAAACAGTTGGTGCCGCGTCACCCTTGTGGGCGGCGGCGGGGGCGGTACGCGCGTCGGCACGGGCGCAGTGACTGGCGCCGCCGGCGGGGGGGGCGGCGCCACCGTGCAAGCATGGATTTGCGTGGCCGGCGCGACGCCGTTCGTCGTTGGGGCAAAGGGGTTGGGGGGGAGCGTCCCTGGCAGCCCCACGCCGGGGACGGCGGGTGGCAGTACCACATTCGGAAGCCTGTGCGCAACAGGTGGCGGCGCCAGTACCACAGGCGCCGGCGCCGCGGGGGGGCTGGCCGGTGAAATTGCGTCCACCACGGGGCACACGCAAGGTTTCAGCGGAGGCGGAGGCGGCGAAGGCGGCGCCGCAGGCGCCAATGCCGGCGCCGGTGGTCGAGCGCCTGGCTTTCCGTCGGGGTACAGCACCAGCACGCCATCGACCACTACTGGCGTTGTGGGCCTGGGCGGTGCGACTGGCGGCGGCTACGCGGGGGGCGGCGGCGGCGGGTATTCCCTCTACGGCGGCGGGGGTGCGGGTGGCGCGGCCGGCGCGACCACAGGGAGCCCCGGTGCGCCGGGCACCGGCTATGGCGGCGGCGGCGGCGGCGGCGGCGGCGGAGGGACCACTACCGGGAACGGCGGCGACGGCACCGGTGGCTATATCTTGATCGAGGAGTTCGGCGAATGAAACGCTTTGCACTGATCCAATCTGGCCGCGTTGCCAACGTCGTCGAGCGAGCCTCCGTACCAGAAGTTCCTGGCGAATGGGTGGACTGCACTGGGGAGCATGTTGGCCCCGGGTTCAGGTGGGACGGCTCTACGTTCACTGAGCCACCGAAGCCTGCGGTCCACAACATCAGCACCGCGGCCTTTTGGGATCGCTTCACCAACGGCGAGCTGGTGGACTACGACGTAGCCATGCAGCACGACCCGGCGGCCAGCAATGCCGCG
>Ga0075464_10000977_pt1 | contig 12788 bp, 14 predicted proteins | sample DEB19_08_DNA_5_FD_75068 | JGI IMG/M metagenome (GOLD analysis project Ga0075464, IMG submission 75068) | Aqueous microbial communities from the Delaware River and Bay under freshwater to marine salinity gradient to study organic matter... | ecosystem: Environmental > Aquatic > Marine > Coastal ...
ACATGATGCGGCAGTCGCAGTTTCGCAGCATGGAGTGGAGCTACGACGTGGGGGCTGATGCCAATGGCGCCCCAACCATGGATTTCAGGCTTGTCTACAACTCGAATGTCACGGGCGCGGGCACCTACAAGCTGAAGTTCAAGGGGCAGGCCACCGTCAGCGGCGTCACCAACAAGGTCTACGACGCGGGCGCGAACACCACGACGGCAGATTTTGTGCTTGCCAGCAATGCCACGGGCAATGCCTGGATCGAGTTCACCAACACCCGCAGGACGCCAGAGTCTGTTGCCGCCGATGGCGTGACCGAAGTTCAGTTGTTCCGCCCTGGCTACGCAACGGACGGGTCGGCGGTCTTCACCACCGAGTTCATCGCGGCAATGCAAAAGTTCAACGTGATCCGCACGATGGACTTTGTGCAGGCCAACTTGAACCCAACGGAGGCGTGGGCGGATCGCACGAAGATCAACTTCCTTGGCAACACCGACATCAAGGGTCAGTCTTGGGAGCTGATGATCCTGCTCGCCAATGCCGCAAACCGTGACCTGTGGATCAACGTGCCGGTCAAGGCCAACGATGCCTACATCGACAAGCTGGCCAAGCTGTTCCGGTACGGCTCGGATGGTAGCGAGCCCTACACCTCTGTGCAGGCATCCCCGGTCTACCCGCCGCTGAACCCTGGCCTGAAGGTCTACGTCGAGTACGGCAATGAAATCTGGAACACGGGACCGGGCTTCAGTGGCTTCGGTTGGTGCTTGGATTACGCAAATGCCAACCGGCTGAACACCAGCCACCCCATCGCCTACGACGGCGCGGTGACGGATCAATGGCTGGCCCTGCGTCGCTGGGTGGCCTATCGCTCAGCAGCGATCAGCCTGGCCTTCCGGGCTGTGTTCGGCGATGCGGCCATGATGAGTCGCGTGCGCCCGATCCTGTCAACCCAAGTGGGCAACGCCAACAACTACCTGCGTGACGGCCTGCTGTGGGCGGATGGTTATCACGGGAATGTTGGCTCCCTCTGGTACGGTGGTGGCGGTGCGGCCTACTTCCCGACCGACACAGAGCCGACTGACACTGAGCCCGCGACGATGACCGCGTACTTCGCGGGCCTTCCGTCTGCGCTGTTCGCAACCCGCGTGGCCACCGACACCACCTGGGCCAATGGCTTCGGTCTGAAGAACATCGCCTACGAGGGTGGGCCTGACCCTGGTGGTAGTCCGCTGGGCGGCATCTCTGGTTCTGTGGAGCTGTGCTACGCCTACAGCAACGACCCCCGCATGAAGGACCGCATGCAGGTGGCGCACAACGCCTGGGTCGCCAACGGCGGTGACATGCTGGTTTACTACATCTACAGCGGCCCGGCGCCGTGGTCGTTCACGAACGGGGTTTCTGGCGCAGTGGTGTCTGACACGACCAGCATCAAGATGCAGGCCATCGACGCCATCCGCGCTGGGTCATCCGTGGCGCCAACGCTGGGCACGCTGGTCCCTGGCACGGTCTATTTCCGTGACGCAAACTCTGGGGTCATCGACATCACGGAAGGCGGCACGCAGTGGGGCTACAGCGGCACGGCCTACCGTATCAGGCCGCACGCCACGGACCCTGCGAAGTCTGAGTTCTTGCTGATCCCGACGCATACGACTGCAGGCGGGACGTTCAATGTCTCCTACACGGCCTATGACGCCGAGGTCGGTGCCAGCGCGGACATCTTCGCCAATGGCGTGCTGCTGGGCACCGTGCTGGCGAACCAGGGCGCGGCGGGGCAGGCCATCAAGAGCCAGACCATTGCTGCCGTGCTGGAGCCTGGCGTCACGGTGTTCCGCATCCGCACCAAGGTCGGCACGGAGCTTTGGCTCAAAGACCTGATCGTCGAGCCTGCATGATCACCAGATGGATAGGCCGTTGATCTGGCCGCGTTTCCCCGCGCTGTGATGAGTGCGCAAGTTTAACCACCCCAGCAATTATAAACCTTCAAATACTCTTTTAGTTTCTTAGCCTCTTTTTCGGAAGAGGTTAAGTCTCTAGAAGCTTTAAGTTTACCTTGCTTGGATTCAACTTGCCCAGAGGCTTGTTGTAAGAGTAGTGCAGCACTTGGATTATTCTTAACCTTAATTTCTACTTCTAATTCTTGTCCTAGGTTATCAAACTTAGAAAACAAGTTAAGAAGAATATAACCAAGGTTAAAAGAAGCCATTTGCTGTACTAACTCTTTATCTTTGTCCCAGTACTCAATCTCTTGCTTATAGTAAGTAATATCTAAGTAAGTATCTAACTTAGTCAAAGTGACTTTAATCCTCTTAGCTTTGTTTTGCATCCTGCACTCCTTAAGTTGAAACAGGAACAGATCCTAACAGAGCTAGAAAGATTTGTCAAGAAGAAATTAGATAATACTTGAAATTACTCCTACTGCATGATATAATTCATTATTAATGCTTTAGTACCTTAATCAAATATGCAAAAAGAAAACAAAACCGTTCAGGTTGCTAAAGCCAAGAACGAAGAATTAATGCAGGCTACTTTTGTAGTAATGGTTCCTGATGAAGTTGATTTCCACGGAGACGTAACTTCAGAAGAAGAAGTAAGAAAGGCATGTCATAACTTTAATAAGTTCAGTATGCAACCTAACTTATTTCACCTGCAAGAAACCACTACATTTGAATTTGCTGAAAGTTATATCAGCCCTGTAGATTTTGTCCTTGAAGATAAACTAATTAAAAAGGGAACTTGGCTTTGTACTATTCAGTGCTTAGATCCTGAACTTTGGGCTCTTGTTAAGTCTGGTGAGATTAACGGAGTAAGTATTGGTGCTTTAGCTGTAGCTGAAGACCTAGAATAAGAAAGGTTTTAGATGCCACGTAAAGCAAAACGAAATTTATCAGAGATTGATTTCTCTAAAGAAGGGGGTCACGTAGCCCTAACTTGTAAAGCGCAGTCAGGCCCTGCCAACGGTCATGATTATGCTCTCTTACTAAAATCATCCCAACGCTCTCCTGAATTTATTCAGAAGGCTAGTATGGTTAAAGTAGAGATGGAAATCACTGAGTATCTGCGTAAGTTCTTTGGATTGTATTGGGAAGATGCAGAAGTGCTCGCTCGTTCAATGGGATATATCACCAAAGAACTTGAAGACGAAATGGAAGATGCTGCCGAAGGTGAATCAGAAGAGACTTATCAAAGCTATATTGCTTCTAAAGTAAATTCGATTGAAATCATCAAGTCACTTAAGTCTTCAGACAATCTGATCAAGGCTGTATCAACTCTGACAGAAGATGAGTATCTTTCTGTACTAAAAGATCAAGAGCTAGTTGAGAAAGCTCTTAAAGAATATTCTCCTGTAACTAAATCAAATAAGGAATTAGAAACTATGCCTCAAGCAAAAGTTCCAGAAGTCAAGGAAGAAACTGTAGCAGAACTTATTGCAAAGTCGCAATTTGATCTAGTACAGAAAGCTCTAGACGAAAATAAAGTAGAACTGCAGAAAGCCTTAGAGCTAGTAGAGCAGTTTAAGCAAAAAGAAAAAGAAGCTATTACTAAGGCTCGCTTCGAAGTACTTAAAGCTGCTGTAAAAGATACAGCTAAAGCTGAAGTAATCTTCAAGGCTCTGAACCTAGTACAGGACGAAACAGAATTCCAAGCAGTCGTAAAAGCTGTTGGTGATCTAGCTCTGCAAGTAGAGCAAAGTAATCTTTTTAGTGAACAAGGTGTAAGCGGAGATGCTGGTGAAGCTATCGAAGAAAACCCTGTAGCTAAAATCCTAAAGGCCAAATACGGTCCAAAACAATAATCTTTAATTGGAGAAAATAAATGAGCGTAATTGCTACTGAAGGTAAGAAGGTTTCGGACCTACTTGTTAATGAACTTTGGGCTGATCTAGGCTACTGCCGTACTACTTACACCTATAACGGCGCAGCTAGAACCTTCGCTATTGGTGAACTAGTTACTGCTGTTGGTGGTGTTCCTGCTGCTGCAGCTAACATTACAGGTATTGTACTGCAATCAGTTACAGCCCCTCTAAACACTAACACGACTCTGACCGTACTTGAAAAGGGTCCAGCAGTTGTTAAGGGTGGTGGTATTGTACTAGGTCTTCTAACTCTGCCTAACGTCACTACACAACTTAAGACTATGGGCATTGCAGTCCTAGAAACTATCTAATCAACAATAACTAAAGGATTTATAAAATGCCTGTAACTCGTAGTTTTACCGATGCCTTTGGTCTTGTTGACCATTCGCGTGAACTAGTCTCTGTACCTAATGCATGGACTCTACTTGGTGATTCCGGTCTGTTCACTGCAGAACCTCTATCACAAAACACTACTACTTTCGTAGAACAATCAGGTACTCTAAGCCTGATCAAGGACCAAGTTCGTGGTGTTAAGCCTCAAGCTAACCTGAATGATTCACGTAAGCTACACAGCTATACCCTAGCTCACTATCCTATCGTAGACGCCCTACATCCCTGGGATCTACAAGGTAAGTCTGCTTACGGTGATCTAACTCAAGCTGATACTGAAGCCGCTGCTCTAGTCCGTAAGATGGAAAAGATCCGCAAGTCTTATGCAATTACTCAAGAAGTAACTCGCTTCAAGACTCTAACTTCTGGTGCTGCTTACGCTCCTAATGGTACTGTAGTTGCTAACTACTACACTGACTTCGGTATTACCCGTAAGGAAGTAGACTTCGTACTAGGTACTGCTATTACTGACGTAGTTGCTAAGGTTGAAGAAATCATTGCTTCAATGCAAGACGGTGCCAAGGATGGTTCAGTGATCACTGGCGTAACTGCTTATTGCAGCCCTGAATTCTTCGCTGCTCTTATCTCTCACGCTAAGATCCAAGCTGCTTATCAGTACTACTCAGCCACTGCCAACCAAGAGATTCTACGTAATCGTGCTGGTGGTTCTGGTCTATATCGTAGATTTGAATACGCTGGTGTAACCTTCATTGAAGTTCGTACAGTACTTGGTGGTGAACGTCTAATTCCTGCTAAGGATGCAGTGTTCGTTGCTAACGGTGTTGATGACGCTTTCGTTACTTACTTTGGTCCTGCTCTACGCTTCGGCTTTGAGAATACCATCGCTATGGAACAATATCTATGGACATTCCGTGACCAACGCGCCACAGAAATCACTGTAGAAGCTGAGTCTAACTTCCTCAACGTGCTGCGCAAGCCAGCTCTAGTGGCAAGAGGCTACATCACTTGATGAGAGTGATTCTCATCTAACTATAACCCCTTCGGGGGTTATTCCAATATAGAGGTTGTCTTTCTATTGGAATAACTCTAGAACAAATAAAGGAAAGAAATGGCAACAATATCTGATGTGAAAATGGAGCTGGGTGACACTGATGTCAACTTTCCTATCCTTTCTGATGACGAGTATACTTATTTTCTAACCAAGAATTCATCTAACCTAGCAAGAACTTCAATGGATTGTGCTAGGGCTATCTTGATGAAGCTCAGTATGAGAAGTGAAGACACAATTGACATATTTAGCATGAAGAGTGCTAAGACAGCCAATCAATACATGCTCGCTCTTCAACTCTACATCAAAGACCCTAACCTAAATCCTCTCATGCAGAATTTACAAGGTTATGCTGGTGGTGTAAGTATTTCAGACATGCAAGCTAATGATTCTAACTCTGACAACAATAGAGCAATCAGGCCTTCTGAATCAGGTTGTAGCCTTCCTTTGGATTTCTTTGGATAAGCTATGATAGAACAAAGCTTAAACGAAGTCATAGCGAGGCATGGAGTATCTGTAACTTATACTAAAGTCCAGACTAGCTCTTATAACCCTGACACAGGTACAGTAGATTCTACTACATCTAACTTTACTCTAAAGTCTTATCCTAAACAGATCAAGGCTAATGCGTATAACATGCCTAGCTTAATTGGTAAAGAAGTAATCATGTTTTACTTCAATGCTAAAGCTTTAAAAGCAGTAACCTCTTTATCTCTAAAAGATAGTATCACTTACAACTCTAAAGTTTATAATATTGATTCCTATTCTGAGCATGTGTATGCAGGGGAAGTCTTACTGTATAAGGTAGTTGCTGTAAAGGGTTAATATGCTTGAGATTGATACTAAAGGTTGTCTAGCTAGTTTAGAGAAGTATAAGTTAGATTTAGAAAAAAGACTAAAGACTTTAGTTCATCGTACTGTTAGTTATTGGGCTTCAGGTGTTGTTGAGATTACACCTGTTGGTGATAGCCTGACATATAGAGCACTTTATGAGAGGCGTCCTGAAGGCTGGGCCAAGGAAGAGGGACTATTGATGGGTAACTGGAGGTTGAGAAATTTTGACGTTCCTGTAGGTTTAATGAATTGGGATTCTTCTAGAACTGGTGTAGATACTTCAGGTAGAAACCTAACTGCTCAAGCAGAATCGTTTAAAGACGCCTACAAGCTCGGGGATACGATCACCCTATACAATGCTACCCCTTATGCAAATGAAGTCACTGTACGAGGTTCTGGAGGCTCTGAGACGGTCCCTGTAAAGGCTGATGCTCTAGCTGCCTTGATGAACACTTATAAATACGCTTACTCTGCTCTAACCTAAAGGAATAATATGGCAATTAGCTTTATCAAGAAAGCAGCAGAAAAGCACTTACTTACCTTATCCCCAAGTATTCCAACAAGCTTCGAAGGGGTTAATTTTGATCCCCCTCAAGGGATGTATCAAAGGACTCAATTCTTAATAAGAAGTCCAGAAGATCCTGTGCTTGGAACTGGATACTACAGAGAGAACGTAAACTTTCAAGTCTATGTAAGTATCCCAGATGGAAATGGTACTGGTGATGCTTATAGACGTGCTGAATTAATCAGGAACTTATTCAAGAAAGGTACTACTTTAGTAGAGTCAGGAATTATGATTCATGTACTGAGTACTCCTAAAGTAAGTACAGATATGCAAGCTTCAGGAAGAATTATTGTTCCTGTCTTTATTGATTTAACTGCTGAAGTCTATTCAGTATAAAACCAAGGTCGTACTTAGCACCTTTAAAGCTGAGATTCTATTGCAATAGATTTTAATAAGGAAATATAAATATGGCTATCGCTCGTGGTGTAGCAAAGAAAGTGGCATACAAGAAGGAAACTGCTGGGTGGCCGTGGGCGCCCTGGGGTGAACTTCCTGGGCCCGCTGGAGCTAAATACCTTCGTAGAGTTACCTCTGACTTTACTCTAAATAAAGAAACTTACGAATCTAATGAAATTCGTACTGACTATCAAGTAGCTGACTTCCGTCATGGTGTTCGTTCTGCTGCTGGTACTCTAAACGGTGAACTATCTGCTGGTTCTTACTCTGATTTCATGGCTGCTGTAGTTGCTCAAGACTTTGCTGCTGTATCAAGTATTACTTCACTAAGTATTACAATTACTGCTCCTGTCTCTGGTCTACAAACTGTAGTTCGTGCTACTGGTTCATGGATTACTGATGGTGTTCAAGTAGGTAACGTAATTCGCCTATCTGGTGGTACTCTACCAATCGACACGACAGGTGTGAACCTACTAGTTGTTGATGTAGTTGCTCTAACTCTAACTGTTCGTGTAGTTAACGGAACAACTCTGACTACTCAAGGCTCTGCTGTAACTGGTGTTACTTGTGCAATCCCTGGTAAGAAGACTTTTGCTCCTACAACTGGTCATACTAATGACTCGTTTACGATTGAACAATGGTTCTCTGATATCTCTCAGTCTGAAGTTTACACAGGTATGAAAGTTGGTAGTGTAGCCATGCAGCTACCTTCAACTGGTCTAACTACTGTAGATATTTCCTTCCAAGGTAAAGACCTAACTTCAACTGGAACTACTCAGTACTTTACTTCACCAACTGCTGCTAGTTCAACTGGTATCTTTGCTGCTGTAAACGGTGCTGTTATCGTAAACGGTGTACCTTCTGCTGTTATTACTTCTGCTGACTTCACTGTAGAACGTGGTCTAGAAGCTGCTAACGTAGTAGGTAGCAACAACGCAAGTGACATTTTCACTGGTCGTATTCGTGTAAATGGTAACATTAGCGTTTACTTCCAAGATGCTGTTTACCGTGATATGTTCAAGGACGAAACAGAAGCTTCGATTGTGTTTGCTCTATCTGCAGATAACTCTGGTGGTGCTGACGTACTATCATTCGTTATGCCCCGTGTTAAGCTCGGAAGCGCCTCGGCCAGCGACAGTGAGATGGGTCTTATCACTCAACACTCATTCGTAGCTCTCCTAAACACAGTAACAACTGCAGGTCTTCCAGCTACAACTATCCAGATTCAAGATACTTCTCTCTAAGTCTACTAAACTCCCTTGGTTCACTCCTTGGGAGTTTTTTTATTGCCTGAATATTTCTTCCAGAGCTATTGCAAATTAGTATTCTCTGTGATACAATTACTTTTGGATAGCTGGTAAAGAACTAGCTAATTTGTAAACTGAAAAGGAGTAATTTATGGCACTAGACCTAACTAAGAACGACCTATCAGCTAAGGCTGAAATTGGATATGAATTTGAACTAAAGCTTCCTGACTCTGAAGAAGACTCCGGGGCTTTTGTAACTGTACGTGGAGCTGAGTCTAAGTCAGTAAAGGCTTACCAGCGACTGAAGTTCAAGGAATACCAAGCTCGTAATAACGCAGCTAAGAAGCGTAACAAGGACGTAGATGACTTTAGTATTGACGAAGCAGAAGAACTGGCTGTAGAAGCTGCTGTAGGTCGTATCAAGGACTGGAAGGGTATTTCTGAATCAGGTAAGGATGTTCCTTTCACCAAAGAGAACGCTACTCGCATTCTAACTGAGCATTCATGGATTCGTGAACAGATCATGGAGGCATCAAACGATCTAATCAACTTTCAAGGAAACTGAACTAGAACAAGCACTAGAGTTTTGCAAGCAGGAAATTAAGCTTAACAAAGTAGAGCAGGATGGTAAAACTACCAGAGAGCATTTACTTGCTATTGAAAAACAAATAGGAATTAAGCCTAAAGAGCTAGAGGATTTAGTAGAGTTACCAGAATGCTTTGTGCATTGCTGGATGGACTTTGTTAATCTCTCTAGTACTCGTCCTGTTGGCATGGGTGTATCGCCTATAACTTATAGTGAAATTCTAGCTTATTCTACCTTGAACAATATTGATTATGATCCCTGGGAAATACAAGTCATAAAGCTATTTGATAGAACAGCTTTAGATTTATATAACGCAGAGAATGCCATAGAGAATAAAAAGAAGAAATAATACTAGCCCATTGACTCTGCTAAAGGGTTAGTGGGCTTTTTAGTTTAAAGCTTATATTAGTATAAATAGCTGTGTTTCTAGTAACATAAGCTTTATCAACAGGAGATAAATATGGATTTAGATAGCATTAATTTTAAGGTTGAAACAGGAGAACTAGCAAACGCTATCACCTTACTAGGTGGAGTTACTAAAGCTGTCTCGGGTCTAACCGAAGCTGTTACTAAACAAACTGCAGCTAAGGCGGCTGGGTCAAAAGCAAACGCTGAAGAATTATCTTCACTACGTGAACAAGCTGAACTCAAAGGTGTAGAAGCTGATGCTGCTAAGAAGTCTGCTCAAGCTGCTGAAGCAGGGAGTAAAGCTAAAATAGCTAAGATCAGAGAAGAGAGAGAACTTACTAAGGCTGTTAAGGATTCTATTAGTATTTCATCTGCTGCAGTTGATCAGATGTCAGCAATAGACAGGATCAATGCAAAACAAGCTCTTTCTCTACAGGTATTAAGAGGGGAAGTGATTGGTACAGCAGATGGCGTAGCCTTTCTTGGTAGCAGCTTTACTAGATCACAAGCTGGTATGCTTGCTAACTTGCAATTGCTTGGCGCTACTGGTAAAGAGCTACAAACTCTAGCTGCTTCTTTCAAAGATTATAATGCAATTACTGGATTAAATACATTCGATAAGAGTGCTTCTGGTATTTCAAAGATGAAGAAAGAGCTTCAGGAGCTGAATCAAGTTAATTCTATTTCAGAGAGTGGGCTTAAGCTAACTAGAGATGAAATTACTAACTTTGTAAGAGATTCAGAAAGACTTGTTCAACAACAAAAATCAGAAGGTCACTCAGCAGAATGGCTAGCTGAAGAGCAGAAACAATTACGTGCTTCTTACATTAGTACTTCTGTTGAACTGAACAGATTACGTGCTGAATCTAAGCAAATGGAAGATCAGGCCAGATTACAAGCTAATGCTCAGATCAAAGCTGCAAACGATACAGCTAAAGCTCAAGACTATGTAGCTCGTGAAATGAATCGAGTCCAACAAGCTACAATCAACTCTAGAGATGGTACAACTACTTCTACTTCTAACCAACTTGTTAGAATGGAAGCTGCTTTGAAAGCTTCAGGTATCTCTGCAGGAGAAGCAGCTAATAAGATTCGAGTATACAAGGATCAATTACTTGATTTACAGAAAGTAGCCAACAACAAACAGATTGATAACATCTCTAGAGCCCTTGGTCCTCAGATTACCGACATTGGTGTAGGTCTAGCTACAGGACAATCTCCTTTTACTATTCTACTACAACAAGGTGGTCAATTACGTGACCAAATGGCTCTTGCTGGGGTTGCTGCCGCAGATATGGGGCAAGCTATTCGCAGGGCAGGTGCTGAGATGGGCTCTAGTATCTGGACTACAGGTAAAGGTGTTATCACTGGTATCGGTGGCGCTTTACTTGATGTAGGTAGATCAGCCGGTGAAGGTGTTGGTACAGCGATTCTAAAGATGGTTGACTTTAGTAATAAAATACAAGGTACAACTAAAGCTTTAGTGGGTGGAGCAAGTTATGCCGATGCCTTAAAAGCTGGAAGAGATTATCAGAATAGGTTCAATGCTGAAGTTGCTAATGGTAACGGTGCTCTATCAAAGATGTTTGAATTTCTAACTAGTAGTAGTGCCAATACTATATTTGCAACTGGACTACTTTCATTAACTGCAGTTTTAGTTACTTTAGGTGTTCAACTCTATAGAGTAACAACTGCTTCAGATGAGATGGTTAGAAGTTTAGTTCTAAGTGGTGCTTCTCTCGGTCTTACTAAAGATGCAGCTACTCAGTTTGCGTTTGGAATGAACCAAGTAGGCGTATCAACAACTGACGCAATGAAGGCTTTATCTGAAATTGCTAAAGCTGGTAATATCCCAAGAGAATCAATTGAAGGAATTACAAAAGCTGCAGTTGACTTACAAAAGTATGGTGGTGTTGCAATGGAGGACACCATTAAGAAGTTCTCTGCAATGGGTAAGGATCCAGTTAAGGCTTTGTATGAATATGCAAAAGCTTCGGGAGAAGTAAACGAAGAAACCCTACTCACTGTTGAAAGTCTATATCGTCAAGTCTCGGCGGCTAAGGCTGTAGAGTTAGCTGTAAAAGCCATGCAAGAAGGGACAACTCGTTCTGTTTCTAGGATTAAAGATGATCTATCCCCATTAGAACAACTCTTCATTGATATCAAAACAGCAGTTGGAAGTTTAGTTACTGAAATTACAAAGCTACTAAATTCAAATACCGTAATTGCTACTCTAAGAGACACTACTGCCAGTTTAGCATCTGTACTTTTATCTATACCATTGAATCTTCAGAAGATTGCAATTATGAAAGATGCATGGGGTGGAACTAAAGAGGAGATTAAAGCTGCTGTCGATGAAATGAAGAAGTTGGATGCGGCTTATAACCTGCAGATTAAAAATCTAAAGGAAGGTTCTAAAGCGCAGGCTGGGATGACAAAGGAACAAGCTGCTGCAGATGTAAGACGTAGACAAGCAAATGAAGAATCAGCTAGAGCCTTAGAAGGTATCTCAGCAGTGATGCAGGGGATCAGTAAAGAGAATCTAAAAGAAGACTCTAAGGTTAAGTCTAGAACTCAGTATGTAAACGATTACATAGAAGCTAAGAGAGTAGAAGCTGCATTGATTGCAAGAGTAAACACAGATAATATCTTTTTTATTGACAAAGAAATTGCTGCACTGACTAAAAGAGCTAATGCTGAGTATGAAGCTCTGCATAAATCTGAAAACAGTAAATCTACTCCAAAAGTTGAGTCAGGAATAAATAAGCAAGATGCCTATAACCTTGCTACTATTACAGCCTCTAGAAAAGAACTTGAAGCCCAGAAGGCTTCTGTACTGGGTTTAACCGAAGCTGAAACGAAATTAAACAAGGTTAAGCAAGATGGTAGATATCTAGATATGCCTGCCCGGATCAAGGAAGAAACAGAAGCTAATTATAGACTGGCTGCTTCTCTTGAAACATATGCCAAAGGTTTAGATGATATTGCTAAAGCTAGAGAGCGGGACAGTCAGATTGCTGAAGAGTTCAGAATGCAGAATGAATCTGAGACTGACAGACTCCTGCTATCTAACGCAGAGTACGAAAATCAACTAGACCTCCTTGGTAAGTCAGCAGAGGAACAAAAACTAATCAATCTGGAATATCAGAAAAAGATTGATTTGATGAAGCTTGATCTAAAACTCAAACTTGATATCGCCGCAGCTTATCGTAAATCTCCAGAGAATGTTTTACTTGCAATGAAACAAGAGGAAAAGTTAAGAGAAACTTACATGAAAGATGTAGATTTACTTAACAAGAATTCTGCTGTCAAAGCTACTCAGGCTTACGCAGCTGAATTTGATGGTATTCGTTCCGCAATGTCAGAAACTATCTCCGATGCTTTATTCCACGGTGGTAAAGGTGGTTCTAAGAAACTTCGTGATGCAATCATGGATCAACTTAAGAAGCCTATTAACGTAGTCATCAATGTAATTGCTAATGCTGTTACAAATGGTATTCAAGGGATGATTG
>Ga0075464_10000979_pt1 | contig 12770 bp, 11 predicted proteins | sample DEB19_08_DNA_5_FD_75068 | JGI IMG/M metagenome (GOLD analysis project Ga0075464, IMG submission 75068) | Aqueous microbial communities from the Delaware River and Bay under freshwater to marine salinity gradient to study organic matter... | ecosystem: Environmental > Aquatic > Marine > Coastal ...
ACCCAAAACGCGGCCAAGCTGAATGACCGGGAGATCAAGGCGTTGGCGGACTACATCGCTGGCCTGCGCTAAGCGCAGCTCAAAGCGCAAGGATTGAACCCTTGGCTTTGAAAGGACTCCAACCAAGCGAACCTTTGCAAAAAGGTTCGCTTTTTTTATGCCTTCCCGGGCAATCCGTGCAAGCGTTTGCTGCGTATCCTGACCAACAGACAACCTGGCCGATTGGCCACCACTGAAAGAACCCCATGCTCATCAAAACCAACGCCAACGGCTTTCACCACGAGACCGCCAGTGACATCACGTCGCCCAGCACCTACCAGGGCCGCCGCAACCTGATCAAGCTGATGGCCACAGGCGCAGCTGGCGCAGCGCTGGCCAGCTGGGCCGGTCGTCAGGCGATGGCAGAGACCTCTGCCTCCGGTTTTGCCAAGCCCGGCAAACTGGCTGCGCTGGCGGGTGGCAAGTCAGCCGTGGCGGGCGCGGTGACGATGGAAAAAACCACCGACTACAAAGACGTGACCAGCTACAACAACTTTTATGAATTTGGCACCGACAAGGCCGACCCTGGCAAAAACGCCCACACGCTGGTGACCAAACCGTGGAGCGTCGCCATTGAAGGCCTGGTCAAGCAACCCAAAAGCTATACGCTTGAAGACCTGATCAAGCTGGCACCGCAGGAAGAGCGCATTTACCGCCTGCGCTGCGTGGAAGGCTGGTCCATGGTGATCCCGTGGGTGGGTTATTCGTTGTCAGAGCTGATCAAAAAAGTCGAACCGTTGGGCAGCGCCAAATATGTGGAGTTTGTGACGCTGGCCGACCCGAAAACCATGCCGTTTGTGGGCTCCCGCGTGCTGGAGTGGCCGTACGTCGAGGCGCTGCGCATGGACGAGGCCATGCACCCGCTGGCGCTGCTGTCGTTTGGCATGTACGGCGAAGTGCTGCCCAACCAGAGCGGCGCGCCTGTGCGCATGGTGCTGCCCTGGAAGTACGGTTTTAAAAGCGGCAAGAGCATCGTCAAAATTCGCTTCACTGACAAAGAGCCCAAAACGGCGTGGAACAAGGCTGCTGCCAGCGAATATGGTTTTTACTCCAACGTCAACCCGAACGTGGATCACCCGCGCTGGAGTCAGTCCACCGAGCGCCGCATTGGTGAAGACGGCCTGTTTGCCAAGAAACGCAAAACGCTGATGTTCAACGGCTATGAGGCGCAGGTCGGCCAGCTGTATGCGGGCATGGACCTGAAGAAGAATTTCTGAGCATGAGGGCTTTTCCTGCAGCTTTGAGCGTGAACAAGCTTCTGCTGCGCCCAGCCGTCAAGCCGCTGCTGTTTTTGCTGTGTTTGCTGCCCATCCTCTGGCTGGTTTACCGTGTTGCCACCAACGGCGCGGGGGCCAACCCGCAGGAGTATCTGATTCGCGCAACCGGTGACTGGACGCTGCGGTTTATTTGCATGGTGCTGGCGGTCACCCCGCTGCGCACCCTTGCCAACTGGCCCGCCCTGGCCAGGCTTCGCCGCATGCTGGGTCTTTTCGTTTACTTTTATGTGCTGCTGCACCTGCTCAGCTACAGCTGGTTTGACATGGGTTTTGACGTGGCCGACATTGCCAAAGACATCGCCAAGCGCCCCTTCATTCTGGTCGGTTTTGCCGGCTTTGTGCTGCTCACGCCGCTGGCTGCCACGTCGTTTAACGCCGCCATCAAGGCCATGGGCGCCAAGCGCTGGCAACTGCTGCACAAGCTGGTGTATGTGATTTCAGGCTTGGGGCTGCTGCACTTTTTCTGGATGCGGGCCGGCAAAAACAACTTTGCCGAAGTGTTTGTCTATGCCGCCATCATGGCCGTGCTGCTGGGCTGGCGCGTACGCCAGTATCTGGTCAAGAAAAAAGCTGCAGCCCAACAAATACGTGCGCGAGCAGCTATTTAATCCATAGCAATAAGAACAGCTCAAACCAGTTGTTCGCCGCGCATCTGGTCTTGTGCGGTTTCGCGCTGGCGAATCACATGGGCGGTGTCGCCATCGACCAGCACTTCTGCCGCACGGCCCCGGGTGTTGTAGTTGCTGGCCATGCTCATGCAATAAGCCCCTGCTGACAAGACCGCCATGAAGTCGCCCGCAACCACATTGAGTGCGCGGTCACGGCCAATCCAGTCACCGCTTTCACACACCGGGCCCACCACGTCGCAGGTCGTCATCGGTTTGCCCGTGATGGACAGCGGCACGATAGCGTGAAAGGCCTGATACATGGCCGGGCGGGGCAGGTCGTTCATGGCCGCATCGATGATGCAAAAGTTTTTTTGCTCGCCCGGCTTGAGGTACAGCACCTGCGTCACGCAAACGCCTGCATTGCCGACCAGTGAGCGGCCGGGTTCAATCATCAGCTTTTTGTTACCAAAACCATGCGCATCAATTTTGGCCAGCAGCAGTTGCCACAGCGCATCGGCTTGCGGCGGCGTATCGTTGTTGTAGTCAATGCCGAGCCCGCCGCCGAAATCGATGTGCGCAATCGGTATGCCCGCGGCTTCAATGTTCGTCACAAGCTCCAGCACCCTGTCCATTGCGTCCAGGTAAGGCTCGGTGGTGGTGATCTGGGAGCCGATGTGGCAGTCAATGCCGACCACGCGCAAGCCTTTGCGCGAGGCTGCATGCTGGTAAATGCGCAGCGCGTCTTCGTGGGCTACGCCAAACTTGTTGCCCTTCAGGCCGGTAGAAATATACGGGTGCGTTTTGGGGTCCACGTTGGGATTGACGCGAATGCTGACCGGCGCAGTCAAACCCATGTCGAGGGCGACGGCGGACAGCACGTCCAGCTCGGCTTCACTTTCAACATTGAAGCAGCCAATGCCTGCGCGCAGGGCTTGGGCCATTTCGGCGCGGGTTTTCCCGACGCCTGAAAAAATCACCTTGCCAGCATCGCCGCCTGCCGCCACAACACGCTCAAGCTCACCGCCCGAGACGATGTCAAAGCCGCAGCCGGCTTGGGCAAACACCTGGAGCACGCCCAGTGATGAGTTGGCCTTCATGGCATAACAAATCTGCGCATTGCGGCCCGAAAAACCGCGCTGGTAAGCGCCAAGGGCATCCAGCATGGCGCCTTTGGAATAGACAAATAACGGTGTGCCGTGAGCATGCGCCAGGTCATTTAATTTCACACCTTCCACATGCAGCGCATCGCCCTTGTAGGCAACAAAGGGGTGGCCGGGGACGCCGGGAAGTAAAGGAGTGTTGCTCATTTGGCGCTAGACGCTGGTGTGGCCGGTGGCGGCGCGGTGTTGCTGCTCGGGAACAGGCTGTAAGGCACGCTTTGCGGTGCAAAAAACAGCGGGCCTTTTTGGCCGCAAGCCGGCAGGACGCACAAGATAAGCGTGACCGCTATGATTCTCGATAGATAAAACATCCTCAGATTGTAATGACCGACCTTGAATATTTGAACCACGCCGAGAAGGCGCTGGCCGCCATTGAGCTGGCCTGCGACCGCATCAACGACGCCAGCGATGCCGACATCGATAACCAGCGCACCGGCGGCATGATCACGCTGACGTTTGCCAACCGCAGCCAGATCATCATCAACCTTCAAAAACCCTTGCAGGAAATCTGGATGGCGGCGCGCTCTGGCGGCTATCACTACAAATTCAACAGCGGGCAGTGGCTCGATACCAAGAGCGGGGACGAATTTTTTGCAGCGCTGACCAAAGGCGCCAGCGAGCAGTCAGGCCAGAGCGTCGTTTTCAGTTCCTGAACAGGTCAAGAATCCGTTTTTTCTCATCAGCAGGCGGTAACACTGAAATGGGTGCGCCTGGCGTGGGGGCGCCGCCACTTTCAGGTGCCGCCGCGCCGCTAGCCAAGCCCACGCTCTTGACTCCCGCACCCTTGGCGTATTCTTCGTAATACCACTCACCGCCCTGGTTCACAACACCTTCGGGCACTGGCAGCTCGGTGACGGGGACGTTTTTCAGGGCGTGTCCCATAAAGTCAATCCACACAGGCAGGCTCAGGCCACCCCCGGTTTCGCGGTCACCCAGCTTTTTCGGGGTGTCGTAACCCATCCACACCGCGGCTGTCAGCGTCGGCTGATAGCCCACAAACCAGGTGTCAATCGAGTCGTTGGTGGTGCCAGTTTTGCCGTACAGATCGGGACGCTTCAAGGTAGCTTGCGCCTTGGCTGCCGTGCCCGAGCGCGCCACTTCCTGGAGCAGGCTGGACATGATGAAAGCATTGCGCGCATCAATGCCGCGCGCGTACTCTTCGAGTGCCGGGGTTTTGGTCTCTACCAGCACCTTGCCTTTTTGGTCGGTGATCTTGGTGATCAGGTAGGGATTGATGCGGTACCCGCCGTTGGCAAAAACGGAATAAGCGGTGGCCATCTGGATGGGCGTGACCGAGCCTGCGCCCAGTGCCATCGTCAAATAAGCCGGGTGCTTTTCAGCCTCAAAACCAAAGCGCGTGACCCAATCCTGACCGTAAGACGCACCGATGGACTGAAGGATACGGATGGAAATCATGTTTTTTGATTTCTTCAAGGCCGTGCGCATGCTCATCGGGCCTTCAAACGTACCGTCGTAGTTCTTCGGCTCCCAAGGCTGGCCGCCGGTGACGCCTGCATCAAAAAACAACGGCGCGTCGTTGATGATCGTAGAAGGGGTAAAGCCTTTTTCAAGCGCAGCTGAATAAATAAACGGTTTGAAACTCGAACCCGGTTGCCGCCAGGCCTGGGTCACGTGGTTGAACTTGTTTTTCTCAAAATCAAAGCCGCCCACCAGCGCACGGATGGCACCGCTCCTGGGGTCCAGCGCCACAAAAGCACCTTCAACTTCAGGCAGTTGGGTGATCTCCCAGGTGCCTTTGGGTGTTTTGGTCACCCTGATCAGGGCGCCGCGGCGTATCTTGATGTTGGGCGCTGCCTTGTCAGACAGGCCAGACTGGGCCGGCTTCAATCCATCGCCGGAGATCTCGATGCTTTCGCTGTTTTGCCGCCTGGCCAGAATCCGCTTGGGATTGGCGTCCAGCACCACCGCGGACATGACATCGCCGTTGTCCGGACTGTCGGTCAGGGCATCGTCGATCGCGTCTTCGGCTTCTTTGGCATCCTGCGGGACATCCACAAACTTTTCAGGGCCCCGGTAAATCTGGCGGCGCTCGTAGTCCATGATGCCCTTGCGCAGCGCCTTGTAAGCTGCCGTCTGATCGGCAGCGTTCAGGGTGGTGTACACATTCAGGCCGCGGGTGTAGGTCTGGTCACCATACTGGTTGAAAACCAGCTGGCGAACGGTTTCAGCAATGTATTCCGCATGGACGCGGTCTGCGTCAGGTCCCGTTTTGACGACCAGCTCTTCCGCTTTTGCCGAAGTGGCTTGCGCACTGGTGATGAAGCCGTTGTCCTCCATCCGTTCAATGATGTAAAGCTGCCTGGCCCGGGCACGTTTGGGGTTGACGATCGGGTTGTAAGCCGACGGCGCTTTGGGCAGGCCCGCCAGCATGGCGGCTTCGGCAATGCTGATGTCCTTGAGCGATTTGCCAAAGTAAGCCTCGGAGGCGGCTGCAAAACCATATGCCCGGTTACCCAGAAAGATCTGGTTCATGTAGATCTCTAAAATTTGGTCCTTGCTCAGCAGGTGTTCCAGTTTGAACGTCAGCAAAATCTCGTAAATCTTTCGGGTGTAGCTTTTTTCAGCCGATAGATATACATTGCGTGCCACCTGCATGGTGATGGTCGATGCACCTTGCGCTTTGGCACGCCCTACGTTGGCCAGGCCAGCGCGAATCACGCCCAGGTAGTCCACGCCGCCGTGCGAAAAAAACCGTGCATCCTCAATGGCCAGCACGGCATCTTTCATGACCTTGGGAATGTCCTTGATCGGTGTCAGGTTGCGCCGCTCTTCACCAAACTCGCCAATCACGACGCCGTCCGACGAATAAACCCGCATTGGCAACTTGGGGCGGTAGTCCGACAGGTCAGAAATATCTGGCAAATTGGGGTACGCCACGGCCAGCGCCACAGCAATCACCATCAACAGGCTTAAAAAACCAGCCGCTGCAATGCCGCTACCCCATAACAGGGACGTGATCAACCAGGACACCCAGACCGGGCGCGGTTTTCCCTGCCGACTCGTCTGAGGAGCAGGGGTTGAATCTGTGGGTGCGTTTGGCGGCGTATGAAGGGGCATGTTGGCAATCGTAAACGGACAAGCTGATTATAAAAACTGGTGGCCGATAAAAGGCGGTGTGTTGGACGCTCAGCACAGATGCTTGTCTTGCGCCGTCACCAGGCCGTTTTAAGGCGATTTGTCGTGATGGATGAAAACGTCAGGTTTAGACAACGGTCATACATCACGAAATTGAAAAAAAGTACCTGCCGTAACAAGTTGTTGCCACAAACCAAGGAGCTTACTGATAGTATTCAATCGAATTCTTAAGTACGCAGCAGCACAACCTCGCCATGATTTGGGGACTGATTTGATCTCTTTGGGGTCTTTATTCAAGCGTCAGGACCCGCCTTTGCTGGGTCTGGACATCAGCTCGTCCAGCGTCAAGCTGGTGGAGTTGAGCCGCGACAAGGCCGGTCATCTGGTGCTCGAGCGTTGTGCCATCGAGCCGCTCGAACGCGGCTGGATTACAGATGGTAACGTTGAAAAATTCGACGAGGTCGCTGAGGCGGTTCGCCGGGTCGTCAAAAAAAGCGGTACCAAGACTAAGCAAGTCGCCATGGCGTTGCCAGCGTCTGCCGTTATCACCAAAAAAATCATCCTGCCTGGCGGCTTGAGTGAATCTGACCTGGAGTCTCAGGTCGAGTCTGAGGCCAACCAATACATCCCGTTTTCTCTAGACGAGGTGAGCCTGGACTTTTGCGTGGTTGGGCCGAGCGCAACTTCTACCGGCGATGTCGAAGTACTGATTGCCGCCTCGCGCAAAGAAAAGGTTCAAGATCGTCAGGGCCTGGCAGAAGCTGCCGGTCTCAAACCGATGGTGGTGGACGTGGAGTCTTATGCCTCACGTCTGGCAACAGCCCGATTGATTGAAAATCTGCCTGACAAAGGCCTGGACACGCTGGTAGCGTTGTTTGAAGTGGGCGCCCTGACCACCAGCATGCAGGTCATTAAAAATGACGAAGTGCTGTACGAGCGCGACCAGGCCTTTGGCGGCGCGCAGCTCACGCAATTGATCGTCCGCCAGTACGGCTTTTCACCTGAAGAGGCTGAAAGCAAAAAACGCAGCGGTGACTTGCCAGAAGATTACGAATCGGGTGTTTTAAAACCATTTGTAGAAAGCATGGCTCAGGAGATCGGGCGGGCGTTGCAGTTCTTCTTCACCAGTACACCGCACAACAAAGTTGATTACGTCATGCTGGCTGGCGGTTCATCTGCTTTGCCGGGTCTGACGGATGCTGTGACCCAGCAAACCACCTTTGACTGCATGCAGGCGGATCCCTTTCAAGGCATGACCATTGGTGACGATGTGCGCGAAAAGAAAATGCGTCGTGAAGTCGCGTCTTACCTGACCGCGTGCGGTCTGGCCTTGCGGAGGTTTCTGCAGTGATTTTGATTAACTTATTGCCGCATCGCGAGGCGGCCCGCAAGCAAAAACGTGAATTCTTTTTCGTCACGCTCGGCATGGCTGCGCTGTTGGGTGGTCTGGTGTGTGGGGGTGTCTACTCCTGGTATCAAAGCCAGATTTCGGGTCAAAAAGACAAAAATACGCGGCTTAAAAAAGAGATCACCAAGCTGGAAGGGCAAATCAAGGATATTGCCGGTTTGCAACAGGAAATTGCGGCTCTGCGCGCCAGGCAAAGCGCTGTCGAAGAGCTTCAAGGCAACCGTAACTTGCCCGTTTATTTGCTGACCGAGCTGGTCAAGCAATTGCCCGACGGCGTCTACATCACCAGCATGAAACAGGACAACCAGACGGTATTGATGACGGGTGTGGCGCAGTCCAACGAACGGGTGTCAGAACTGCTGCGCAATTTGGCCAACAACAGCCCGTGGCTGACACGTCCAGAACTGGTTGAAATTACCGCTTCCAGTATTGCCTTGACGGCCCGAGATCAGCGTCGGGTATCCAATTTCTCGATGCGGGTGTCGCTCAAACGAGCCAGCGACCAGCCCAAGGTGCCGGCTCCAGCGGCAGTGCCGGTTGCTGCTGCACCCGCAGCTTCTGCGGCACAACCTGTTCAGCCAGCCGCCAGCGCTGCAAAAATCTGAGGCCGATTTTCATGGCAAAAATTCCTCAAATCCATGTTGATTTCGCTGCTCTACAAGACGGGTTGAAAGCCCAGTTTGTAGGACTCAATCCGAACGATCCTCCTTCGTGGCCGGCGTTTCCCCGTTATCTTTTGTGCGTGGCCGTCACAGCTGCTGTGATCGCCGCGCTTTGGTTCGTGTGGCTCAGTTCGTCAGATGAAGAGTTGATGGCAGAGCGCGCTACCGAGGTCAAGCTGCGCGAAGACTTCACAAAAAAGCTGGGCCAAGCCGCCAGTCTGGATGCGCTGAGGAAGCAGCGTGAACAAGTTCAGCAGTACGTCACACAAATTGAAAAACAGCTGCCCAGCAAAGCCGAAATGGACGCTTTGCTGTCCGACATCAACCAGGCGGGCCTGGGGCGCAGCCTTCAATTTGAACTATTTCGGCCTGGGCAGGTGAACGTCAAGGAATACTACGCCGAGCTGCCCATTGCGGTGCGGGTAACGGGCCGTTACCACGACATGGGTGCCTTTGCTGCTGACATTGCCAATCTCTCCAGAATTGTGACCCTCAACAACCTGACGCTGACCCCTGCCAAAGAGGGTACGCTGACCATGGACACGACAGCCAAAACATTTCGTTATCTGGACAATGATGAAGTCGCGCTGCAACGCAAGACAGCAGCACCTGCCAAGGCCGATAAAAAATGATCGCCAGTACCCCAAAATTAGTGCTTTGTGGGCTTGGCCTGCTGCTGGTGGCGGGCTGTACGTCATCGGACGAAGAGCAATTGCAGCAATGGATGACAGAGCAGCGCAACCAGACACGCTCACGCGTCGACCGCTTGCCTGAACCGACCAAATTCACGCCTCAGGCCTACTCACAGGAAGGGACGATCGAGCCCTTTAGCATTCAGAAACTGGCGCAAGCCCTCAAGCGCGACTCTAATCAGGCAGCTGCCAACGCTGCCCTGATTGCCCCTGAACTCGCACGGCGCAAAGAGCCGCTGGAGGCCTCTCCACTGGATTCGGTGGCCATGGTGGGCAGCCTCATCAAGGTGGGTCAACCTGTGGCTCTGGTGCGGGTCGACAACTTGCTTTATCAAGTGCGTGTTGGTAATTATTTGGGTCAGAACTACGGAAAAATCGTCAAGGTTTCAGAAACGGGTATCAGCCTGCGTGAGATCGTTCAGGACGCTGCTGGCGAATGGATCGAACGGACAGCGACTTTACAGCTTCAAGAGGTATCAAAATGAACAAGCACGCAGGTTTCATACAGGCAGGCGATGCACGAACGTTATGGCATCTTTTGCAGGATAGGATCATGTTTTCGGTCCAGGCTGTCCTGATTGCGCTGGCGTTTCTGGCGACTCAAACGGTTCATTCGCAAGGACTGAACGCCATTCAATCCGTCGTGGGCTCGGTTCAGGGCGGCTCCGAAGTTATCCGTATTGACTTGTCAGAGCCCTTGGCAGCGCTGCCCACGGGCTTTAGCATTCAGACGCCTGCACGCATTGCGCTTGATTTTCCAGGTGTCGGTAATGCCATGGGGCGAACTGCTGTGGACATGAACCTCGGCAATCTGCGTTCTGCCAACGTCGTGCAGGCCGGCGAAAGAACCCGCGTGGTCTTGAACCTGAAAACATCGACTGCCTACAAGGCTGAGATCCAGGGCAAGTCGCTTTTTATCACCCTTGATCCCGTTCTGGCGGCTGCGGCCCCGAGTGCTGTTGCGCCCCCTGCATTTGCAGAAGGCCGCAACCGCGATACCTTGCCTTTGAAGGATCTCGATTTCCGGCGCGGCACCAACAATTCCGGGCGAATTATTGTAGATTTGCCCAACAACCAGGTCGGGGTTGATATTCGCCAGCAGGGGCAGACGCTGGTTGTGGAGTTTTTCAAGACAGCCCTGCCCGAAGGTTTGCGCCGCCGGCTGGATGTCTCTGACTTTGGCACCCCAGTTCAAAGCGTGACAACTTTTCAAGCCGGTGACAAGGTGCGCATGGTGATTGAGCCCAAGGGCTTGTGGGAGCACAGTGCCTACCAGAGCGACAACCAGTTCGTGGTGGAGGTGCGTGAGCAAAAAATAGACACCAACAAACTCACACAAGGCCCTGGTTACACGGGTGAAAAGTTGTCGCTGAATTTCCAGAACATCGAAATCCGCTCTTTGTTACAGGTCATTGCGGACTTCACGAACTTCAACATTGTTGCGTCAGACACCGTGACCGGTGCCGTCACCCTGCGGCTGAAAGATGTGCCGTGGGATCAGGCGCTGGATATTATTTTGCAAGCCAGAGGTTTGGGTATGCGCAAAACAGGCAACGTGTTGCTGATTGCGCCTAAGGATGAACTGGTCGCCAAGGAAAAACAGGAGCTGGAGTCGAGAAATGCAGTCCAGAATCTGGAGCAAGTACGTACCCAGGATTTTCGGCTGAATTATGCAAAAGCAGTGGAGATCGCAACAGCCATCGTCGGCACTGGAGGCGCAGCGTCCGCAAACAGAATTTTGTCGTCACGGGGCAGCGTGTTGTCTGAGGCGCGTACCAACCAGCTGTTTGTAACGGACATACCTTCGCGATTGGAGCAAGTTCAGGCACTGATTGCCAAGCTTGACATACCGGTGCGTCAGGTTTTGATTGAGGCACGAATTGTGGAGGCGTCAGATTCGTTTGGTAAATCTCTGGGCGTCAGGCTTGGCGGACAGCCTTTCAACCAGACCGCCAATACTTCTTTTGGCGCCACCTACAACGCGGCTGTGGCGGGCACCACAGCAGGCAATTTTTTCCAGCTTCCGGCTGTTGGCCAGAATGGATTCGGAGCTGCAACGTTTGCCGTTTCATTGTTCAATGCGGCCAAAACACGATTTTTAAATTTGGAAATTTCGGCTGCTGAAGCTGACGGCAAAGGAAAAATTGTGTCCAGCCCTCGCATCGTCACGGCTGACCAGGTCAAAGCGCTGATTGAGCAGGGCACAGAGCTGCCCTATCAGCAGGCCACATCAAGTGGCGCAACATCGATTGCCTTTCGCAAGGCCAATTTAAAACTGGAAGTAACCCCTCAAATCACCCCTGAAGGCAACATCATCTTGAGTGTTGACGTCAACAAGGACAGCGTGGGCCGCTCTACAGCCAACGGGTTTGCCATTGACACCAAACACATCCAGACCCAGGTGCTGGTTGAAAACGGCGGCACGGTGGTGATTGGTGGTATTTACGAGCAAAACGACCGGGAAGACGAGACAAAAGTCCCGTTGTTTGGTGACATCCCTGTGCTCGGTAACTTGTTCAAACAAAAAACGCGTACCGCGACCAAGTCTGAGTTGCTGGTCTTCATCACGCCCAAAATGCTGACGAACGGCGCACCGCTGCGTTAAGATTCGCTATCTTCATGCACCACTTGAACGTCAGAAAAATTGAATGCCACACCCGCCACCATCGCTTGCGTGGGTTTGCCTGGCTCAGGCAAGTCAACGATTGGCCGCCAGCTGGCCAGGCGGCTTGACGTCAAGTTTGTCGACACCGACCTCGTTATAGAACGCAGAATTGGTTGCTCGATTCGCGAGTTTTTTGAGCGCGAGGGCGAAGCGGCTTTTCGTGACCTGGAGCAAGAGGTGGTGAACGAGCTGACACAAAGCGGCGTATGTGTGCTGTCCACGGGCGGTGGCGTTGTGCTGCGCCAAGCTAACCGCGATCACTTGCACCAGCGCTGCCAGACGGTGTACCTGCACTCGGCCCCTGAAGAGGTGTTTCGGCGACTGCGTCACGACCAGAACCGCCCGTTGCTGCAAGTGGCCGACCCACTGGCCAGGCTCAAGGAGCTTTATGCCATGCGCGACCCGCTGTACCGGGAGGCGGCACACTTTGTGGTGGAAACGGGTCGCCCTTCGGTGTCAAGCCTGGTCAACACGATCTTGATGCAACTGGAGCTGGCAGGCGTCGTGCCTGCGCACGGCTAAAAACGCCCTCAAGGCGGCGACTTCAGAAAATTCAGCCTCTACACTTGCATCATGCAAGTCAACCCCTTATTGACTGCGGCGCAAGTCCATATAGAACTCGCTGATCGCAGCTACCCCATCGTCATCGGCTCAGGCCTGCTTGGCAGCGCAGCCACCTACCAACATCTGCCGCCCGCCAGCACGGCGCTGATCGTCTCCAACACCACGGTTGCACCCGTCTATGCCGCGCAGCTGTCGGCAGCATTGAAGACGCGTTACCCCAAGGTGCTGCTGCTCGAGTTGCCTGATGGCGAAGCCCACAAGGACTGGCCCACGCTGCAACTGATTTTTGACACGCTGCTGGGCCACGGCTGTGACCGCAAAACCGTTCTGTTTGCACTCGGCGGTGGCGTGGTGGGCGACATGACGGGTTTTGCTGCTGCCAGCTACATGCGCGGCGTACCGTTTGTGCAGGTGCCCACCACCTTGCTGGCGCAGGTGGACTCATCTGTCGGCGGCAAAACCGCGATCAACCACCTATTGGGCAAAAACATGATCGGCGCTTTTTACCAACCGCAACTGGTGGTGTGCGACCTGGACGCCCTCAAAACGTTGCCGCCGCGCGAGCTCAGCGCCGGGCTGGCTGAAATCATCAAATACGG
>Ga0075464_10000980_pt1 | contig 12764 bp, 14 predicted proteins | sample DEB19_08_DNA_5_FD_75068 | JGI IMG/M metagenome (GOLD analysis project Ga0075464, IMG submission 75068) | Aqueous microbial communities from the Delaware River and Bay under freshwater to marine salinity gradient to study organic matter... | ecosystem: Environmental > Aquatic > Marine > Coastal ...
CCGCAACACCATCTTTTCCATCTGCCAGGACTTGGGGATTGAGCTGAAAGAAAAGCCCATCACGCGCGATGAAATTTACATTGCTGATGAAGCGTTTTTCAGCGGTACGGCGGCTGAAGTGACACCCATTCGGGAGCTGGACCGGATTGAAATCGGAAACCGTGGCGACGGCGGCTCACGCGGCCCCATCACCGAGAAAATCCAGGCCGCGTTTTTTGACATCGTCAATGGCCGCAATCCGAAATACGCGTCATGGCTGGCGAAAGTCTGAGCATGACGACTGCTTCGCACATTGAACTATTGGCCACTGACCTGAACGCCCAGGGCGGGGTGTACTGCCCCAGCGCCAAGGCGCACATGCAGCTGTACAGCAGCCACCCGAAGGTGTACCTTGACGTGGCACGTACCGGTCAAGCCAAGTGCCCGTACTGCGGCACGGTGTACGCGCTCAAAGCAGGCGAGCATTTTGGCCCACATCATTAAAATTAATTGGAATCTGACCCCCATTAAGGGATTGCCAGCCAAGAGGGTGTTTTGACGCGCTCACTGGTCATTGCACCGCAATGGATTGGCGATGCCGTCATGACTGAGCCGCTGCTGCGGCGTCTGGCGGCGCGGGGGGAACGTATCACGGTGGGGGCACTGCCCTGGGTGGCACCGGTGTACCGGGCCATGCCGCAGGTCAATGATGTTATTGAGTTCCCGTTTGCGCATGGCGGTTTGCAGTTCAGGGCACGGCGCCATATTGCCCAGCAGCTACAGGGGCAGTTTGATGCCGCTTATGTGCTGCCCAACTCGCTGAAAAGCGCATTGCTGCCGTTTTTGGCCAGCATTCCCAAACGCATTGGCTACCTGGGGGAGGCGCGCATCGGACTGCTGACGCATCGGCTGAAGAACCCGAAGAACAAGCCGCCCATGGTGGCGTTTTACTCCGCGCTGAGCGGCGATGCGGGCATTGAAGCGGACCGTCCGCAACTGCACATCCCCGCAGAGCAGATCGACCCGACACTGACCGGGCTGGGTCTGGCGCGGGGCGGGTATGCCGTGTTTGCGCCAGGCTCTGAATATGGCCCAGCCAAGCGCTGGCCTGCGGCGCATTACGCTGCGCTGGCAGCACGTCTGAATATGCCTGTCGCGCTGCTGGGCTCTGGCAAGGAAGCCGATTTGTGCAGCGAGATTGCGAAGGCGGCTAAAAACTGCCTGAATCTGGCCGGAAAAACGTCCTTAACCCAAGCGATACATGCGCTGGCAGCCAGCAAAATCATGGTCAGCAATGACTCGGGCCTGATGCATGTCGCCGCAGCGCTGGGGGTGCCGCAGGTGGCTGTTTTTGGCTCCAGCAGCCCGCTGCACACGCCGCCCTTGAGCGACAAGGCCGTGGTGCTGTGGCTGAAAAACGATGCAGCTTACCAGCCGCCGCTGGACTGCGCGCCCTGCTTTGAGCGGGTGTGTCCGCTGGGTCATACCCGCTGCCTGAACGACATCAGCGCTGAACGGGTGCTGGCTGCGCTGCCCCTTTAGGTCGTTGGCAGTTCCACCACAAATGAAGCGCCGCCGCCGGGCCTGGCTTCGCAGCGGACACGGCCGCCGTGGCGTTGGGCGATGGACTTGACCAGCGCCAGCCCCAAGCCGACGCCGCCCTCACGCTCGCTGGCACCGGGCAGGCGGTAGAACGGCTCAAAAATGCGTTCGCGCTGGGCCAGCGGTACGCCGGGGCCACGGTCATGCACGGCAATCACCGCCATGTCTTGTGTACCGGCGCGCTGCTGTGTCAGTTCAAGCGTCACGCCGCCCTGGCCACCATAACGTCGGGCATTTTCCAGCAGGTTGCGCATCAGCCGACGCAGCAGGCGCGGTGAGCCGCGTATCACCAGGCTTTGCCCGGTGGTTGAGATGCCCAGTTCAGCGCCGGCTTTGGCGCATTCTTCAGCGGCCAGCCCGGTGAGGTCGAGCTGCTCAAACGGCTCGGCATCGGCCTGCTGGGCGTCCAGCCGACTGGCCAGCAAAATTTCGTCAATCAGTTGGTCCAGCTCGGTGATGCTGCGTGAAATCTCCAGGCGCTGCGGCGATGCCGCATCGACGCCCATCAATTCCAGGCTCATGCGAATCCGCGCCAGCGGCGAGCGCAATTCGTGCGACGCGTTCGCCAGCAGGGATTTGTGCGAATTCATCAGCGTTTCAATACGCTGGGCGGCGTGGTTAAAGCGCTCGGCCAAAAAAGCCACTTCGTCTTTGCCTTCGGCATTCAGGCGGGTTGACAAATCGCCCGTGCCCCAGCGTTCAACACCGCGCTGCAGCGCCTCCAGCCGCAGCGTGAGCCGCCGGATGATGGGATAGGCCCCGAGGGCCACCGCCAAGCCGACCAGACCCAGCATCCAGCCGAACCCAAAACCAAAGGGCGGACGACCCAGCAGACCCGCGTCAGGCGGGCGAACGGGACGCGGCAGCAGCATGTAGAAGGTCTGTCCGTCTGTGGTGGTCACATCAAACTCCAGCCCACTACCGGGCTTGCGGCCGGGCTTGGTTTGCGCGCTGCCAATCACTTCGCCGGCTTTGTTGTGCACCCGTATTTCGCGGATCGGCATCTCGCGTGGCTCACGCGTGGCATGCCACACACCTGCTGCTGCAAATGTCAGCACCACCACGGTGGCCACCACCGCCAGCCAGATGCGCACGTAGAGTTTGGACGTGAACCGTGACCACATAAAAATCAACCCCGCTTGATGTTGGTGTTCTAGTCTTGCTGCTTGGCAAACACGTAGCCCACGCCGCGCACCGTCAGGATACGTTTGGGCTCTTTGGCGTCCAGCTCAATCGCATTTCGGATGCGGCCCATGTGCACGTCAATCGAGCGGTCAAACGCCTCCAGCTCGCGGCCCCGCACGGCCTCCATGATCTGGTCACGGGTCAGCACCCGGCCGGCGCGTTCAGCCAGGGCCACCAACAGGTCAAACTGGTAGGACGTCAGCTCGCAGGGTTTGCCGTTGACGGTCACCGTGCGCGCATCGCGGTCCATCTCGAGTGAGCCAAAGCGCATGGCCTTGTGTGCGCCACCACTGCTGGCCACCGCTTGGCTGCCGCGCCGCAACACCGCCCGAATACGCGCCAGCAGCTCACGCGGCTCAAACGGTTTGGGCAAATAGTCGTCCGCACCCATCTCCAGCCCCACAATGCGGTCCATCGGGTCGCCCTTGGCGGTCAGCATCAGCACGGCCACGCCGGGGTTGCTGGCCTTGATGCGGCGGCACACCTCCAGGCCGTCCATGTCGGGCAGCATCAGGTCCAGTATCACCAGGTCTGGCGGCGTGGTTTGCAACGCCTCCAGACCGCTGGTGGCATCCGCCGCCTGGGTAAAGCCGTAGCCCGACTGGCGCAAGTATTCACCGACCATCGTCGCCAGGCGGGTGTCGTCTTCAATCATGAACAGGTGTTGTTGTGCCATGAAGCTATCCTTGCTGGGTTGCGGCAAGTGGGTTTGTCGCTTGGGTAAAGATGGGGTAAATCGGCTGCAGCGTTGTTACTTCGCTGGCTGCGGCGCTTGCACGTGCGACGCCAGCCAGACCAGCACCAGCACCGGTAAGCCGAGCAACGCGGTGGCGGTAAAAAAGTGGCTGTAGCCAAAGGCATCGACATACTTGCCCGAATAGCCCGCCAGAAATTTTGGGGCAAGCAGCATCATCGAGCTGAACAGCGCGTACTGGGTGGCGGAATAGTTGATATTGGTCAGGCTGGACAAATACGCAATGAATGCTGCCGACGCAATGCCGCTGGACAGGTTGTCGGCTGAAATGACGAAGGTCAAACCCATCACATCATGCCCACGGGTTGTCAGCCAGGCAAACAGCAGGTTGCTGCCAGCAGACAGCACCGCCCCCAGCATCAGCACCTTCATCACGCCAAAGCGCATGGCCAGCACGCCGCCGACAAAGGCGCCGACCAGCGTCATGACGACGCCGTAGATTTTGGTCACGGCTGCCACCTCGTCCTTGGTGTAGCCCATGTCGACATAAAACGGGTTCGCCATGATGCCCATCACCACATCGCTGATGCGGTAAACGGCGATCAGCGCCAGGATCAGGATGGCTTGCTTGCCGTAACGCCGCAGGAAGTCGGCGAACGGTTCAACCAGGGCGCTTTTGAGCCACTCAGCAGCGTTGCGAGCCGGCGTAATGACGCGCATGGCAGGCTCAGGCGACAGCAGGACGGTGGCCACACCGAGCAGCATCGAGGCGGCCATCACCAGGTACGCGATTTGCCACGCGCCCTGCTGGTAGCCGACCACGCCGGTCACTTCAGCCCGCGCGGCAATCCACAAGGCGCCCGCACCGGCCCAGATCATCGCGATGCGGTAACCCGTCTGGTAGGCGGCGGCCAGCGCGGCCTGGCGATCGGTGTCGGCCGATTCAATCCGGTAGGCGTCCAGCGCAATGTCTTGCGTGGCCGAGCCAAAGGCAATGGCCAGCGCGCACCACACCACCGGCGTGAGCGCCAGGCGCGGGTCGGTCAGGCCAATGCCCATCAACGCGCTGATGATGACGATTTGCGAGGCCAGCAGCCAGCTGCGCCTGCGGCCCAGCAGGCGCGTCAATACCGGTATCGGCATGCGGTCGACCAGCGGTGCCCACACCCACTTGAAGGCGTAGGCCAGGCCAACCCAGCTCAAGTAGCCAATCGTGGTGCGGTTGATACCGGCCTCACGCAGCCAAAAGCTGAGCGTGCCAAACACCAGCAGTAGCGGCAGCCCGGCTGAAAAACCCAGCAGCAACATGCGCAGCGTGGCGGGTTCGGCGTAGACAGCAAAGACGTCACGCCATGGTTTTTTAGCCGCAGGGCTGGCGGGGCTTAATGGTTTTGCTGACATGCTGGATGACGGGGGTTTATCTGACGGGTATTGACTGATTTGTGACTATTATTAAGCCATGTGTTTCCTATGCGAGGCTAAATCATCCGCCTGGTCCAGCCGCCGGGCATTTTTACTGGCTGCCGGCACGGCCACTGTGGCTGCGCCCGCGCTGGCACAGGTGGACGTGGGGCCGTCGTCCAGCCTGCGCAAGCTGGTACCGGCCGAGGAGCTTGAAGGCGCAGCCAGCCAGCAGTACGCCCAGTTGCTGGCCGACGCCAGAGCCAAAGGCGCGCTGGCCCCTGCTGGTAACGCCCAGTTGCAACGCCTGCAGCGCATTGCCGTCAAGCTGGTGCCGCAAACCGCGCAGTGGAATGACCGTTCCAGGCAATGGAAGTGGGAAGTCAATCTGCTGGGCAGCAAACAGATCAACGCGTTTTGCATGCCAGGCGGCAAAATCGCTTTTTACACCGGCATTCTGGACCAGCTCAAACTCAGCGACGACGAAGCCGCGATGATCATGGGTCACGAAATGGCCCACGCCCTGCGCGAGCATGCGCGGGCACGGATTGCCAAAAGCCAGGGCACTGGCACGCTGCTGTCGCTGGGTGCGCAATTGCTGGGTCTGGGCCAGCTGGGCAACGTGGCCGCCAGCCTGGGCACACAGCTGTTGACGTTGAAATTCAGCCGTGAAGACGAAACCGATGCCGACCTGGTCGGGCTGGAGCTGGCCGCACGCGGCGGCTACGACCCGCAAGCCAGTGTCAGTCTCTGGGAAAAAATGGGCCAGGCCAGCGGCGGTGCAGGCGGTCCAGACTTCTTGTCCACGCACCCGTCCGGCCCGCAGCGCATTGAGCAACTACAGGCCAACGTGCCCAAGGTGCGCGGGCTGTTCGAGCGCGCCAGGGGCTGATTTGAGGTTTTTGGCTGTTAAAACGTCAAAAAAACCCTGAAAACCGTTGACTTTAGGTGTCGAATTGGCCTTTGGCTCAATAAATACGGGCGCAAGCAGCTATGAAAAAAATAGCACTCCAAGGCTTCATCAACATCAGATCAAAACCAGTTAATCTTGGCGGAAATTTATCCCATAGATCGCAAGGAGCCTGTATGACACCGACCCAGTTGATATCTATCGCCGTGATCGCCGTGTTGATCTTCTGGTCGGTAGGCGCCTACAACCGCCTGGTGCGCTTGAAAAACATCATCGCCAATGCTTTCGGGCAGATCGACGTGCAGCTCAAGCGCCGCTACGATCTGATTCCCAACCTGGTCGAAGCCGCCAAAAAATACCTCAGCCACGAGCGCGAAACGCTAGAGGCCGTCATCAATGCCCGCAACCAGGCCAAATCAGCCAGCGACGCAGTTCGCAGCCGCCCAGCCAACGCCCTGGCCGTCACCACCCTGGCCGTGGCCGAGCAAGCCCTGAGCAGCAGCCTGGGCCAGTTGTTTGCCTTGAACGAAGCCTACCCAGACCTGAAGGCCGATGAAACCATTCGCGAGTTAAGCGAAGAGCTGACCAGCACCGAAAACAAAGTTGCCTTTGCACGCCAGGCGTTTAACGACGCCGTGCTCGACTACAACGATGCGCAGGGGCAGTTCCCGGCGGCGTTGATTGCCAAGCTGTTCAGCTTTACGCCTTCGGCCATGTTGCAGGCCACTGAGAGTGAGCAGGAGCGTAAGACGGTGCGGATAGCGATGTAACCGTGCGATTTTTTGAACAGCAACGCCAAGCCCGGGCGCAAACCGTTCGCCTGTTACTGCTATTTGCTTTAACGCTGCTGGGTTTAGTCGTCGCCGTCAACGCCGCACTAGCGCTAACGTGGCGCTTGGTAGCCTGGCAGGATGCGGCTTACCCGGCTTACTTTTTTCACATCAACACCGGCATGACGCTGCTGTTTGTACTGGGCGGCTGGTGGATTGAGAGTTCTAACCTGGCCGACGGTGGCGAGCCATTGGCGCGGCGCGTGGGTGCGCGGCCAGCCAAGGTGCTGGGGCCGCTGTCGCGACTGGGCTCTGAGGATACGGCGCAAAAATTTTGCAATATCGTCAGTGAGCTGGCCATTGCTGCCAGCATGAAAGCGCCCACGCCCATGGTGCTGGACCGGGTGGACAGCATCAACGCCTTTGCCTGCGGCTGGGATGAAGATGATGCGGTGGTGGCCGTCACGCGGGGCGCGCTGGACTACTTGACGCGCGACGAGTTGCAGGGCCTGGTGGCGCATGAGTTCAGCCACATCCGCGAAGGCGACATGCAGCTGAACATGCGCTTGGCGGGCATGGTGTCGGGGCTGGAGATGATTTTTAATTTGGGTCGCACCATGTGCGAGCCGGATGACAACGGCAGCCGCTCGTTTATGGCGCTGCCCGGCTTTGCCATCAAGGGTGTGGGGTCACTTGGCTGGCTGGCGGGCCGCGTTCTGAAGGCGGCGGTGTCGCGCCAACGTGAGTATTTGGCCGATGCGCGGGCCGTGCAATTTACCCGCAGCAAAGACGGTTTGGGCGGCGTGCTGCGCAAGGCGCTGGGGCAGGGCGATGGGGCTCGGCTCTTGCACCCCTCCGTTCAGCACATGCTGCTGCTGGGCTCTGACCAAGCCAGTTGGCTGGCGACACACCCACCGATTGCCGAGCGGATTCGGCGGATTTACGGACACAGCATGGGCGCTTTAGACAGTGATGACGTTGAACCCACGCGGCCTGACCTGATGGTTTGAAGATCCGTTCATGCTGGGTTGTGCATAAGGGCACTTTTATAAATCCCGTTCAAGACGGTATTTATAAAGTGCCCCAATATCCCGGCATCCATCAGCCGCAGCCCTGCCACCGGCGCCAGCAGGTCTGGGAAGCCTCGGCCATCGCGCCTGCGCCGCTCAACGGCCGGGAGGTGGCGGTCTGCGGAATCGTCACCGTACGCCAGCATCCGCAAACCGCCAAAGGCACCATCTTCGTGACGCTGGAAGATGAGACCGGCCCGATCCATGTGATTGTCTGGAAGTCACTGCGGGACACCCAGCGAAATCTTACATACCGGACGGAAAAGTCTCGGGTGCCTCGCCGCTGCTCCACACCGGGCCACGATCCAGCGGCTCCAGCGCATGGGTTCCGTCGATGTGGATGAGCGCATCGAACTGTTGGCTCAGGTGGGTGAGGAAGTAGTGGCTCTGGCGCTCGGTGTCGGGCCGGTAGATCACGCCGATGGCGCGTTGCAGCCGCTGCGGCTGCGCCAGTTCGCCCAGCGCGTCGTTGTCGCGCAGGTTCAGCCAGAAGCGGGGGGTTCCGGTCTGGTGCAGCAGCGCTTCCCAGCTGCCGGGCAGGCCGGCGCGCACCCGCTTGTGCTGCGGCGGTTCGTCCCAGTTTGACGCGGCCGTCACCGAACCGTGGTGGGTGCTGAAGCCCACCAGCACCGCGTCGCGGTCGTGGCGGTCGCGCACGAGGTGGCCCACATTCCACTCCCCGCGGTCGCCCATTTCTGTGGCGGCCGCGTCGCCGAGGTGCGAGTTGTGCGCCCAGACGGCCATGCGCGGCGGCACGCCGCTGGCGCCCAGGTGGCGATCCAGCGCCTGCAGTGTTTCTTCCATGTGGCTGTCGCGCAGATTCCACGACGACACACGTCCGCGGAACATGGTGCGGTAATACTCCTCGGCGTTGCGCACCAGGCGGGCATTCTGCTGGACGTAAAACATCTCGTCGCGTTCCAGCCCGGGCGTGGACGACAACTGGGCGAAGCGGCGGTTCATGGCACGCAGTTGCTGCACCACCTCGTCTTCACAACTGCGGGCCAGACCGAAGCTGGCGGCGTAACCGTAGGCCTGGCTGTCTTCGCCCGCGTGGTCGAAACAAGCATACCGCTCGCGTGCCCGCTGCGCCGCTGGCGGGTCGGTGCGGTCCAGGTAGGCCAGCACTTCCTGGATGGAGGTGAAGAGGCTGTACAGGTCCATGCCGTAAAAGCCGACCTGGCTGGCGGCGCTGCGCCCGGCGTTGTGCTCGCGCAACCACTCGACGAAGTCGCGCACCACGGTGTTGCGCCACATCCAGGCAGGAAAACGTTCAAACCCCGACAGGGCGTCGCCGGCGTTGCGGTCGTCGGACAGGCCGCGCACATAAAGGTTGACGCGCCAGGCGTCGGGCCAGTCGGCCTCCACCGCGATTGCGGTGAAGCCTTTTTCGATGATCAGCCGCTTGGTGATGTTGACGCGCTCCTGGTAGAACTCGCGCGTGCCGTGGGAGGCTTCGCCGAGCAGCACCAACCGCGCCGGGCCGATCAACTGCAGCAAGCCGTCGTGGTCGTGCGCGCTGCCGGTCAGGGGGTGCAGGTGTTGCCGCAGGCCTTCGAGCAAGGCTGCATCGGTGTGGGTGTGGGTGTGGGAATGTTGCGCGGTCATGGCAGGGGCCTAGTGGGGTGTCAGGGGGAAGGCGCGTGCGCGCGGGCGTCTTCGAGCAGTGTGCGCACCTCGTCGTCGCTGGCCTGCGGAAACTGCCGGTACCACAGGCCGACGGCGCGAAATGGTTCGGGCATGGCGACGCAGACCACTTCATCGGCCACACCCTGCAGCGCGTCGCAGCTGTCCGCGGCGCCCACCGGCACGGCCATCACCAGATGCGCCGGCTCTTGCTGGCGGATGGCCAGCAGCGCGGCATGCATGGTCGCGCCGGTGGCCAGCCCGTCGTCAACGACGATCACCGTGCGGCCGTGCAGATCGGGCGCCGGGCTCTGGCCGCGGTAGAGCCGCTCGCGCCGCTGCAGCTCGGGCTGTTCGCGCGCCACCGCGGCGGCGACCTCTTCGGGCGTGACGTGCATGCCCGGCATCGGGTTCATCACGCGCACGCCGCCGCTGGCAATGGCGCCCATGGCGTATTCCTCGTGGCCCGGAAAACCGAGTTTGCGCACCACAAACACGTCGAGCGGCGCCTTCAGGGCGCGCGCCACCTCGTAGGCCACCGGCACGCCGCCGCGCGGCAGGGCCAGCACCAGCAGGTGGGGGCGGCCGCGGTAGTGCGCCAGCGCGTCCGCCAGCACGCGACCCGCCTCGCGGCGGTCCTCATAGGGAAGGCGTGTGTCTTTCATGGTGAACCCCTGTGTGTTTAGCGGGAGACAGCCAGGCGCTGAACCAGTCGGCCGCCAGCTCGGCCACCTGCTCCAGGGTGCCGCGCTCCTCGAACAGATGGGTGGCGCCCGGCACAATGGTCAGCCGTTTTTCGCAGTGCAAATGGGCGTAGGCCTGCTCGTTCAGCGCGATCACCTCCTCGTCCTCGCCGCCCACGATCAGCAGCGTGGGCGCGCTGACCGCCGCCAGCGCCACCGGGCCGGCCAGGTCGGGGCGGCCGCCGCGCGAAACCACGGCGGCAATGCGTTTGCCGAGCCGCGCCGCGGCAATCAGCGCTGCCGCGCTGCCGGTGCTGGCGCCGAAGTAGCCGATGGGGGCATGCTGCAGGTCCGGCTGCGCCGCCACCCAATCGGTGACCTGCTGCATGCGACCAGTCAGCAGGGCGATGTCGAAACGGTGTTCGCGGGTGTGGGTGTCGACCTGTTCTTCCTGCACGGTGAGCAGGTCGAAGAGCAGGGTGGCGATGCCCGCATGCTGGAGTTTTTGCGCCACCTGGCGGTTGCGGGCGCTGTGCCGGCCGCTGCCGCTGCCATGGGCAAACATCACCAGGCCCTGGGCGCCGGCCGGCAGGACCAGGTCGCCGTACAGCCAGGTATTTCCGCAGGGAATACGGACTTCGCGGCTCGCCGGGGCAGACGTGTGACGGCTCATGGACATCTTGGACATCTCCATTTGAGATTCTCATGATAGTCGTGCGCGGCGTGGCCTGCAATCAGACAAGTCCTATTTTTTGCTCAGACGAGCCTTAGCTTGACTTCGCGAAATTGCCTCAGTTACCCCGTAGCCATCACCGCCGGGAGCGGAGTATGGGGCACAAGAGCCAGTATTTTGTTGGCGATAGAAGGCGCCAATGCATACCAACGGCGGTGACCTGCCAACTGCGGCACAGCGCTGCGAATGTGTTCAATGTCCGCATGGATAGTGCGATCATGGCTTTGATGTAGCGGCTCGCTTCGTGGCTCAGCACCAGCACCATTTGGTTGGCCCGTGCGTGAAGGGTCAGTTTGCCCACCGCATTGAGCAGTTGCAGATCAGCGGCCCGTCCCTTGCACTGAAAGCGCAGCGCCCAATATTCCCATGCGAGGTTGATGAATTTGAGGCACAAACTGAATCCTGTTTGGCCATGTCCGCAAACTTGTCGCCGAATACTGGATACTCCCAATTCCTCCCGCGCCACGCCGCGTTAAATTGTGGCTTGAACCCAACCCAAGGAATCATCATGAAAATCAAACCCCTTGCTGCGCAGTTGACCTTATTGGCGGCCTCCTTGCTTTGCCTGGCCAACACGGCATTTGCCCAAGCCGATGCAGGCAAAGAAGCCCTGTATGTCAAAAGCCTGGCAGCCACCTGCGCCAACTGCCACGGCACGAACGGTGTGGCCGTGGCGGGCTCCAGCGTCACCTCACTGGCGGGCCTGGACAAGGCCTACACCGTGGCGCAAATGAAAGCTTTTAAAGCCGGTACCCGCCCGGCCACCGTGATGCACCAGCTCAGCAAGGGCTACAGCGATGCGCAGATTGACGTCATCGCGACGTATTTCGCAGCACAAAAGAAATAAGAAAGTTCATCATGACCAAAACTACTCTTTCCAATCGCCGCGCTTTTTTGCACTCTTCTGCTGCTCTCAGCCTGCTGGGTGTGTCGGGGCTGTACGGCTGCGCCAGCATGTCGGGTGTGCCGTCCAAAGCCACCGTGGTGGTGATTGGTGGTGGCTACGGCGGCGCCACAGCGGCCAAGTATGTGCGCCTGCTGTCTGACTACAAAATCGATGTGGTGCTGATCGAGCCGCAAGACGCGTTTGTGTCGTGCCCGATGTCCAACCTGGTTGTCAGTGGCGTCAAGACAATGGATTTCCTGACCACGTCCTACGCGGGCCTGAGCAAGAACCACGGCATCACGGTGGTCAAAGACTTCGCTGACAGCGTCGACACCGTCAAAAAAACCGTGACCTTGCGCGGCGGCAGCGTGATGGGCTACGACAAGTTGGTGATGTCGCCCGGCATTGAGCTGATGTTTGGCGGCATTGAAGGCCTGCAGGCCGCCAACGCCAGCGGGCAGATTTTGCAAGCCTGGAAGGCCGGGGCAGAAACTGCTGCCCTGCGCCAGCAGCTCGAAGCCATGCCCGACGGCGGCGTGTTCGCCATCACCATTCCTGAAGCGCCTTACCGCTGCCCGCCCGGCCCGTACGAGCGGGCGTCGGTGGTAGCGGGTTACTTCAAGGCCAACAAGCCGAAGTCAAAAGTGCTGATCCTGGACGCCAACCCGGACGTCACCTCCAAACCCGGTTTGTTCAAAAAAGTCTGGGCCGAGCAATACCCCGGCATGGTGGAGTACCGCGGCCAGCACAAAGCCATCGCGGTGGATGCCAGAACCAACACCGTCAAATTTGACGTGCAGGACGACGTGAAAGCGTCTGTGCTGAATGTGATACCGCCCATGCGGGCCGGCGCGATTGCCGTCAAAACCGGGCTGAACAACCAGGCCAACAACCGCTGGTGCGGCGTGAACTTTCTGACCTTTGAATCGACCGCCGCCAAAGATGTGCATGTGCTGGGCGACTCGATTCAGGTGGCCCCGGCCATGCCCAAAAGCGGCCACATGGCCAACAGCCACGGCAAGGTGGCGGCCAGCGCCATCGTGGCCCAGCTGTCAGGCTGGGACGTGAACCCCGCCCCAATGCTGACCAACACCTGCTACAGCTTTGTGGACACCAAAAACGTGATCCATGTGGCCAGCGTGCATGAGTACGTGGCGCTTGAGAAAACCTTCAAGGCCGTGACAGGCTCAGGCGGCATCAGCACCGCACCGAACGAGCTCGAAGG
>Ga0075464_10000982_pt1 | contig 12753 bp, 24 predicted proteins | sample DEB19_08_DNA_5_FD_75068 | JGI IMG/M metagenome (GOLD analysis project Ga0075464, IMG submission 75068) | Aqueous microbial communities from the Delaware River and Bay under freshwater to marine salinity gradient to study organic matter... | ecosystem: Environmental > Aquatic > Marine > Coastal ...
GTAGATGTCTGCTGCTAAAAAACCGGTCACCCTTACTGCTATTGCATTTAGAGCAACATGCAACCAAGTTATCCAAGTCATAAGTTCCCCCTACTGCTCTCGGTATCACATGATCCACTGAGTTCGCATCCTGATTACAGTAGGCACAAGTGTAACCATCTCTTTGTAACACCAGAAGCCTTCGCTTCTTCCAATCAGCAGTTGCTAGGTATGGTTTCATTAAAACCAATTATGCTTAACATGATGAGCTAATGCTTTACAACTATCGCCGTCATAGCGGCTCTGGATGTATCGATTAAACCATTGAATCTGTTCTTTGATGGTAGCTGTAGCCAAGTACGGTGAGCGACCTTGATACAGACCGTAGTGGCTTCCGTTCTTTGCGCTGGGGTTGTAGTTAGATTCTTTTCTCATTATCTCTTTGTTACATTGAAACTCTTTACTACTAGATGACATCTGCCGTAGCAGGGTAAGTATCTCCTGCCTCGTAGGTTTGGACTCTACCTCGGCAGGCTTACCGCTAGCGCCTACGGCAGTAACTAATACTAAACAAGCTGTGGCTGTGGTGATAATCGCGCCATTTTTAAGAGTGCGTTTATGCGATGTCAGGCGATTCGTGTTGATCATCTAGCTGCTCCTAATCCCCACCATAAGCGTTTCTGGGTAGGTTGGTAGTGTCCCTCTAACGGACTATAGGTCGGTTGCCAGCCGATACATCTTCAAGTTATAGCGGATAATCAGTTGGTCTGCAAATAACAATCATGCTTGGAAATGGTGCTGCCGTAGTTGATTGGCCAAATTTCAGCCTACCTTTGATAAATCTAATATCAGAATATGGATACAAATATGCATGAAACCATTTTGTATCAGTTCGCGCTGGGAGTAACATCACAACAGTTTGTTCTTTGGATTCCAGTTTAGCTTTGCTTACCCAATCCTGTAACACTCGACCATAAGGCGGGTTCAGCCAAATAGTGCCACCATGACTAGCCCATGCCCCGCCTAATCCGTTGCGATGCCTTGGGTTCGGATGATCTAAGCCATACCAAATTGGCGCTTTGAAATTAAAACTACTAGCAGCTGGATCAACCAAGAAATTAAATTCATCATTCAAATCATCAAATAATTTTTGAGGAGTTGCCCAATCATCAGTCTTTGCTTGCGGCATGTAGGCGTTCATGCAACTCTAGTTTCTATCATGGTGCAAGTTGTGCATGGTAATGGTTCATGTTTCCACATGCCACAATTTTTGCATCGTTCAAGTGTATGTTCGGACAACATTGCCCATAAACTCTGCATGTGAGTACCAACGCTCGATGCGTTCGGTATCGTATTTACATTTTCTGCATTTGACATTTCCTGGCTCGCTCCCCTCAAACTGCGCCATCCATGTATAACATTCACAATAACTGCACCAATAACCGTACCAACCAACGTTATCGAATTGGCTCTCCATATCCAGCCTCTCGCAACAGAACCACCAGGTCTTGTAGCGTTAGCATAGCAACCCAACTAAATATAGAAGCTTCGCCTTGCCCATTGAGGCGCATAACGGCAACCGAAAGGTCTTTGCCGTTAGAACGTTCTGATAACTGATCAATAGTTTCTTTTGGGTTAAATCGTGCCCTCGCTTTGATTTCCCAATCAATACCTATTGTCCCAGTTATATCGCTGCCAGTACGCCCAGCCCCAACGGGTTCAGCGAACGGGAATCCATGCTCACGCAAATAGGCTGCAAGTATTCGCTGTGTGGCATAACCCCTGTGTTTGCGATGTTGGCTCATCGCATATTCTTGCAAGCGCAATCTGGGCAAGTCCAGATGTAATGAATAACTCCAGATTCTTCGTGCTCCTGTGTTATTGCGTAGCGCTTGGCTTGGTTGTATGGATAATTGCATAGATCACAAATGTCGATAAAATCGCCATCCACTCCAAGATAAACATTTGGGTCATTGGCTCGCGTAATAGTTACCCAACCCATTAGCCCACCTTCATCCATTTAGGGTCACATAACTGGACATTGTCTGGACATTTGTAAGCTGCCCATGGTTTGTTGTTTTTCTTAGAAACGCCTGTGGAATACACCATCACACCATGAGAGCAACTGTAAGTAGTTTGATTCGCTAGTGGTTCTGCACCAAGGGCGTTTCCAAGTACTTCCATCCCTTTAGCCCATGGGTCTTCCTGCTGCACCACTTTAGGTGTTGCCTCTTTAGATCGTGCGGAAGCCACTTCTTCTTGCGATGCTCGTTTTCCAACTTTAGAAAGTCCAAGGTTAGCCAGCGCTCGACCAATAGCAGAAGTTTCAGCAAGTTCCGGCGCATTTGTAGGCGCGAATTTGTTTGCTCCTTCATACTCAGTTGCCCAGCCAGTGACAATAAACGCTTCATCACGATGTGTCTTAACGCTAGCTTTGCAGACCCATTCCACACGATTGTCAGCTCTAACTTCGCTAAACAAATCAGTCTGGATACATCCCATCGGATGCATTTCCCAAAACTTATGAATTCTTTCGTCCACTGTTTCATAGTTTTCCAAATCAAATTTACTCACAAGACCCTTCTTTCTTCCAGTATGCCGGTACTATGTGGGTGGGCTTGGTTTCGGCATATTCAAAAACCTTGCTCCAGCGTACTCCTAAATTGGCAAGTTGCTCGAACATTCGGCGCAACTCTTTGTGGTTCCATTGCTTTCTCAGTATTAAAGCGCGTTCCATTTCAGTATAGCCACCAAAAGTGCCATGGCGTTCATATTGGAATCCATAACTCGCACAAGCTTCTTGAATGGGGCAATCAAAACAGATTCGCCTAATAACTTTAAGGCTTAGGCCTTCAGCTTGTAGATCACTTTCAGTCATGTAAAAGTAATCGGTGTTTAAGCCCAGGCAGTTGGCCTTCGAGTAGTCGATCGTCTTATTCATGAAGCTGACCTGTGTGGAAACCTTCTCGGTGTCCATCCTCATGGCCAAGGGTGTAACCAATTAACATTCCAATAAAGGTAAAAAACACCATTGAAATGCCTATCCAGATAATCGTTGAATTGCTCATTTGTCCCCCTTCAGGACTAGGTTGTTAATAGTGTGGGGGATAACATTGTGGATGTCAAAGATTTAAGAAAAGATTTTGCCAGCCCAGGTAAATGATCCATCTGGGCGCATGGGAATGGCATATGGCGTAACGTGTTTTCCTGTCACTTCTAACATGCCAAATCCTAGTTGCCAATTAGCTGCCCCACGAGGCCGTAGGTAGTGCGCTTTATTCATGTCCATAAGATGACCTACCTCTAGCGCAAAACGGCTCTCTAATCGCCCGTTAAACCCCTTAGAAGCCCATACTAGGCCCTGCCTATGAGTATGTCCGCAGACTACCGATTTTCCGGTGGCATCCATGAGTTTATATCCGGTCATACCGGACACTTGGGAAATGCTCCCCTCATCACCATGAGCAAGCAATACGCCTGGGGCAATCTCGCCCATTTGGTTGAGCCAGGTTATATCAAGTTCTTTGAGTCCCACTAGTTCTGGGTAGGTCAATCCACGCAATGAGGCTATCGCTGGAGCTTTACGCTCAATGTAGCGTTCTAGTCTGTCGGTGTGGTTACTTCGGACAATGGTAAATGGTTTATTTGCTCCGAGTGCTTTTCTAAAAGCTGCCAAAAGACCTCTAGTGGTGTCAAGATCAGATTGGATGGCTGGACTGTATTCGCCTCGGTATCCATCCTCCCATCGGCTGACCATTGGAAGGTCTGCTTCATCCCCGACACATGCGAGAGCATCCGGCTTAATACGTTTAATGAATCTGATGAGTGCATTGGTAGCCCCTTCATGATTGTATGGAACTTGCAGATCACTGATCACGACAATGCGTTTAGTCGTCATCCTCAGTCATTTCATCTGGCACATCTTCCCATAAATCATCATCTTCATCATCGTCTAGTTCATCTTCGCGTTCAATGATAGTTGGGCTAGGAAAGTTCCACTCCGGAATTTGGTTCAACACAATGTCAAATGCTTCTGCGCGGGTGAATCCCACGCGCTGATAAGTTTGCAATAGCATGTGCGCTTCTTTCGCAATAGCAAGCATTGGCGATAAGGGTTCTGCCATAAGAATCAAATCAGGTTCGTTTGTATCTTCTTCCATCGAGAACCCCTTTCGCGTGTTCTAGTTTAGCCCTTTGTTAATCAACATGCGGTAAATCTCATCCACGCGGTTCTCTAGGCGAGTTACTTGATCCTTCACACTTGCCCCACCATTAGGGCGTAGTTCAGCCAAGTAATGTTTGACGAGGAATTGGACAAGTGCGGCCATACCACCTAGGGCAGTGAGCGATACGCTAACAATCGCAATCCAATTCCCCACGCTCATTTCTTCTTCTTCTTGCTTTCAATCTCGTCTAGCCCAGCTTCAAGCGCATCTGCCAAAATGTCATCGAGGTCTTTGTTTGCCTTGTGAGCTTTGAGAGCTGCGCGTAGCATCGGAATAGCCACGATAGCTGCTAGGGCTATAACTGCGGTCTGCCAATCCATTATTTGTCCAATCCAAGGCGCTTGATTCGTGCCTTTACTTCTTTCGGGGATTCTTGTATTTCAAAGTGCATGTCATCAGGTCTGTTCTTGTAGGTGTACCCGCCTCGCAACCCGTACTTAGCGCATAGTTCATCCAGAATAACTTTTTGCTCTGGTCGGTAAGTGTCCCTAGCTCCTAGTGGGTGTTTCAACGCATTGACATCGACGGCAGTGCCGGAAGCATGGTTGCTGAGCATGTCCGTTGATCCCCGTACTTCCCTATAAGCAAAACCCCAGTCATCCTGGGCTTTGTCAATCTTTTCCACTTTGTCATTGAACTCAGCCAGGAATGCTTTGAAGATAGGTGCAACGACTTTATTCACGGCAAACTTTGTTTTGCAGCCTTCTATTTCAATGCTGATTATGTCGATGGCTTTACGATCAGGTGAGGCTGGCCATCCGTTTTGAGAACTAGCCATCTAACCCAAGGAGTGTTTTCAATTCTGCGGTACTTAGTCCTATGCGTGAGAGTTTTAATTCTGCCGCTTGAAGGGGTGTTGGTTTTGGTTCGGGGTCAAAACCTTTACCTATCGGCGCCTGAGGAGCTTCCTTGATGGTCAATTCTTCCAGCTTGAACTGCGCCCACGTTTCAGCTTCTTCCTGTGTATCAAAAGAATCACCATTAGGGTAATGAGGTTGAAAAAGAAAAGGCTCTGGGTTCACGTCGTCCCACATATGGACAACATTGTCTTGATTTACTTCATATCTCATTTTTTCCCCCTAAGGTTTAACGCCGGTATAATATGTAGTGCTAGCGGATTTCATTATTAAAAATCTAGTATTCGCCAAGTCATACTGTGCGTAATAATCCCCAGTTGGCATAGTTATTTTCTTAAAAGTAGTGGCGTCCGTAGAATAAAGATAACCCGACGAACCTCCGATAACATAACAACCATTACCGCCGTCGCTTGAACTCGCGTAAGTGTAACCACTCAAAGTCGGTAGAGTAATTTGTGTCCAAGAAGTACCATTTGAGGAATAGGCGCCTGTTCCAGAATCATCAAAAACAACAAATTTACCATTGGTAGAATCATAAGCTCCACCAAGCCAATTTTTTGTCGAAGGTAAAGTACCTTGCGTAAATGAAGCCCAAGAGGCGTTATCTGTATACATAAAATAAGACGTCGCATAAGCCGGAAATCCAAATAATGATCCATTATTTACTTGATCGTAACCCGTATAATTTGTCCCGGAACGATTAGTCCATGTGGAACCCGTACTGGAGCTTTCCGCGGCAGAGGAAGTTAATTTCTTAAAATGAGATAAAACGGCTCCACCCCAATATCTTAAAAAGGTCATAGAACCCGTCCAAAATGGAGTCGATGATGTCCAAGTAGTACCAGCCGCCGAATAACGCGCGGTAGAACCGTCCGCTGTTACATATTGTCCGGCAGGTTTAGCGGATATGGCGCTTAGCAAAGCTTGACTCGCTGTCGCCGTTGTCCAGGTAATACCGTCGCTACTCGTAGCTATACTCGTGCTCCCCGCTGATCCAATAAGCCATAAATCGGAGCTTCCCCCCTTTTGATAACCTATTAAATTATATGTAACCGGCAAAGTACGTTGCGTTAAAGTTAGACCACCAGCGGCGGGAGTTGCTCCCCACCCGTAACCCTTTGCACTTGCTCCGGCTAAAGTTTCTATAATTGGCATATTAAGCGTATTTCGTTTGTGAGGCCAAAATTACATAAGTCGGAGTCGCCGCGGTTTTGATAATCGTCAATAACCACGCGTCAATAGCGGAAGCTGATCCGGCCGAAGGCGCGGTACCTGTTATCCACTTGGGAGTTACCGCTGAGCCGTCTATTTGGTAAACCGTAGGATAGTAGGCCGTTGATCCGTTAGTATTAAGAAAAGTTACGGTTATAGCGTCGCCAACCGACAACAAACTATTAAGGGTTGTTGAACCGTTACCTCTTACATTAAGAGTAAAATTAGCGGACGCGTTTGACGTGTAATATAAAACGCCCTGAGTCATTACATCTAAGTTAATGGTACCGGTTGCGGCCGTCGCACTAACCGTTGTTAATTCTGTTGGGGATACTAATTTAGGACGTGTAAGAGTTGAGCCTGCCGCCGGAGTAGAAGAATCACCGTAAAAAATAGCGGAGCTTGCGCTAACAAAATAAAGAATTCCGTTCTGATATTGAGCAAGCGATAAAGAAGCGGCAGTATTTACTGTTGCTGTTCCAGCCGTGACAGTTGTCGTTCCGGCTCCAACGTTTTGAATGATTATGGTATCTCCGGCGGTAAATAGTCCTGTATTAACCGTAACCGTGTTAGCAGAGGCGACGTTCATTTCAATACGCGTACCCGCGTCAGCTGCTACCAGGACATAGGAGGCCGTCTTTTGGCTAACCGTCCAGTTGTAATCATTCGCTTGTAATGAGTTCATCTGGGCAGCAGTTAGCACTGATCCAGTGGTGAAAGTCTGTTTAGCCATTTATTCTCCTCGTAGGGTTAATATGATAGAACATTTGTGTTCAAAACGCCGTAGCTGCTGTTATTGAGAATGAAACTGTCAATAATGGGTTCCAGGGTAGTGAATGTCGTTTTCCATTGCCCTGGGCGAATATCATGGGCAACCCCAAATACTTGAAAGGTTTTCTGTAATGTCGTGGCATTGGGTTGAGCCTGTTTAATCGTTACAGGGTCAAAATAATCAAGGCTTAGAGCAGCAGTCACTCCAGTGGCGTAGTTAGAGGTAGTCAAATCAAGGGTAATTGAATCGGCTCTAATGCTGGTGTCTTTACGGCTCGCAACGTAAGCTTGCGCATAATTGAGCGCCTCGGATGTGGTCTGCATAAGTAAATCGGTGGCGTTGTAACTATGGAGAAAATAGGTTGCAATGCTGGTGGCATCACTCGCAGTTTGTTTAGCCAAACCTGTGGCCGTTACGTTGGCCTCATTGAAGATTTGAGCATCATTGAGAACCCATTGAAGGTTGGAATAGGCAATACCAGTTCCATCGTCGGCAAAGACTGTTGGAGTACCGGTTACCGAGCCGGCTGTGAGGTTTCTATCTTGGAATACCACGTTGCCAGAAGCATCCATATACAGTGCCCCATATTCGGTGGTAGCCACTGTTTGGAGAGCGCTGAGAGCTGTTCTCGCCGTTGCCGGGTCTGCCTGAACAGTCGTTAGGCCAGTGTCAATATCTCTCATGCCAGTAGGCCAGCCAATTTGATTGAGAATGTCCCCAACTCGGTTGCCCGTCGTTTCACCCGCAACAGTCCCAGCAATACTGCTAACAGATGCCAAATTAAGAAGTTGGAAACCATCTACGGCTGTGAGTGTCGTGTAGGAAACTGTTCCGGTATCTCTGCTCTGCGTGTAGTTATAGCCAGTGATATATCCGCTAAACATTGCATATTCAATATTGGTCGCTGGATCAACGCCTGACAATTGAATCTTCCGCAATGGTTGTAAAAGGTTGTAATAAGGACTGGCAGGGTTCTGAGGGTTAAAATCGCCATTTTGGTCTGCTATCTGAATGCTGGCCGTTCCCGTCTGAAAAACGTCAGTCAAAGGGTTACGACCACGCTTAGTTGATGCAGCTTGAACCCTAGACGATACATCCACAATGATGGTGGCGCTATCTCCAAGAACGTTGGTGTCAAGAATAAATGCTCCAAGTTCAGCAGCAGCCCCAAAGGAAGCTCCGGTGCTGAAATTGATTTTGCATTTAAGCGTGGGTATTGGCATTAGATAAATCCAGCGGGTGCGGTGGTGTTCCCGTAGCGTGTGTATTTGGTGAGAGCATCGCCAATCACTCCAACGAGATAATCCTCTGAGCCTATTGCTCCAGCATTGACTGTGACGTTTATTGTCTGGCCACCGAGAGCCAAGGCGTTGCCCTGGGCTGCTGGTGATCCTGTGCCACCCATGAAGGATGGAATGCCTTGTTCTGGTAGCGCGGTTGCAAGACTTGGTACGCCAGCCGGTGTTGGTAACGCCCCGCCGGTGAAGTTCACAGGAATAGTTACTGACTTGCTTTTAAGGTAAGCAAGAAATACATCAAAAGCAGATTTCTGCACTTCCCATGTTGTGCTGAGCAAATCGTAATTTTTCTTAATGGCTTCAAATTGGGCTTGTGCTGCATCAATTACGCTGGCTTTGTATTGGCGAGATTCTTCTAGGCGCTTGGCGGCTGCAACTGTCTGGATGCTATCAATATCCTCGGTAATCTTAAATCCTGCCTTGCGAGCAGCTTCTTCTGCCATGAGTTGTTCAAGGGTCTTTTTGGCTGTGTCCGTTGTTTCGTTTGCTGCATCCTTTTTGGCTTTTAGCGCCATATATTCGGCGTTGCGCGCTGAGATTACCTGAGCCGTATTTGCCTTCTGCAAGGAAAGGTTAATGCGCTGTTGCTTGCCAATAGATTGAAAACCTTTAAGCCATCCACCCAAAACTGGAATGGCAGAAACCAAATCTAAATTAATTCGTTTTAGGTTTGTGTTGAAGAAATTAACAAAACTGGTAAAACCTCGTAGAGTATCCGCAATGGCATAAGCAAGATCATTAAATGACTTGGTGAGATTATTAACCCCACCTTGAGTTGCAATAACTTGATTGATGCTGTCAATGAGCGCCACGCCAATAATCTCTTGGGCTTCATCAACTGTCACTGAAATCCTGCGAAATGAACCTTCGACTGTGTTTGCTTCCTGTTGAGCAAAACTGCTAAAAGTTCTGCGTAACTGCTTAAATATTTTGTCTGTATCTTTTGTCTTAATCAGGTTTGCATCTAAACCTAATCCCAAACGCTGCAAGGAAGCCACGTTGCCATCCTGCGCTTTGCCCAATGCAGCCGTAACTGCTTCTAATGATTTACCAGTAGCCGCGCTAATGTCCAAGGCAAGTTGTAAGTCGTACAATGCAGCGCTGGTGTTGCCGGTGCTTCTGGCAAGTCTGGCAAGTGCTGGGCGTAATTGATCGTCAGCGATGCCGTACATTTGCTGCATTTTGGAAATCTGAGCCTCGGCAGATACAACTGCGGCATCAGTAGCGCTTGCTACATTGCCAAGGGTAAGAGCTAATAATCTTTGAGAGCGTTCATCTTCAAGAGCCGCATTAACCGAATCTTTGGCCAGTTTCTTTGCGTAGTAACCGGCGGCTGCTGTGGCAATGCCATAATAATATTTAGCACTTTTGCCAAATATTTTAACGTCTTGGCTTAAACCCTTTAAGTCTTTACGGGCAGCTTTAGTAGCTTTATCTTTATATTCACCGGTAATAATAAATCTAGCCATGACGTGCCGCCTCTGCGTTAAACTTACGTTGCAATCCTAGTTCCGCTTCATAACGAGCGCGAGCAATATCATTTTTGGCTTGTCCGGCATTCTCGATGCCTGCGCGAATTAATGCTCGGCCAGTTCCTTTGCGCACAAAATAAAAGTTCTGAATCTTTTCTTTAAAATCCAATGAAGCCATAGGATTACGGCTTCGATTTGCTCGTCCACTAAATGCAACGACTCCAGCCTTTTCATAAATATTTCCTGCTGGACTTTTCTGTTCCACATAAACAACTTGACCCCACCCATTTCGGGTTCGGCCTTGTCGTTGTTTGCCTGTGCGTAATCCTGAACGCATCTCATTAGGGTTATATCGTGGAAATGTTCGCCCCTGGGATTCCATGCCAGTCATGGATGTGCCTTGGCTAGGTCTAGCCCAGTTGCTTAGACCAGCAATTAAATCATTGCCAATGTAGGTTCTGGCATTCTTTCGAACAGTTCCAGCAGCTTTATTTATTGCTTGATTAAGTTTTTTATAGGCTGTTTCATCAAAGAATTTCAGCGCGGCTTCAAGGTCTTTAACGCCTTCTAACCTGATTGCCTCGCTCACTGTTCTTGTGCCTTTCCTCTAGCGCCCCTTTAAGAGCTTTATACATCCAGTAATCCATCTCCAACAACTCATTTGGGCTTATGCCAGTGGCCAGCGCGATCACTGCTACCTCGTAGGTTCTAGTGTCGCGCGTTAGCCATTTGGGTCATCTAAGTCCAACTCCACCAATTCAATGGTGTCCAGGAACCCATCCTCAAATGGTTTCACTGTTTGAGTCTTTTTCAGGCAAAGCCACGCTAAATAATAAATATGCTCTTGCTTCTCTTGGTCGCGTAATACTTTGGCAAATCCCCCGCCAACGTACTTTTCAAACGCGACTTCAATAGCTGGAGTAATAGCGTGGCTACTAACCTGTCCATCTGATTGAGTTATCTTGAGTTTCATTTTTCCCCTTCGATTGCGTTACTAGGAAATAGTTTTTGCGACTGCTCCGTTTACAGGCCAAGTAACTGAAACAGTGGCGAGTTCGCCAACGTTGTAAACCTGTGGCCATTGAGTAACCAAAACAGTTGCAGTGTAAAGTGGATTGGTTGCAGATGTTGCTCCTGCTGCTGGCTTAATGGTAACTGTGGTTGTTGCACCAACAAGACCATTTCCAGCTGTTGAACCATTGATAGTTTGGTTTACTTTGCTAGTTGCAAAATCCGCATTGAAATCAATGCTGATGGATGAGTTCTCTAAGCCAGCAATATACTTGTGGCCCGTGTCACCCATTGCAGTGACTTCAAGTTGATCAAATTCTTGGCTGATTGTTACGCTTGAAACATAGGCGCTCAAATCCACCGAATTAACTGTGACTTGCGCACCATTAGCTAGGAATGTTGCCATTGTTATTTATCCTTTACTTTTGTGGTTGCCGGTTCGATGTGTCCGTTTTCGACTAGATACTCGATGTTTGAGCCTTCCAGTTCTTCGGTGGTGACAATCTCGCCCTTGCCATGTCCAGCGATGAGCGAATCGCCAATAACTTTGTATTCCATATTAACTCCAACTGGTCATGGTTTGGATTGTTACATCAGCGCTCATCAAATCACCTGATGGCAGTGTGAAAAGTTGAGGTGCTGAAACTGTTTTAATTGTATCGGTAGGCCGATTGGTTTTTAATAATGTGATGGCGCTTTGAATGATGTTCTCTAGCGCCTGAAGTCCAGCCTGGTTATCCATCGCTGGCACTGTAAATGTTAAACGTAAATTCGCGCGAGGACTCAGCGCGGTTTGGTTATTGGTGATCTCAACGGCTGGATCATCCCAACCAACAATGCAGGAATTGGCAATTGGCGCGTTTGGTGGAAAGCTATATGTTTGATAAAGGCTTGTATTGGCAACCGCTGTTGCAACTGCCTGCCGTAAGGTTACCCAACTCATCCAACCATCCCACCAGTGGCCATATAAGGGGCTAGAAGGCCCTTCACGCGGCTAAGAAGGCTGATACCCATCTTGTACGGAGAAGGCTGGAAATCAATCGCTGTAGCGCCACCTGAAGGCGCTGTTTTGGCTTGGAAAATATCTACGGCAATCATAAGCGCTGCCATGCATACGGCATCATAATCTTCCCAGGTTGAATTCTCTGGGCCAGTTACTTTCCCATAAGGGACAACAGTTCGCTTTGTTTCCGTGGTTAATTGTGCATCAACAAATGAAATTGAATATGTGGTAACAGCGCTGATGGTTGAAGATCCATTGTAATGCGCTCCAACGCCTTCTACATTGATTGTTTCTCCAACAACCAAATGATGCGGGTCTAAAGTGTAAATAGTGCCAGTGGTTCCAGTTGCTTCCTTAGCAATTACCAACTGACTATTATGTGGTAAAAAAGATAAAACAATGGCATCGGCGCTATCGCAAATATTTTGCAAATCAGCATCGGAGTAAAGGCTACCCAAGCCCATGGTGGCTTTCAGTTGTGCCACAGTGACTAATGCCATTGTTTCTCCCTATCGGATGAGAGAGGCCAGGAAGGGGCTGACCTCTCTCGGTCTATAGATTATTCTCAGGTGAGGTTGAATCGGCGTACGCCAGCGCCAACCTTGTTTGCGATTGCGTAGTAACCATATACAGCAACCTGTACCTGGCCGTTGGCAAGTGCTTGAACCTGAACAGTCTTGCGAGCACTCTCATAGAATGTTTGCGCTTCTGGAACGATGATGAAAGCAGAATCATCAATCTTGGTGGTGATGCTCATGTGAGGATCAACATAGAGATTGAGTCCCATGATTGTTCCGGTGAGGGATGTTGGGGATGCAGCTCCTGGGCTGTTTTGTGGTTGTGCTGCAATAAAGAGAGGACGATTTGTGGTGTCCTCAGCAGAAATGATGGTCTCCCACCATGAAGGGTTCACAACAAGGTTA
>Ga0075464_10000983_pt1 | contig 12751 bp, 16 predicted proteins | sample DEB19_08_DNA_5_FD_75068 | JGI IMG/M metagenome (GOLD analysis project Ga0075464, IMG submission 75068) | Aqueous microbial communities from the Delaware River and Bay under freshwater to marine salinity gradient to study organic matter... | ecosystem: Environmental > Aquatic > Marine > Coastal ...
AAACCTGTCTTTTGCGGCAAATAATGTAAGGAAAGCAAATGAAGTCATATTGGATGAAAAGCGATGGTAAGGTTGCCACCATTGAGCTGCGTGAAATAGATCAACCAAAGCCCGGCACAGGTCAGGTGCTTATTCGCGTTAGGGCTGCAGGCTTGAATCGCGGAGAATTTATTTTGGGCCATGGCTTGCACAAAACCGGTGATGCAAAGGCAATTGGTATGGATGCCGCAGGTGAGGTTATTGCTTGTGGAGAGGGCGTCTCAGATTTCTCGGTGGGCGATCGAGTATTTGGTAGGTGCTCTGGAGCATTTGCTGAGTATGCGTTGATGGATCTGCGTGAAGTCATGGTAATGCCAGCCTCACTCACGTGGGAGCAGGCGGCTGCAATACCCCTTACATTCCACGTTGTTTTTGACATGCTGGTCGTGCAGGGCCAACTGAAGGCTAATGAGTGGGTATTTATTCCCGGGGTAAGCTCTGGTGTGGGCGCATCTGCTTTATTGATGGCAAAAGCGCTTGGTGCCAAAGTGATTGGAACTTCAGGGTCGCAAGAAAAGTTAGATCGTTTAAGTGCTCTAGGTTTAGATCTGGGAATTTGCACGCGACTCCCAAATTTTTATGACCAAGTGATGCAAGCGACACATGAAAAGGGTGTTGACTTGGTTATCAATACCATTGGCGGATCAGTATTTGCTGAGTGCATCCGATGCATGGCATTTCAAGGGCGACTCGCTACCGTGGGATATGTGGATGGTGTATTGAAGGCTGAGATCGATATCGAAGCATTGCATGCGAAGCGTCTCAAACTATTTGGTGTATCCAATAAGTTAAGAAGTCCTTTGCAGCGCTCTGAATCAGTGCCTGCATTTAGAGAGCAGATTCTTCCACTAATTGGTGCTGGACGCATTGTTCCTGTGGTTGATCAGGTATTTCCATTTGAGAAATTGATTGAGGCAAAGGCTGCCATGGAAGCTAATCAGCATTTAGGAAAGATTATCTTGGCTGGTGCTGTATAAAAATAATTAAGGAGACCGTATGACAATTCTAAAAATTCTTGTGCCAGCCCTGTTGATGGCGTTAACAGTAAACCCAGTTTTGGCCCAAACTGCACCATACCCGAATAAGCCCATTAAATTGATTGTTGGTTTTGCACCTGGTGGTGCTGCTGACTATGTGGCTCGCAATGTTGGTATGGCGCTCGGTCAGGCTTTAGGCCAGTCAATCATTATCGAAAATAAACCTGGAGCTGGCTCTAGTATTGCTGCTGAGCAAGTGGCAAAGTCTGCGCCAGATGGTTACACCATATTAATAGCGAGTCCGAGTAGTATTTCGGTTAACCCAGTCTTAAATCCGAAGTTAGGCTATAAGGCAAGCGACTTTCAACCAGTAAGCCAGCTAACTAGCTCGCCTTTGGTCATTGCGGTAAATCCAGCTACTGGTATTACTAGCGTAAAAGAATTAATTGCTAGGGCTAAGAAAAATCCTGGCGGACTCAATTACGCAACTTCTGGAAATGGATCCGCGCCCCATTTGGGAGGGGCATTATTTTCACAAGTAGCTGACGTCAAGATGACCCATATCCCATTTCGTGGAGGATCTCTTGCAGTTCAGTCGGTGATTGCAGGCGATACCCAGTTGACATTTGGCACCCCTCCTTCGGTCTTGCCGATGATCCAGGCGGGTCGATTAAATGGTTTGGGTATTTCTAGCAAGGAGCGATCTTCTTTGGCCCCTAGTTTGCCTGGGATGCGCGAGGCTGGATTACCGGAATTTGTTATCGATTTTTGGTATGGATTCTTTGTTCCTACTGGTACACCTGCGCCGATTGTTCAAAAAATATTTGAAGCTACGCAGACTGCGCTACAGCAACCTAATATTAAAGCTGCTTTAGCGCGCGAGGGTACGGATGTCTCTCTTTCCAGCTCGCCCGCTCAATTCTCGGCATTTTTATCTCAGGATGAAAAATTTTGGGTGAATCTCGTTAAGAATGCTAATGTGAGTCTAGATTAGAGTTTTGTAGGTGTAGGGATAATTAAAGATAATCATTATTGGAGGAGATAAGCATGTCAAAACAAGAAAATCAAGTAAGTCGTCGTGGTGCAATAAAGTTGGGTGTTGGCGTTGCATCACTGGTTGCTGCTGGTGGTGCATCGCAAGCAAGTGCGGCTGAGATTAAAACCCCTTTTACCCTCGAGCAAATTTATATTCCTATTGCTGGAAGCTCTCAAGAATTTCCGGTGCGAAGAATTTATTGCATCGGGCGAAATTATGCCGCGCATGCGCGAGAGATGGGGTCTGACCCAACTCGTGAGCCGCCATTCTTCTTTCAGAAGCCAACTGATGCCATTCAATTTGTTGCGCCGAATAAGATGATTGATCATCCTTACCCATCGCTGACCAAAAACTATCACTATGAAGTTGAGTTGGTTGCCGCATTGAATAAGGGCGGTAAAAATATCCCTGTTGAAAAAGCGCTTGAGTATGTATATGGCTATGCTCTCGGTTTAGATATGACGCGCCGCGATTTACAGCGTTTCATGGGTGATCAGAAGAAGCCTTGGGAAATTGGTAAATCATTTGATCACTCTGCACCGATTGGGCCAATTTTCCCCGTGAGTCAGGTGGGGCATTTCACCAAGGGAGCAATTACACTCTCTGTAAATGGCGTTACCAAACAAAAAGCTACCCTAGATCAAATGATTTGGTCGGTTGCCGAGCAGATTGCTAAGTTATCAGAGGCTAATGAGCTATTCCCTGGCGATATTATTTACTCTGGCACTCCAGAGAATGTAGGTCCGGTTGTGAAGGGTGATGTAGTTCGTTGCAGTATTGATAAGTTGCCGGATTTAGTCATCAAGATTGTGTGATCAATAAAAGTTTTCTTAGCTTAGCCCGGCCTTTGCCCTACTTTTTTGCTATCTTGCTCAGCAGCTAAATTCCGTGTGTATTTAGCTGCTGGAGTAAAGATCCCAATGCTCCAATTTGCTAGCGTCTTTAATGGGGCCAACTCAAATTCGAAAGTAGTGCATGATTTTGATACTGCTAGGGCTGCCGAGAAAAAATTGATGGCTGATGCCATTTGGTGAAATCTAATAAGGTGGATCTGGGGGTGACTCAGGTAAGCGAGATCATTCAATCTATGCCTAGCAGCTTGGTTGGAGCATTTCCCGTAGAGTTTGAATTGGCAACTCGCTACTCTTTATGGGGAAAAATCTAGGCGATCCCAAGATTTTATCTTTTATTGATTTGATGAGGTATAAATGGGGCGCCTCAATCTTTTCTGAAAATGGTTTGCGCGTCGTAAAGTAATTGCTCACTCAGGGCCATCGACACTCTAGTATTAATATAGGGCCTGTGTTTTGATATGCGTCAAGTCTTTGTTCAAAAATAGGAGCAAACTGAAGCGGTTCTCTAACTATTATTAAGTGAGGTTAACCCCCATGAAGCTTGAATTTGTTGGTCCCGCATCGATTTTGGAAAATGGTGATGTTTCCTATCCAGCTATGCTTGATGGCAAGCCTCTGAAGTGTAGTTTTAGTTATGAAGCTTTGCAGGATTTAGATATTGATGGTGTTGAGACAAATGCACTGCAATTATTTAAAAATCATCAATTAAAATTACTCTCGATAGCTGAGCAAAAGATTCTGAATGGCCATGTCATAGAAGGTGCCGTTCATTTATTCAGCCACGACTTAGTCTTGGATTGATTTTTTAAGGTTTTTACTACTCCGTTGTTTAATTAGAAAGAAAAAATATGTCATTTAATCACTCAGTCATTTGGATTGATCATCAAGAGGCGCATGTCATTTACTTTAATCCCACCGCGAGTGAGAGCGAAGTAATTAAGACAAGATCTACCCACAAAAATATTCATCATAAAAGTGGCTCTGTGAGTGGCGCACAAGCAGCCCCTGATCAACATTACTTGCATGAAGTAATTCAGGCCGTTAAAGAATCTAAAGAGATTTTGATTGTTGGGCCAGGCGCTGCAAAATTAGAGCTCATGAAGCATGCCACTAAGCATGATCATTTGACTGCTGAAAAGGTAGTGGGTATTGAGACTGTGGACCATCCTACTGATGGGCAGTTATTGGCTTACGCAAAAAAATATTTTGCCAAGGTTGATGCCTTAAAAGGCGATACCGTAATCACTGGTTAATTATTTATCCCCCTGAAAATGGGGGGATAATTTATCCATGCTACTTATTACCGCCTTCATCATTAATGGATCATTAGCGCTTATAGCGATCTTGTTGCATTACGAGGCCCTTTTTCAGTTGGATAAAAATTTGCCCAGGGTGGCACATATTCCACCTCGATTTAGGGTTCTGATAGGTGTTGGCGCCATTTTTATTGCCCACGTACTCGAGATTTGGCTTTTTGCTTTGGGCTACTTCTTCACCATGCAGTTTCCCGTGATGGGGGGTCTTGTAGGCAATCTTTCGGGCCACGGAACGCTGCTGGACTGTGCGTATCTATCATTCGTAACCTTTACAACGCTGGGTTACGGTGAAATTGTTGCTCAAGGTTATTTGAGATATCTGACCGGGGTAGAGGCGCTCACTGGTTTTATTCTGATTACTTGGTCAGCTTCATTCCTGTTCATTGAGATGCAGAAATACTGGACTGTGTATAAGACTACTCAGACTCAGCAGTATAAATAAGTAGACTAGCCGCTTAAAAGTCTTTCATCAGTCGTAGCGCTAATACACGGGTTTGTATGAATCCGTTCTTAATTTCCATATCCCGGCCATACTGCAATGAAATTCTGCCAATCGGCGTATGTGCTTGGCTGCTCAATAAAAATCTCTGGGTATTAACTACGTTATTTAGATACCTACTGTTGATGGTTGTTGCGCCACCAGCCACATAAAAATAGGATGCACCTACGGTAAAGGTTTGGTTGATTCGCCAAATAGGTCCAAGCTGGGTGGTAGTCAGAGGTTTTTGCAGTAGTGACGCATTAGTAGCGGTACCACATGCAGCCGCACACTGACTATTGCCGCCAAACCACATGGTATCTACTGCGACCATGCCATCAATGCTATTAGCAATAGACGTCTGAAACCCAATCTGCAAATCTGTTCTAAAGCGATTCTCACTAAGATTGAATGCTCTCTGGCTGGAATAACTGCCGGTGGGGCTAATCAAATAACCTGCGATACCAACGTAAGTTCTGTTGACTTTATCGGCATAGGGCCATATCGCCGTTGCAATAGTGAGGTCACCGATTCCAGTATCGCTTGATAAGCCTCCAAGAGACCCTGCTGGCCTTACTGTTCCATAGGGTAGTTGAATATAGGAGACGGCCGGCAGCTCTCCTAGCGTGTAAGTTCTGGCGCCGCGCAGAATGGCACTTTGAGTATCAATGACAGGGTTTGTATAAAGTCGAGTTGGAGCGGTGGTACCAACGGAGCCATTCTTATACAGAGTCGAGTTCTCTGTATTGAAATAGCTAATCGTGATGAGATTCTTATCTGGTGGCGGCGCAACGATATCGTTTGGCTGCAAATCAATTGCCCATGACATGAATGGCATGAATAAGGCAAAGAAGAGGGGGGCAAGCCGAAAGCGACACATAAGGCTCATATTTTATCTAATGGTGAGCATATGACCAATGCAGATGATTACTTGGGCCATGACTGGCAGTCAAACTACGGTGGAATGCTGTAATTAGAGAATTAACAGTTGAATGACGCAAAAAACCTTATGCAGATTGTCTGGCAAAAAAAGTAATTTACGCATACCTTTGCTGGTATTGCAGCGCAGTTTGAATAGTTTGGAAATGAATGTCCACTGTTGACTGAATTTCTTTGCCATATCCACCTGCCATGCTAAATGCTATGGGAATCTGACGATCAAAGCCAAACTGGAACACGCATGCATCCCGCTGGAGCATGCCATCTTTAGTGATGCTCAATTTTCCCAGGCGATCTCCTTCGTGAGGATCAGCGCCAGCTAAGTAAATAATGAAGTCAGGCTTGAACCGTTCCCCCAATTTTTCTAAGCCTTGGTGAAGTGCTGCTAAATAGGATTCATCCCCAGTATCATCCGGCAAGCCAATATCAAGATCGCTAACTTCTTTTGTAAAAGGGAAATTATTTTCCCCATGAATGGATAGGGTAAAAATAGTGGGATCATTTCTTAGGATGGATGCCGTGCCATTACCTTGGTGCACATCAAGATCAACGATAGCAACTTTCAGCTTTGGGTGTATTTCTTTCTGAAGTGCGCGTGCCGCGATGGCTGAATCGTTAAACACGCAGAACCCACTTCCTTTATTGCGATAGGCATGGTGGGTGCCTCCAGCTAAATTTGCGGCCACTCCTTCTTGAAGGGCGATCTTGGCGGCCGCTAGTGTTGCACCTGCTGACCTGCGGGAGCGCTCAACCATTTGTGTGCTCCAAGGAAACCCAATCTCCTGTTGCTCTTGGGGGCTTAGGCTCCCTTGCAAAACTTGGATGAGATAGCTCGCATCATGTGCATAGAGTATTTGAGTATCAGTAACAGCAGGCGCGTCTTTTAGATAAACGCCTGCCAATTGAGAAACTAAGTCTCTCAATTTTCCATACTTCTCCATCGGGAAGCGGTGTCCGGCAGGAAGTGGTAAAACATAGTGGTCAGTGTAAAAAGCTTTCAAAGTGTATCTCGAAGGTTTTGTATGGTGATGAGTCTATTCGTTTTTTAATTGGTAGGTATGGCGCGATCTGAAAAGTCTGGATTTAAAGGCAATAAATCGTTTTTGCCCAGCAAGCTATGTGTTGCTTGCGGCAGGGAAATGACTTGGCGGAAATCTTGGGAAAAGAATTGGGAATCTATTAAGTATTGCTCGGATGCTTGCCGCCTCAAGAAGCCATCATCCCATCAGGCCGGGGTTCTGTAGGTGAGCGTTTTGATCTACTGGTTTCGAAATGATTTACGCCTTAGTGATAATCCGGCTCTAGTGCAGGCCTGTTTGAATGCGGACCAGCTATTACCTGTTTATTGCCATCAATCAGATGGCCAATTAAATGCCTATGGTATTGAGAGGGTGGGTCGACATCGAAAACAATTTCTGAGGGACTCATTAGCGGATCTCAAGGGTCAATTGCAAGAATTGGGTTCAAGCTTATTTGAATTCACTGGCCAACCCAATGAAGTGCTTCCGAGATTAGTAAAGTCCTTGGGCGCTAAAGCGATCTATTGCGAGCAAATCGAGGCGCCGGAGGAATTGGAGCAGGTCGCCTTGCTGCGAGAGATGGACCTTGATGTTCAGACGTTCTGGCAATCGAGCATGTTAGACCCCCAATATTTTCCTTTTGAGATTCATGGGATGCCTGACATCTTTACAGAATTTCGTCGGGCACTAGAGGCTGCGGGACTCAAGTTTACAAATCCTGTAAACACTCCTGAAATCTTTCCTTCATTGCCACCGATGGATGACCTTGGTGAGTTGATGGCTGAAGCAGTGCTGTCTCATGAGCAGATTCAAGTCGACTATTCGGGTGGGGAGAGTCATGCTCAAGCTCACCTAAAGCAGTATCTTGAGCGTCGTCTGCCAGATAGCTATAAGGAAACCCGAAATCAACTGATCGGCCAAGATTATTCCAGTAAGTTTTCCCCATGGCTCGCATTGGGTTGTATTTCTGCAAGAGTCCTTGCTGAAGGCATAGCTGCATATGAAAAGCGCTATGGCGCCAATGATGGGACTTACTGGCTCTGGTTTGAGTTGTTATGGCGTGATTACTTTCGGTTCCTTCACTTTAAGTTTGGAAGGCGCTTATACAAGGCGCGTGGGCTTAGTAAGCTAGCCGAAAATGTAACTCCGTTCGATACAGTGAAGTTTGAGCAATGGTGCTCTGGAGATACGGGCGAGTCATTGATTGATGCGGGTATGCGTGAGTTAAGGGCGAGCGGTTATCTATCAAATCGCATGCGCCAGATCGTAGCAAGCTACTGGATTTATGATATGCGGGGAGATTGGCGTGCTGGCGCAGCTTGGTTTGAGGCACAGCTTATCGACTACGACGTTTATAGCAATCAAGGTAATTGGCTTTATATAGCAGGTCGAGGAACTGATCCCAGAGGCGGAAGACCCTTCAATGTGACCAAACAGGCCCAAGATCATGACCCCCAAGCAATTTATCGTCGCTTGTGGCTTGAGCGCAATGAATAGCTTAAATTTCTTCTATGGCGGCGTACTGTAGCAGTGTTTCCAGGGAGATTTTTTCCAAAGCTTTTGCATTGGTGCTCTCGAGCTTAATCATTGGCGCACAGTTTGCTTCTAGGGCTTCTATCCATCGATTCAGGCATAGGCACCATTGATCTCCCGCAACCAAGCCTGGAAATTGATACTCCGCTCTTGGGGTAATGAGGTCATTTCCGCGCCTCAAGCTAAATTGCAAAAAATCATTGGTGAGCACGGCGCAGACGAGATGGCTCCCCGCATCTTCCTCGTTGGTCTTGCAGCAACCATCTCTAAAGAACCCCGTTAAAGGATCAAAGGAGCAGGGAACTAATGGCTGACCTAAAACATTAAAGGAAGATTCTGCTTGCATAAGTACTCTTTATATTAATGAGGGATGTATAAAAGAAAAATTGAAGGGCTTTATGGGCTTGGATAGAGCTTGAAGGAAAGGGGCTTTCCAGCGGAGTCTACTTTGACTAAAACCATGTCGCCGGAGTTAACAACCATGCCAACATAAGATTGAATATTGACGTGGTGAGTCACCATAATGATTGGCGTATTCGGATATTGCTTGCGCTCAGCTGAGATGAGTTTTGTTAATTCATCGGTTTGTCTTTTTGACTGGCTCATATCGTCAAAAAATGAACCTAGTGACACCTCCTTTTTTACCGCTCCCTTGTTTAGCAGGGTGGCTGTATCTATGCACCGACACCAAGCGCTACTGTAAATTTTTGCCTGATCAATTCCTTGCTTAGATAGCCAATCACCAGTGCTCATGGCTTGCTTTCGTCCAAAGTCCCCAAGGTTTCTTTGGGTGGAGCATTGGTTCATTTGATAGTTCTGAGGATCGCCATATCCAGGCGCATCAGCATGTCTCATCAATAGAATGTGCTGCCCATCTTGTAGCTTGTTAGCGAATTCACTTTGCGCTATGGCCAACTTAGCTTGGGCGCAAAGTAGAGTAAATATGATGAGAAAAAAGGGTAAGCGGAATTTCATAAAGATGTGTGGCCTACCAAGGTAAGCGCTCTCCTGAGTAGCTGATAAAAGTCCCTGAATCTTCTTTATTTAATGAAAGTAAGACTTTGAGCATATCGCTTGCGGCATCTGCAGGAGGTCTACCGATTTGCTCTCCCTTAAATGGCTTCGATAGCCTGGAATTGACTGTTCCAGGATGCAGGGCCACTAAAGCGTTATTGGGTCTAGTTCTGCCGCATTCAATTGCGGCAGTCTTGATCAGCATATTTAAGGCCGCCTTAGAGGCGCGATAGCTATACCAGCCACCCAATCGATTGTCTTCAATGCTACCTACCTTGGCAGATAAGGTTGCCATGACTGCACCTGCTGGGTCTAGTAATTTAGAAAAGTATTTGATAGTAAGGCCGGGGCCGATCGCATTGACTTGCATCAGCATCTGCAATTGCTCAGCATTGAGGTCTTCTAACTTTTTCTCGGGCATCCAATGCTCGGAGTGCAGGATCCCAATCGTGTTAATGATGAGTTGAAAAGGGCCTGTGTTGGCTAAGGCAATAGCAGCCGATTCAATCGTGCCGAGATCCTGGTAATCAATCGGAGTAGTTGAGTTTCGATGAATGCCGTAAGCAGCACTGCAAGAAGGGTTACTTTCCAGCAATTCCATAAACGCTGATCCAATGGTTCCAGAGGATCCAATGACTAGTGCGCGAAAGGGTTGAGGAACTAAAGGCATGGTGGCAGTCATTGTGAGTACAACTTTAAAGCGGGCTCAGCTAGTTTATTGAATAAGTCTTAAACTTGCTTGATGACTATTCAGACTTCTAAATCCCTTTCCGAGGCTGATCTATCCAGGCTCATTGAAATGGCTTGGGAAGACCGCACTCCATTTGATGCTATTGAGCAAAACTTTGGGCTCTCTGAGCCGCAAGTGATTTCCGTCATGCGTTCGGAGCTCAAGCGCTCTTCCTTCAATTTATGGCGCAAAAGAGTCACTGGGAGATCGACAAAACATGTCGCACTTAGAAGCAAGCTGGTAACCCGTGCCTATTGCACTACGCAATATAAACACAAGTCATGACGATGAAAAAGCTAACTATGTACTACGACGGTCTGTGCCCTTTATGCCAGGCTGAAATCTTATTTTTGTCGGGGCGCAATCAGGCTGGTTTATTAAGATTTGTAGATGTCAACTCGACGCAATATTCCGCAGATACAGTGGGCGTGTCTTGTCAGCAAGCATTAGATTCTATGTATGCTCAATACGATGATGGCAAGCTTATTAGTGGTGTAGAGGTTTTCTCCGCAGCATATGAGAGGGCGGACCTGCCCAAGTTGGCTTGGCTTTTTTCTCGACCAAGCTTACATCCGATGCTGACATGGGGGTATCGATTTTTTGCCAAGAACCGCCACACTATTTCGGGCATATTGGGTCCTACGGCATTGCGCTTAGTAAGGGCAGCATCAAAGCAGAAAGGGTAAATGATGAGGAAACACGTGTTCAAAAGTAGCGCTGCCCTGTTTGTCACACTCTCGCTTGTCAGTGGCTTATGTAGCGCTAGGGATATCTCTCACATCGAGTTTGCTATTAATCTATCCCAGCTGCAAGGGGCTGGCAGGCTCAATTTTTGGGGCTTTCATGTTTACGATGCAACACTATATCGTGCCGGTAATTCGAGTTCACCAGAGTTTGCTTTGGATATTCAATACCAAAGATCCTTCTCTGGAAGCGCAATTGCTAACAGAACAGCGGATGAGATGAAAAAGATTGGCGTATCAGAGACGCAGGCAGCAATCTGGGGAAAAGAATTGGCATCAGTTTTACCCAATATTGAGCCAGGGCAAACTCTTACAGGTGTCTACTCCCCTAAAGTTGGCACTACCTTATTTTATGAGGGAAAAAAAATTGCCCAAATTTCGGGGTCTGATTTTTCAAAAGCGTTTTTTGGAATTTGGCTCGATTCTAAAACCAGCGTACCCAAGCTAAGAGCGGAGTTACTTGGCAACGGCTGCCCACCACCCCTAATTTCTGGAGTCTGTTAAATGCGTATGATCATCCTTGCATCCAAGTGTCTAGCCGGTGTTTTTCTGGTCTTGAGTGTGCTTGCCTGCTCCTCGCCAACAGTAACGCAATACGCACAAGAAAAGCCTAAGTTAGATCTTAGCGAGTATTTCAATGGCACGATTGATGCATATGGCATCTTCACTGATCGCAGTGGCAATGTTCAGAAAAGATTTACTGTGCTGATGGTCGCCAAGTGGTCGGTAGTGGATGGTAAGAAAACTGGCATCCTGGATGAAAGCTTTGAGTACTCCGATGGTACAAAACAAAAGCGGATTTGGACTTTGGTCGAGACTTCACCTGGCAAGTTCATCGGCACTGCCGATGATGTGATTGGCGAGGCAATTGGGGAGTCTTCGGGTAATGCCTTAAATTGGGCTTATACGCTGGCATTACCGGTGGATCAATCTATTTACCATGTGCAGTTTGACGATTGGATGTACTTAGTGACACCTAAGGTGATGATCAATAAGGCAAAGATGAGTAAATTTGGAATTGATCTTGGCGAGGTAACGCTGAGTTTTTACAAGCGCTAATGTTGTCTGTATATAGAAAGTAAATCTTGAAAAGGCTTGTACTCATACTGGGTGATCAGCTAGATATTGATAGCCCAGCGCTAAAGAATATCGACCCGAAGACCGATCAAATAATCATGATTGAGTCGGCGAATGAGGCTCAGCATGTTTGGTCACATAAAGCCAAGATTGCCTTATTTTTGTCAGCAATGCGCCACTTTGCTGAGGGCCTAAAACATCTTGGCCTGCCTCTGGTGTATGTCCAGCATTCACCTAAAACGATTACCGAAGAACTCAGAAGCAAAATAATTGATGGAAAATTTACCCATCTTATTTGCATCGAGCCTGGAGAATGGCGACTCAAAGGGGCAATTGAAGGGCTGGCTTCCGAGTTGAATGTTGTTTTAGTGATGCATGAGGATGCCCATTTCTACTGCTCACATCTCGAATTTAAAGCTTGGGTTGCCAATAAAAAAGAGTTGCGACTGGAGTACTTTTATAGGCTCATGCGCAAGACCCATGGCATCTTAGTGGATCAAGATGGCAATCCAGAGGGCGGTCAATGGAATTTCGATCGAGATAATCGCAAGCCTTTTCCGAAGAAAGGTCCTGGGTTAATTCCGCCTCCAGCATTATTTGAGCCAGATGAGATTAGTAAAGCGGTATTGGCTGAGGTTGAGGAAAGATATTCAGACCATCCTGGGTCGCTAGCGCACTTTCGGTGGCCAGTCACTCGTGCACAAGCGCTTGAAGTGCTCGAGGGGTTTGTTGAGCACCGCTTAGCAACTTTTGGCATCCATGAAGACGCGATGTGGACTGATACTCCTTTTGGATGGCACTCCTTGCTTTCTAGCTCCCTAAACCTCAAATTACTCAATCCAAGAGAGGTGATTGAGGCTGTATTGGTTGCTTGGAAAAAATATGACCTAGAGCTTGCAACGGTAGAGGGATTTATTCGGCAAATTTTAGGTTGGCGAGAATTTGTACGAGGCATGTATTACTTGGACATGCCCAAGATGGCTCAAGATAATTATT
>Ga0075464_10000984_pt1 | contig 12750 bp, 10 predicted proteins | sample DEB19_08_DNA_5_FD_75068 | JGI IMG/M metagenome (GOLD analysis project Ga0075464, IMG submission 75068) | Aqueous microbial communities from the Delaware River and Bay under freshwater to marine salinity gradient to study organic matter... | ecosystem: Environmental > Aquatic > Marine > Coastal ...
AAATGTGGGTGAAACCATTGTTTTTGGTCATTTTTCGCAAGAAGGCCTGACGTATAAAAAAGATATGCGTGTGATTGAGTATTTGAAATCATTTGCAGAAAATTTTCCATTAGCTAGTGGCGGCTCTTTAAGTGCTACACAGTTTCTAGAATTATTCCTATTCACTCCAGACAAGCAGTATACTTATTTAAGTGCATTGAGTGGAGGTGAGAAAAAGAGATTACAATTATTGACTATCTTATTTAAGAACCCTAATTTCTTAATTCTAGACGAGCCTACTAACGACTTAGATTTACCAACATTAGCAGTGTTAGAGCAATTCTTAATTGATTTTGCTGGCTGTGTATTGTTAGTGTCGCATGACAGGTATTTTATGGATAAACTAGTAGATCACTTATTTATTTTTGAAGGGGACGGCGTAATTAGAGATTATCCTGGCAACTATACTCAGTTTAGAATTTTAGAAAAATCTAAGGCAAGCTTAAGTTCAGTTAGTTCGGACATTACTACACAGAAATCACATGACGCTCCTGTAGTTAAGGAGACTAAAGAAGCCACAGTAGTTGTTGAAAAAACAATTACCCCCGCTAAGCCAGCGGAAAAGATGACTTATAAAGAGAAATTAGAATTAGAGACACTTAATAAGCGCATGCCTGAATTAGAATCTAGAAAGGAAAAATTAACTGCGCAGCTAAACAATCCCGATTTAAAATACAATGAGATTACTGACTTGAGTGACGAGCTAGGAGCTTTAAATGTAGAGTTGGAAACAGCAGAATTAAGATGGTTGGAATTAAGTGAGAAACAATAAGGTATAATAAAATGAGGCCTAAGTGCCTTTTAAATGAGGCCTAAGAACTTTTAAGCGTAGCATATTAGTGTATAAATTAGTTTAAGATTTAAAAATCCCCCGTTTTTAAACTCGAATATCTAATTAAAACTAAATACTATGAAACCAATTGAGCGCATTGCAATGTATTTGCAGTTTAAGTCCATTACACCACATGCTTTTGAAAAGAAAATCAAATTGTCAAATGGTTATTTTTCAAAGCAATTTAGGAACAAAGGGTCTGTAGGTTCCGACATTTTAATCAAGATACACGAGTTGTACAAGGACATCGACATTATGTGGATACTTACGGGGGAAGGTCAAATGCTAAAAGACCATTCTAGTTCAATTCATAATGGATCACCATCCCAGGTAGACGAGTTCTCTTACAAATACGAAACTGATAACAAAAAATTTAAAATCTTAGAAGACGACTTAGAAAAGTTAAATACAGTTGTAAAAGACAAAGAAAAAATAATTTCACTTTACGAGTTCATGATTAATAATAACAGCGGTTCTGGGCAGAGTCAGTCAGTTGCTGCTATTTAAATTAAAAGGCCGTTCATATGCTGAACGGCCTTTTTTTGGTATAATTAATTCAATTTAAAACTGCTAATATGCTAATAATTAAGCATAAGAAGAAACAGGTTCACAAGTACAAATTAAATTTCTATCACCATAAGTATTATTCACTCTAGCTACACTTGGCCAGAATTTATTTAATGATACATAATGCAAAGGGAAACCTGCCGTTTGTCTAGAATATTTATGATCCCATGCGTCAGCACAAATTACCTGTTGTGTATGAGGTGCATTTTTTAATGGGTTATCTGTTTTATCTAGTTCGCCTTTTTCAACTGCAATAATTTCAGCATGAATAGCTAACATAGCATCACAGAATCTGTCCAATTCCGCTTTGTCTTCACTTTCGGTAGGTTCAATCATAAATGTTCCTGGAACCGGGAAGCTCATAGTTGGAGCATGGAAGCCATAGTCAATCAAACGTTTTGCAACGTCTTCTGCTTCAATACCTGCACTTGTCTTAAACGGTCTCAAGTCAATGATAAATTCGTGTGCACATGTGCCGTTTTTGCCAGCATACAAAATAGGATATACTTTTTCTAATCTAGATTTCATGTAATTCGCATTCAAAATAGCATAAGAAGTAGATAAGGTTAAGCCTTTTGCACCTAACATTTTAATATAAGCATAGCTAATTAATAAGATACTAGCAGATCCCATTGGAGCTGCACTTACTGCATTAGCGTCGTCGCCATTAAAATTATGACCAGGTAAGAATGGAGCCAGCTTGTCATTAACACAGATAGGGCCCATGCCAGGTCCGCCACCACCGTGAGGTATTGCAAATGTTTTATGTAAGTTTAAATGACAAACGTCTGCACCAATATTGCCTGGACTAGTCAAGCCTACCTGCGCATTCATATTTGCACCGTCCATATAAACCAATCCTCCAAAATCATGGATAGACTGGCAGATGTCAATAATTGTTTCCTCAAACACACCATGTGTAGAAGGATAGGTTACCATTAAGGCTCCCAAATTGTCTTTATGTAATTCCGCTTTTGCTTTAAGGTCTGCAAGGTCAATATTACCAGCTGCATCACATGCAACTACCACAACTTTAAATCCTGCCATGACAGCACTTGCTGGGTTAGTTCCGTGAGCACTAATTGGAATTAATACAATATTACGGTGCGATTCTTTGCGTGCTTGATGATAAGAACGAATTGTTAATAGACCTGCATATTCTCCTTGGGCGCCACTATTGGGTTGTAAACTACAAGCAGTAAATCCGGTAGTCTCACATAAGTAAGCACTTAGCTCTTTAGCAATTTCTTGATAACCCAATGTTTGATGCGAAGGTGCAAATGGATGTAGTCCACCAAAACTTGCCCAGCTTACTGGGATCATTTCTGTTGCTGCATTTAATTTCATAGTACAACTTCCTAAACTAATCATACTCGTATTCAAAGAAAGGTCTTTGTTTTCAAGCGACTTAATATAACGCATCATTTGAGTCTCACTATGATGTGTATTAAATACTGGATGTGCTAGATAAGTAGAAGTTCGAACTAAATTAGCAGGAACTGTTATGTTTTTTATAGCTGCGTTTAATGCAGTTGCTTTTTTGCCAGTTAATTTCTCAAACAAGGCAACTATAGCTTGTACATTGTCCACAGAACTTACTTCGTCAATAGTGATGCTTACGGTACCGTCTTTTACATAATTAAAATTAATATCCGAAGCCGCTGCTAATTGATATAAAGCAGATGCATCAAATCCTTTAATATGTAAAGTGTCAAAATAATATTCATTTACTTGTTCAACACCTAAAGAGGTTAATTGATACGCTAAGCTTTGTGCTAGTGCATGTATTTTGCTTGCAATTTTTTTCAATCCATCTGGTCCATGATAAACAGCATACATAGCAGCCATATTTGCTAATAAAGCTTGCGCTGTACAAATATTAGAAGTTGCTTTTTCTCTTTTAATATGTTGCTCTCTTGTTTGCAATGCCATTCTTAAAGCACGGTTACCTTGAGCGTCTATACTTACTCCAATCAATCTACCTGGCATTCCTCTTTTAAATTCATCCTTTGTTGCAAAATAAGCGGCATGTGGTCCACCAAATCCCATTGGAACACCGAATCTTTGCGTATTTCCAACAGCAACGTCTGCGTTTAATTCTGCAGGACTTTTCAATAAGGTTAAAGCTAAAATATCGGCAACTAAAATTACATAACCACCTGCTTGATGAACTTGTTCAATGAAAGCAGTGTAGTCTTGAATTGAACCTGTTGCATTTGGATATTGAATTATAGCACCAAAGAAACTCTTATCAAAAGAAATGGATTTGTAATCACCTTCCACTAATTCAATTCCTATTGGATTAGCTCTAGTTTGTAGTACCGATTTTGTTTGAGCGAAAATAGATTGGTCTACAAATAATTTAGTTTGAGTAGCAATATCTGTTTTATTGGCATGATTATAAATCATAGCCATTGCTTCTGCAGCTGCCGTTGCTTCGTCTAATAAAGAAGCGTTGGCAATTGCCATACCAGTTAAGTCGGTAATCATTGTTTGGTAGTTTAATAAACTTTCCAAACGACCTTGTGCAATTTCTGCTTGATAAGGAGTGTACTGTGTATACCAACCTGGATTTTCGAAAATATTTCTAAGTATTACACTTGGAGTAATTGTTCCATAATAACCTTGTCCAATGTAGTTTTTTGCAACTATATTTTTTGATCCAATCGCTTGCAAAGATTGTAACATTTCAAACTCTGTCAATCCCTCTGGGATATTCATTGGCTTTTTTAAACGAATAGACGCAGGCACCGTTTTTTCTATCAACTCGTCAATGCTTTTAGCGCCAATTGCAGCTAGCATAGCTGAAGTAGCTGCCTCGTTTGGGCCAATATGTCTTTGTATAAATTCCGCTTCGCTCTTATTCATTTTCGACTGTATTGAAATTGTTTAAAAATTGCCACAAAGATAATCATTTTATAAGTGCTTATTGAGAACAATCGAAGCAATTGTAAATCAATGGGGAAAGCTTGTGGAAGAGTTGTAAAAGGTTTACATTTGTATCCTATTATGGAGCCATCTATTGAACAATTTTACGAGCAACCCGCACCTGAGATCCTTAAAAAGTTTCAAAACTTCTTAAAAAGGGTAGACAAACGCACCATTTTAAAGCAATTGCCTGTCATGCATGAGGCTGCCTTTGAAAAAATTAGCTGTTTAGAATGTGCAAGATGCTGCAAAACATACTCGCCAAGGTTCAAAATGCCAGATATTAAGAGAATCAGCAAAGTGGTAGGAATGAAGGAAACTGTATTTATAGACACTTATTTGTCTATGGATAGCGAGGGTGATTATGTCACCAAACAGAGACCATGTCCTTTTTTAGGAGACGACAATGCTTGTAGTATTTATGATCATCGACCTTCGGATTGTGAAAGATTCCCCTATACAGACGAAGACGTATTTTTCAAACGTCCTGCGATAACATTGAAGAATGCTGAATTTTGCCCAGCTGTTCATTCTGTAATTGTTGATTTATTAGCGGAGAATAAATAATAGCTAATCTTAGTATTCCATCTTTCTTAAAGAAGGTGCTTTAAACCAAGTAGTAGTTACCACTATTATGGTCATAATGCCACCAAATACAACAGATGGAACTACGCCTAAAGCTTTTGCTGCCAATCCACTTTCAAATTGCCCCAGCTCATTACTACTATTAATGAACATGGAATTAACGCTCATTACCCTGCCTCGCATATGATCGGGAGTTTTAAGCTGCACAATAGTTCCGCGTACAATCATACTAAAGCCGTCTAGTATTCCGCTCAATACTAATGCAGTAAAGGATACCCAGAAGGTAGTAGAAAGGGCAAATACTATAATACAAACTCCAAATCCAGCCACGGCAAGTAATAATTTTTTCCCTTGACCACTATGCACTGGAAAAACAGTAATTATAAATATAATTAGGATAGCTCCAATATCGGAAGCGGCATTTAACCATCCAAATCCAATAGGACCAGCTTTTAAAATGTCTTTTGCAAATACGGGTATCATAGCTACCGCGCCTCCAAATAATACAGCGAATAAGTCAAGGGACAAAGCGCCAAAAACTTCTTTTGTTTGTACTACAAATCGAATACCTTCTTTAACGCTTTCTAAAGTTTTTTGATCACTTACTTGCGCATGAGGAGGCTTTGATTTTATTTTAGCAATAAAAAAATAGCCAATAAAAACGAGTGTTACAACTATAATAAGCGATCCGTTGTTTCCAAAACCTGCAATAAAAAAACCTACAGCAGCGTGTCCTATAACGGAAGCGCTAAGCCAAATTCCTTGGCTCCAAGTGGTTGCATTTTGCAATAAATTTTTTGGCATTATATCGCCTACTATCGTCCCAAATGCAGGCCCCGTAAAAGCTCTAATAATACCAGTACAAAAAATAATAAAGTAAATACAAATTGCAATTTGCAAATTGGAGAATTTACTAGTGCTAATTGAAGTTGAAAGGAATAATAAAGTCAAAGCGCATATCCAGTATAATGCTACGCCCTTAATTAATAGTTTTCTTTTCTCACTTATATCAATAATATGTCCAGCATATAAGGCTAATGAAACTGCAGGTATCACTTCTGCTAAGCCAATAAGCCCAATTGCAAAAGGTTCATTCGTTAATTCATAAATCCACCAGCCTACTAGCGTACCCATCATCCTTAGGCCCATAATAAACAAAAATCGACCAGTCATCAAGTTTCTAAATTCGGCTACTTTTAATGCACCAAATGGGTCTTTTAATTGCTTTATGTGGCTTGCTTCCATAAGTGTTAGGGTAAGTTGAAATAATGTTGACCTTCCTCAAGGTCTTTTTCTAATGCGTCTGTTATTACTTTAAAATGGGCCTCATTGTATAGGAAGTCTGCATTACTAGCGTCTACGAAAATGGTTTTCACATTATGCTGTTTGATATAGCTAGTATAAGTTTCCTGTATTCTGAATAAATATTCGTCTTGGATAGATTGTTCAAATTTCCTGTTGCGTTTCTTGATATTGCTTTGTAATTTATTTACTGGAGCATGCAAGTAAATTAAGATATCAGGAGGGGTAAGTTGCTGATAAAATACATCAAACATTTTTTGATATAATCTGAACTCTTCTTCCGGCAAATTTGCTTTTGCAAATAATAAACATTTGGTAAACATATAATCAGAAACGGTTACTTCTTGAAAAAGGTCGCCTGTTTTAACCAAATCTTGTTGTTGTTTAAATCGCTCCGCTAAAAAAAACAATTCTAATGGGAATGCATATTGTTTTGGGTTCTCGTAAAACTTTGTCAAAAAAGGATTCTCCGCAAATTCTTCTAATACCGTCTTGGCATTAAGATGTTGCGCTAATAAATGTGTAAGTGTGGTCTTACCTGCTCCAATATTTCCCTCTATTGCTATAAAATGATGCTTCATGTTTTTCTAATACTGAGGGTCAAATATAAGTTTTGAGGTGCTTATAGATCGATTTTTTTATACACAGTAGCAATATCCTTGCATTCACTTAATAGGATGCTATTTGATTTTTTTAATACAGGGTGAATGAAGGACGGAGCAATCTCGGTTAAAGGGGTTAATACAAAATTACGCTCCGACATACTAGGATGCGGAATTGTTAAGTTTTCAAGGTCAATAATCTCGTCATTGAAATAAATAATATCTATATCGATAGTTCTAGGGCCAAGATATATAGTTCTTGCTCGTCCTAAGTCTAATTCTATAGCTAATAAACTGTTTAGTAATTCAACTGCGTTTTGTGTAGTTGCTAAACATAATGCTTGATTGTAAAATGCAGGCTGCTCCTTAAAGCCCCAAGCTTCTGTTTCGTATATGGCAGATTGACTTAGAATATTTCCGCAAAGCAGTGAAATAGCTTTTTTAGCGCCCTCCAGATTTGCCAGTCGGTCACCCATATTACCGCCTATCAGTAGGTATGCTTTATTCATAGATGTATTCTAAAATTGGCACAAATATCCATAATTTTACAGCGTTACCCTATTTTATGGGCATCTATTTGAAATTAAGTATTCAATCAATTTATTTTAGTATGAAATCGTTCTTTAAGTCATTATTAGCAAGCCTTCTAGCATTAATTATATTTACGTTTCTTGGAATCCTAATTGTTATTGGCATAGCAGCTTCTTTATCCAAAGACGAGCCTAAAACAATTGCATCCAATTCGGTCTTAGTTTTAGACATTGCAGAAACTTTTCAGGAGCAAAGCAAGTCAGATCCGTTTACAGAAATTATCAGTAAGAAAAAAGGAAAGACGCCAAGTCTTTCAGAACTAGTGAACCTAATTCATTATGCAAAAAACGATTCTGCAATAAAAGGAATTTATATAAAATGTCAACAAAATCCAAATGGATATGCGGCGTCGGAAGAAATTAGAAAAGCAATTATAGACTTTAAAACTTCCAATAAATTTGTGATTGCATATGGAGAAACCATTACTCAAAAAGGGTATATGATTGGCAATGCTGCAAATCTAATTTACACACATCCTCAAGGGGGGATTGAGTGGAAAGGATTCAGTTACGAATCTATGTTTTTAAAAGGGCTATTAGACAAATTAGAAATACAACCTCAAATTTTTTATGCTGGTAAATTCAAAAGCGCTACGGAGCCATTTAGATTTACGCAAATGTCGGAAGCAAATAAATTACAGACCAGTGTTTGGATGGGCGGTATTTATAATGATTTTGTTCAAAATACAGCGAGTGCTAGAAACAATTCGGCGGACAGTTTAAAATATATTGCAGACGAAGGCAAAGTGCAAACGGCCTATGATGCCGTTAAATATAATTTAGTGGACGGGTTGATGTATGATGATCAAGTAAAAAAAATAATCGCTAAAAAACTTCATAATACAAGAGAAGACAAAATTTCCTTTGTAGGTGTAAATGATTATGCAACTGCTGTAGCTATAAGAGGTTCAGGTTCTGGAAAGATAGCGGTAGTGTATGCTGACGGAGATATTGTAATGGGTAAGAATCAAAAGTCCTCCATAGCAAGTGACGACTTTAGAGCTTTATTACAAAAAATTAGAGCTGACGAGTCTATTAAGGCGGTGGTGATAAGAGTTAATTCCCCTGGCGGAAGCTCTTTGGCTAGTGATATTATTTGGAGAGAAATTGACTTAATTAAAAAAGATAAACCAGTAGTGGTTAGTATGGGAGATTATGCAGCTTCTGGTGGTTATTATATTGCTTGTGGAGCGGATTCGATTTTTGCAAATGCAAATACAATTACAGGTTCTATTGGTGTATTTTCTGTGATTCCCAATATTCAAGGGTTCATGAAAAATAAATTAGGCATTACTTTCGACGGAGTAAAGACCGGCAAATACGCAGACGGGCCATCTGCTACTAGGCCTTTAAATGCAACAGAACAAAGATTTATACAGTCTAGTGTAGACAGTGTTTATTTCGCCTTTAAGTCAAGAGTGGCTCAAGGAAGACATAGGTCTGTTGACTATATTGATTCTATTGCTCAAGGTAGAGTATGGACAGGGGCAGATGCAATCAAAGTTGGTTTAGTGGATAGAATAGGAACATTAAATGACGCTATTGCTTCTGCTGCTAAAATGGCTCATTTAAAAGGATATTCAATAAAATCTTTACCGGAGAGTAAATCATTTTTAGAGTCTTTATTAGATGACTATCAAAATGACATTAAAGCAAATGCAATAAGTACAGAAATTGGAGCCGACCAATGGCAGCTTTTGCAACAAATGAAGTCAATTCGACAAATGATGGGGGAACCACAATCTCGATTACCTATCTTTGTAGTGAATCACCCTTAGTTGTATATGCAAAAATATCGTCAATGGAATGCCATGTTAGCTATAACCAAAGCTAGTTTACGTTCCACTTTCAGAAGTCCTTCTGCTGTAATATTTAGTATTGCTTTTCCTTTAATCTTCATCCTGGTTTTTGGATTTATGAGTAGTGGAGGAAATGTGTCTGTGAATGTTGCAATGGACCCAAGTTCGGACACTACGAACCCAATTTATGCAAGCATCACAAAAATTCCCGGTTTAAAATTTATTAAAGGGGATACAGGTAAAATTAACAGTGAATTATCTAAGGGGAGGATTACGGCGCTTATTCAAATTCAAGCAACTGGTAAACCCGGCTCACCCTATATTATTAATTTAACAAGTTCTGCTGCAGCGAATCCGCAAAACATTCAATTAATTCAAACCATTCTAGGATCTGTAATTAGTAAGATGAATCAGGTAGCTTTCAAAGATATTCCTTCTATTGCTACAGTTAACAATACCATTCGCCAAGTGCCTGGTAGAACCTACCGTACAATAGACTTTATCTTGCCAGGTCAATTAGGTTTTTCTTTATTAAGTGCTGGTGTATTTGGTGTCGCATTTCTGTTCTTTAATTTAAGACAGCAGTTAGTATTAAAAAGATTCTATGCAACACCCATAAGAAGACTATATATTATTTTAGGAGAAGCATTGAGTAGAGTTATATTCCAATTAATTACTGCAATTATCATTATAGGCATTGGTCACTTCGCATTTAATTTTACGCTGGTACACGGCTTATTAACCTTTGTGAATATTATGATATTAAGCTTTATTGCGTTAATACTATTTATGGGATTTGGATTTATTGTAAGTGGAATGGCTAAGAATGAAAGCACTATTCCTCCATTAGCTAATTTGATTACGCTACCTCAATTTTTACTAGCAGGTACTTTTTTTTCGATAGACAATTTCCCAATATGGATGCAGCCACTTTGTAAAATATTACCACTAACGCATTTTAATAATGCGATGCGTAATATTTCATTCGAAGGGGCTAATTTATTAGATTGCGGATCCGACATTTCCGTATTATTAATCTGGACTGTATTAGTGTATGGGGTTGCGTATAAAACTTTTAAATGGGAATAAATGAAATTAGTAAGATTTATAATTATTAGTGTTTTAGTATTAAGTTTAATAGTTACTGCTATTTCAAGTTTATTCCCTTCTACTGTTATCGTATCAAGGGCAACTGAAATAACGACTACCCCTCAAAACATTGCATACTATGTGAGTGATTTACATCATTGGGATGCATGGATGTCTGAATGGAAAGAAAATAAAGTGACTTTTAAAGACCGTACTGCATTTATAGGCACACAAACAATTAGGCCAATTAGTAAAACTGATAGCGCTGCAATTTTTGAATGGATTGCTACAGGGCAAGCGCCTTATAAAGTTCAGATTGAGTGGATCCCTTTAAAACAAGGAGAATATGTAATTCACTGGTCTTTTGAGCAACACGTAAACTGGTATCCTTGGGAAAAATTTCAAACATTATTAAATGAGAAATTATTAGGAGCCAAAATGGAATTGGAGTTAGCTAATTTAAAAGAAGCTATTATGAATAAGCAATCGTCCGTTACTCCTGCTCCTTAAGAAATTGAATATTTCGTTGAATACCTTTTAGTTTTGATCTTAATATAGGGGACTTCTTAAATCTTGCTTTGAAAGTAGTCTCTTCAATCTGCATCCAATCATCTTCACTCATTTGTAATAATCCATTTAGTGGTTTAAAATGAGGTTCATTATTTGCTTTGCTAAATCTATTCCAAGGACATACATCCTGGCATACATCGCAACCAAATGCCCAGTCTTTATAAGGTCTATCTGCTTCAATCACTTCTTTTTTTAATTCAATGGTGAAGTAGCTAATACAATGATTCGCTTCAATTGTTTTGTCCGGAAGAATGGCTTGTGTAGGACAAGCGTCTACACATTTTGTACATTCTCCGCAATAATCCTTTGCGATAGGATCATCATATACTAAGTCAAGGTCTACAATTAGGGTAGCAATAAAAAAGAAAGATCCAGATTGAGGCCTAATTAAATTTCCGTTTTTACCAATCCAGCCTGCTCCAGACAATTTTGCCCAAGACCTTTCCAACACAGGTGCTGAATCCACAAATCCACGACCTTCAATTGGTCCAATCATAGCTTTGGCAGTATCTAAAAATTCAAATAGTTTTTGTCGAATAACTTCGTGGTAATCTTCTCCATATGCATATTTTGCAATTTTGGGATAGCCTTCTTCCTGTTGTACTGCAGGGTAGTAATTTTTCAAAAATGTAATGACCGACTTTGCGCCAGGCACTAATTTTCTTGGATCGGTTCTTAAGTCAAAATGGTTTTCCATGTAAGACATTTCTCCATGGTAACCTTTATTAATCCATGATTCTAAACGCTTAGCGTCCTCTGTTAATTCTTTTGCTTTTGCGATACCGCAATACTCAAATCCCATTTGCTGGGCGAGCTCTTTAATAAATACCGTATTTGAATATTCGTTCACGCTGTAAAAATAGCAGAAAAACCTTGTAGAGACTGACTTTTATTCCGATTTAATATATTAAATAAGACATTATAACTTAAATCATAGATTGGCGCTTGTTTTGCGCATACCTTAATATACATAAACAATTAATTATGAATTTAAATCAATACACCATAAAAGCGCAGGAGGCAATTCAAGCTGCGCAACAGTTTGCTTATAATAATACCAATGCATCCATTGAAACCGCACATGTATTGAAAGCAATTTTATTGGACAAGGATAGTTCTACAGAATTTCTATTGAAAAAAAATAATGTAAACCCTGCATTAATTCTACAAAAAGTAGAAGACTTAATAAATACTTTAGCAAAACAACAAACAGGTGAACCTGCTTCTAATTTAAGTAGAGACTTAAATAGTGTTTTATTAAAATCTAATGCTGCATTAAAAATATTCGGTGACGAGTATGTTACAGTAGAACATATATTAATTGCTATTCTACAAGTTAATGATGCTTCTGGTAAAATATTAAAAGACGCTGGCTTAACGGAGAAGGGATTGACAACGGCAATTAAAGAATTAAGAAAAGGGGAGACAGTAAATTCGGCAACACAGGAAACGCAGTTTCAGGCTTTGTCAAAATACGCTAAGAATTTAAATGAGTTGGCTAATAAAGGAAAATTGGATCCAGTAATTGGACGTGATGAAGAAATTCGCCGCACATTGCATATTCTTTCTAGGAGAAGCAAAAACAATCCAATTTTAGTAGGAGAGCCTGGTGTTGGTAAAACGGCTATCGCCGAAGGTTTGGCAATGAGAATTGTGAATGGAGATGTGCCAGACAATTTAAGGAGTAAAGTAATTTACGCTCTAGACATGGGATTATTGATTGCAGGTGCAAAATATAAAGGGGAGTTTGAAGAAAGATTAAAAGGAGTTGTTAAAGAAGTTGCTACCAGTGACGGAGAAGTAATATTATTTATTGACGAGATTCATACATTAGTTGGCGCAGGTGG
>Ga0075464_10000987_pt1 | contig 12742 bp, 32 predicted proteins | sample DEB19_08_DNA_5_FD_75068 | JGI IMG/M metagenome (GOLD analysis project Ga0075464, IMG submission 75068) | Aqueous microbial communities from the Delaware River and Bay under freshwater to marine salinity gradient to study organic matter... | ecosystem: Environmental > Aquatic > Marine > Coastal ...
ATTATCTAGCATGCTTTGTTGAATGGAATTTTGATGAGGGTAATTATAAAATAAATTTGGTTAGTAACTAATTAAGTTGTATATTTGCTGGAGATTAAAAGACTGGATGTTCTTTATAAATGCTCTCATGATGTAACGGTAGCCATGCTTGTTTTAGGGGCAAGTGCTGTAAAGCGTGTAGGTTCGAATCCTACTGGGAGTACATAATAATCAATTACAATACAAGTTAAGTCTTTGGGTTGCAACAGCCCACGAAATAGTGCTAGTTGATTATCCTATTAAAAGAACTTGTTTTCTAGACCGACAATTATGAAGCTTTATTAGCAGTTCAATTTCGGATTATAAAGTTGAGATAAAATTACTAGACTCAGCACAAGTTCTTTGTATATTGTTTGATTGTTCAGTGGTAGAACAGCTCGCAGGTGGGTAATAAAGTAAGCGATGAAAAAATAACACTGCTTGGGGATAAGCGTAATCCCTCCACGATGGGTAAACAGGTCAGGTTCGAATCCTGGTCAAACAACTTATATATCTAAAATAATAACATCGTTTAAATGTACGGCTATATTTGAACCAACTAGTCTAGTCAGTAGATTAAGCTAGATACTTGAGACAATTTCAATTGGTTTTTCAGTCTGTCGGTTAGTTGGAGATATATATTTTTTTGATTGAGTGTTGGAATTGGAAGACAAGCTGGTACAAAGAGTTCTGAACTATGTAGATTTCCTCTGAAGTACTGGTAAGTAGCTAAATCGTCATAGGCTGTTTAGTGTAATTCTTGTATGGGTTCGAAGCCCATCTCAATCTCATTTAATAAGAATTTGGGGTATAAAGGAAAACTTTCAAGAATCTATAGTAACTCTTGGTTGGCTGCATAAAATTTTCCAGTTGCAGATATACCCCAAATTCTTTATAAATTAAAATTAAACGCAAACACTTACACTGGGCCAATTAAAAGAACTATACTCCAAGTATATATGTACTGCTTGGAGAACTACAATAAAAGAATACCTTGCTGATAGATACTTGTCTTTAGATACAGAATTGGTTGTTATCAAAGACTGCCATATAAAATTATTGAATAAGGAGGGTTCTAAAGAACAAAAAGACTTATTGAAAAATATTGGGATTAATTTATTGGGTAGTACTGAAATTAATCTAAACGACACATCTACGACGTTGGTGCTTTGCGAAGTGGCGGGCATAGATATTCGTCAGCTTGCAAACTTACCACAGCTAAATTGAAAAACTAAAGAACAGTATTTATTCATCAGCCACCATTTTGCAAAACACTTTGTTGTGTGTCAGGGCGGTGCAAAAAACAAAAACTATGACTATACATTTTTATCTAAACACCAAAGAAGAAACACCAATAACAAGTTTCTACGATATGGTGTCAAATCCATTTGCAGTAAACGATGTTGTCAACTTAAATGTTGAAGAACTTTACCCTGCTGATTATAGCAAGTTTGAAGAAGATTTTAAACTGAAAATGATTAATGATAATAAAGAACTTGAAAACCTATTTAAGAGGAAGCAAGTTAAACTTGTCAGAGAGGGGAAATGGGTTGATTTTAAGGTGGCTAATTCTTCACGACTTACAATTGAATATCACTGCGAATTTGTAGGGTAGTAGCCTTGCACACAACTCAGGGGTTAGAAGCATTTATTTTAAATGGTAATAAAACAAATTGTCTGATGGCTATTAGATGGGGTGGTGAATATGACAATAAAGCTTATTCACTACACAGAGAGTATAGCTGGGAAATTAAAAAAGACAGTTATGGTGTTCTTTGTTTAATACCAACAATAAAATAAATTTGTTTAGTGATTAAATTAACCCTATCTTTGCTGTCTATTAAACTTACTACCCCAACACGTAACTAGTGGCGGTATCCCAGGGATTAATTGAGTTCGAATCTCAAGTGAGGTGGAGGTAACAGTCTACCTGACGTTCCCTGGATTGGGGTTTTTTAATTATTATATATGAAATTGAATATTAAAATACGACCCTGTAAGGATTATACCAGCCCATTTAATTGTGGTATTGCTAAAGGACTAAGAAGACTGGGTATATTCGCTGTTATTGGGCCAACTAGATTCGGTGGATTATTTCTATTTGTTATTCCAGTTTGGGGTAGTATTCCTACCGAAGTTGATGATATAGCATATACTAGTACAAATCCAGGATTTGTACCTACTAAAGTATCTCTTAAATTATACAGCTAACTTATGACTAAAATACATACAGAAATATTCAATGTTCTGAATATGAACCTAGTAGGCAAGTACGAGATAAAAGACTTGACTGCTGATATACTGCATAATTTATTTCTTCAGCATGCCATTGGCTTTGCTCAGTTTGTTACACATAATGACTGGGTTTATCTGCCAAGCAGGGATATTTGGGTAAACGAAGAGAATGAGGAAAACATCACACCGAGAACTGGTCTTGAATTATTTGGTCTGTATTTAAAAACAATATAAAAATTATGAAATATCCCATAGGAACGATAGTAAGAGATAGGTTCAGTGTTCCAACTAATTGTACCAATCCTAATGATATGATTCAGTATATGAAGATTGCTGATAATAAATGGAAAAGATTCAACAGCTATGATACTGTGGAGTATACCCTGGATGAGGTTATTATTGGTGATAGATATGAGTTGGTAAAGTTGGGTGCTGCTTCCATAATTGAAACACCGCAAGAAATTAATAAGTTCAAAGACTTGTCTATGACTGATTTAATATCACTAAGAGAATTTTTAACTCAAAGAAAATTATTTAGCCACCCAACTTCAAACGATAAGATAACTAATTTAGACAGGGTTAATATATTAGAAATAGAAATTGCTTCTAGGATATCTGAATTGTTTTAACCCAATCAAAAATGAACACAATTGTGTACCTAAATACTTATAAATCAACCACATACAGAGCACTGTACCAAAATAGTGCTAATGAATTTTACCACACAGCAAATTCTACATGTAGCTGTACTGGTGGGGTAGCTACCCAGCGATAGTAATTTTCATTTCCGAATGAGGGACAGTGCTCACAAAGACTGTATGTATTTTTTAATAAACACAGGTTTCTACCCCTACTAAAAGTTGATTATTTCCAGCGTTAATAACTAATTTATGGGTTAATGATGGCTTTTTACAGCATACTTGTGGGTATAAATTATCCATTAGAGTACTGGCTGTACGGATTTAATGGGGTTTTGACCCCACCAAAATATAATAAACAGGGGTTTCTACCCCTACTAAAAGTAGAAATCTACATCTGATGTACTCAAAAGTGTTCATAGACTTACTTGTACAACCCCAGCAGCCTAGCCTGGCTTATCTTTACATCTCTAATTTCTCTTTCGGAAACACTAAACTCATTCAGCATATAATGATTGCTGCCAGTTACATCACAGTACTTGGACCAACCACAAGTACTTTTAATGGTGGCTATTGTAATAGGGATAGTTTCTTCTTCCTGTAGGCTATCCAAGTATTCTTGAATTTCATTAGCTATACTTACATCCAAGTACCTCACAACGGCATACAGCTCTTTTAGTTGACCTTCATCGTAATTCGATGGGTCAAGATTCCAAGTTATCATATATCTTGTTTTATGTGACACACAAAGCCCATAGAGATTTCTCCCTATGGGTCTAGTTTAAATTGTTATATCGTAGTATTGTTTATTTGCATAGATGTACTCAATTGTGTATATGGGGTTATTCCCAAGTATCATAGGCACTGAACTCATCGTTGAAATCTAGATTGTCCACAGATATATCAGCAGCATCAAATTCTTGACGTGTAATGTTCTCTGATTTAATATATCTGTCGATTGCTTCATCCTGAGTTAAATTCAAATAACACCTCTTCAGACCAATAAAGCCTATTGTTATTAAATTATTCATTTATCTGCTCTTTGGTTAATAAATTTCTCCAGCTCCATATAAAACTCAATACCATCAGTTGAGTTGTATATTCTCTCAACTTCGTGTATCGGCATATCATAATCACTGGCTGTCTGTAAAAGAAAACCATTTGAAATTGTTTCATCTGACATACCTCTACTGATTTAAAAAGTTGAAATACTGATTAAAGTTTTCTATTACCTCAGCAACCTGAGTTATTTCATACAATGGAATTTCTGTTGTGTTGTCCGCTAGGTTAAGTGTCCTATTGGTAATAGACTTTCCCTCAAAGATTGAATACTTCAGCCTTTCAGTTTCGGTATATACAGATATATATCTACCCTCTGTTTCTGTTGAAGTCTTTACATCCAAGTAAATTCCGTTCTTTAAAAATAGCTTTTTCATTTCGTGTGTTTTAATGAATTGCAAATATATGCTATTTATTTCACATAGACAAATATTTCTTTTTTTATCAAATAAATTTGGTGGTTTAAAATACTTATCCTATATTTGCAGTCTAAACGTAAAACAAATTATATGCAGAACAAAATTAGAGTAAAAGACCATAACAAATTTAGATTATTTGACTATCTAAATGAGCCTAACAGTCTAGTAAAATTGGGTGAGGTTGTTACATACAATTCTGAACCAAATAAATTGGGTGTGATTATACAGACTTTTGGAGATGGGGATTTTAGAACTGATATGTGTGGCAATACTTGTATTGATGAAATTACCTTCAGCACACTAGAAGAAATTAAAAATAATAGACCTGAATTATTAAACCATCTATAACAAAAAACAATTGTATGAAAATAATAGTATTGGCTGATAACGTAAACATCAACCCCAAACAATTAAAACTAGAAGTTACTAACAAGGATTATAAAACCCTTTTGGATTTGCAGTATGCTGGTGGGTTCTTACGCTTTCATATAGACTTGTATGATGAAAACAAGGAACGCAAGGCTAGTCAATTAGACTTATTGCTGCCATTCCTGCACGAAGTATTTGTTAATAAAGAATTAATAAACTCATATTTTAAAAAATAAATTTGGTGATATAAACAGAAAGACTTATATTTGCAAAACAAAAACAAAATTATATGTTAGATAATGAATTAATCGTTAAGCAGTCAATCGAAACTAGAATTAGAGTTTACCGAGAGGCTGTACGTCAAATTGAAAACAATGAGGATAATTACAGTTTGGGTGAAAATTATTCTGTTGAATATAGTCTATGCCTTTTATTACCCTGTATTCTATGGGATTTATCACACTACTTGGATGACAGCCCTAATGGTATGAGTTGGCTTTTTTCACAGACAGTTATTCTATTTCCTGAGTTAAAAGAATGGCTTGGGGTATATCGTAATATTGTAGGCAGTAAGAATCAAGATAGACTTTCGTATCTTAAAAAATGGGTGGTTAAATTGGAAAAATAAATTTGGTTGGTAACATAAAACCACTTATCTTTGTAAAAATTAAATCAAAATTATATGCGTACAGTATTTAGAGACGAAAAAACAAATGAAATTACACACATCCACTATTGGGGAAATATTTATCTTACCAAAGAGGACTATCAGTATGTAACTGAAACTGAAATTACAGATGAAATGGTAGAAGCCTATGCACACGCTAACCCAAACTATGTGATTAAATTACTTGCCAATGGAGAAAAGTCTATTCAAGAGTTAAAGCTGCAAATATTAGGCAAGAATGGTTTTGACTACAAAGCTAAATTTGTTTAAAATAAATTTGGTTGGTAACATAAAACCACTTATCTTTGTAATCTAAATGTAAAACAAATGAGAACAGGAACTTTTTATCTTAACAATAACGGCAGCCGTTGGGTAAATTTAACTAATGGTAAAAAAGACAAGAGAAGTTGGCAAACAGAGGGTGGTAAAACCATTACAAGAACTGTAATATACTATGAAAGTTTTGGTAATTTCGGTAGTTGTCTTATCTCATATAAGGGTAAAAAAATTAGTGTCTTAGCTGATACTATCTTAAAAGATTAATCTAAAAGTAAAACAAATGAAAAAAGTATTTATTCTCTACACAGCAGATGCTCATCTAATGACCGATAGTCGAGAGTTTATTGGTGTGTACGACAGCAAAGCTAAAGCAATCAATGATATAACTCAAGATTTGAGAGAGGTGTCTAAACAGACCTACAAGGATAAAGGCTATACCAAATATACAAGTATGCTGGATGATTTGATAGACAACTTGTATAGTCTAAACCAAACTCAAACATTATCTGAGAATTATATCATAGAAGAAGTTACCCTAAACAAATTAAATAAATAGTATATGGATAAGAATGTATTGATGGTTCTGCAAACCAAAGAAGCAAGACTTGCAACCTACAAAAAGGCTATCGAGTGCATCGACGGGATGAATTATAAAAACTATGATTTAACCGCACCCTTTTTATGTCTGCTGCTACCCTGTATATTATGGCGTTTAAGCAACTTTATAACAAAAGCACCCAATGGTGAAGGCTGGCAACTTATATATGTTGTTGATATGTTCCCTGAGTTGCAAGAGTTATTAGATGAGGGTTCTGATAGTATCACAACACAAATGAGACTAGAATACCTAAACAAGTGGGTAAAAGAACTTTCTTAAAATAAATTTGGTTTATAACTATCATTTCCTTATTTTTGTAATCTAAACAATAAAACAAATGAGAACATCTAAAAAATTATTGGGCTACAATGCAATTGACAACCCAACACAAGTTTATAGAGAATTTGCCAACGCTAAAGAAGACCACCCAAACAGCGTTATTGTAGCAAATGAAGTACCACACTTAACTAGCTTTGTGGACGACCAAGACTTGAGAACAACCAACTTTTATGTTGATATTCCACAAGTTGTGGGTGGTATGCCATCGGACGAATGGAAAAATGTTGCTAAATTTAAAAATAGACAAGCAGCTATTGATTATGCTGCAAAGTATTTCCACGCGGACAACAATGGTTGTGTATCATTGATTTCACATTCTTAAAATTAAATTATGTCAGGTAAAAAATATGTGGTTGTCTATACTAGAAATGTCTCTAATAAACATCTAATAGAAAGGATGAAAGAAAATAAGTCATTACAACCCAAGTACAAGGACTATGTAAAGTATTTTGTGGATGGTGTTATGAATGAGAATAAAATCAACGCTAACAACTTTTACGATAACCTAATCCAAGATGGAAGGACTTATTCGGCTAGTATCTGTAAAATAAAAACTTCAACAGATTATTAAAATAAATTTGGTGGTATAAATAAAACCACTTATATTTGCATAACAAAACTTAAAAATAATGGAAAAAAATTATTTCAAACTTACATCTGAAAGTATGGTAAACATATTTGGTGTAAAATTATTTAGATTAGAACTTACTACTGATTGTAAATGGGGTGAAAAAGGTGACAAGGGGGGTTGGGTTGAGTCTCTCAATTCAATAGATGGTGATGCTTGGGTATCTGGTGATGCTGAGGTATCTGGTGATGCTAGGGTATTTGGTGATGCTTGGGTATTTGGTGATGCTTGGGTATTTGGTGATGCTAGGGTATTTGGTAATGCTAGGGTATCTGGTGATGCTAGGGTATCTGGTAATGCTTGGGTATCTGGTGATGCTGAGGTATTTGGTGATGCTAGGGTATTTGGTGATGCTAGGGTATCTGGTAATGCTTGGGTATTTGGTGATGCTAGGGTATCTGGTAATGCTTGGGTATCTGGTGATGCTTGGGAAAAATCACCACTGCAAATACAGGGTTCCAAACATTTTATTAATCAATGTACTAGATTAAAATTAAGAATAGGCTGTAATGAATTTGAACTATCTTATTGGAAAAAGAATTTTAAAATAATAGGTAAAAACAATGGTTACACAGATACTCAAATAAAAGAATATGGTTTATATATTGATTTAGCTATTAAACTTTCAAAATTAAAATAAATTTGGTGGTATAAATAAAACCACTTATATTTGCATAACAAAAACAAAATTATATGATAAATAATTGGAGAGAAAAGTTAGAAGTAATATACGGTGAAGTAACTAACTTTATCAAGGATGAAATACTTGAGGGTGGTAAGGGTGAAATTAAGCTATACTCGGATGAAGACCGAGAGGGTGATTTTTACGGAGAATTACCCCGTGTAAATGCCGAGACTAGAAGAGGTGATTTGGAAGAGTACGCTGTGGTTAAAGTAAGTCTTTCTGATGGTTGTTTGTTATTTGATTTGTTAAGTATTGATACAGAGTCTGAAGACGAAGAAAAACAAGTATCGCTATCTAGCCTAGACATAAGTAATCTAATGGATATTGCTGATTTTTTAGAATATCTTAAAAGTAATTAAATTAAATTTGTGTAGGTGGCAGAGCGGTTTAATGTAACTTCCCTAATCGGTTGTGGGATGTTATGTCCCCAAAGGTTCAAATCCTTTTCTACACACTTAAATTAAATTTGGTGAGTTAAATACTTTCACTTATCTTTGTAAAAATTAAATTATATGACAGCATACGAACAAGCGTTAGAGCAATCAAATAAAAGATACCCACCAAAACAAATGTGGTGTATCAAGTTGAATGAAAATAGTCAAGTAGAGCCAAGTAAAAATGTAGATGGCTATTATGGTAATGTTGATGGAGACACAGATGAGATTAAATTATACTCAAATAGAAGTGAAGCAGCGGTTGTTAATCATTGGGTGAATGGTAAAATTGCTAAGTATGGCAGAGCCTATACAGTAGTAGAACAAAAAATTCTTTACTTACAAGCCGATGAAGTATCGGAGGTTATCAAAAGAGACCTAAGACTTATGTTAGACTTTAACAATGAGGAAACAGACGAAAGTCTTATTGGTTCAGACTGTTTTAATACCCTTAGAGGTGAGGATGCTGAGAAGAAGTTGATTAACCCCAACAAGGGGTTTTCATTGGATGTATTGGAGGAATTGTTTGTGTTAGAGCAATTGGCTAGTGATTATGATTTTATCGGCTTTACAAATTTATAGATTATGCAACACGAAAAAATAATAAAAGACGAAAGAGGTACTATTAGAATTGAAGTTAGCCTAATTACCAACACTCATTTTATAGTAGACAGGGATACTAACCAAAAGTTTAGATGGGATACTAGAGTATGGTACAAAGCACCTCGTAAAAAGAATGAGTTTATAAACGACCAAATAGCAACCCCACAAGAGGTGTTGGCAACCAAGATGGAATTATACGAAATAATTAAACCAAAATAAATTTGGTTAGTATTATTTAATCATTTACATTTGTAAAAAATTAACAAGATGCACATAGAAACTCTAAAAGAATTAAAGGCTAGTATCACACAGGGAGAATGGCACGGCAAAGATGGTCAAATTTACCCACTAGAAACCGGTAAAACAATAGCGCATATTTACACTTCAGATACTCAAAAAGCCGATACAGAATTTATTGTGTTGGCTGTAAATAACTTTGTTAGCTTAGTAGAAACACTAGAGACTATTAAAGAAAATTACGAAATGAATTTGAGAAATCAAAACGATGTTTCTTTACAAGAAATTAGAGCTGGTATTAGCATTATCAACACAACATTAAACAAAATACAATAATATGAAAAATTGGTACAAATTACGAGGGGTAGCATACTCCACAAACTTTAACTTCTTTTATCACAATCAAATTAGAATTGATAAATCTGGTAGTAATTATAAGTTTTATTCTAGCTTGGAGGATAAGCTATTTTTAGAGAAGAATAGTACATTTAATGATGGTACATATTCAGAGACTGAAATTAAAATTACTTGCCGTTTCATTCACGCTAATTTGCTTGGTGGTGAATTTGGTGACGGAATTCTGACAGACTAAAAAATAAATTTGGTTGGGACTATTTAATCCCATACATTTGCAACACAACAATAAAAAAACAAGTTATGACAAAGTTAGAATTACTAGACTACACAAAGAACAACTACAACTCTAAAAATAGATGTGTTGTTAATACCATATCTGGAAACGATTGTAGATATTCACCCAAAACTTTGGGTGTAGAAGACAAGTCTAAAGGCTGTGCGATTGGATGTCATTTGACACCTGAAAATGCTTTAGCACTGGATACTTTACTAACAACCGATGATGCGGATAGTATTTCTAGTATTCATTTTGTAATGGTTGAGGAAGTGGGTAAAGATTTGCTACCCCAATGGATGCAAGGAATGGATGCCAATTTTCTACAAGCAGTACAGTCTATGCACGACAATTCAAATAATTGGGATGATAACGGCTTATCTAAACAGGGTTTGGGAGAATACGAAAGAATAAAACAAAAATTTATAAATGAATAAAAAAGAAACGATAAGTCTAGCAAAGCTACAACTAAATACACATAGCCAAATCCTATTAGATGAAACAACAGGAAAAGTTACCAAGTTACCACACAGAATGTTCGACTTGTTACACTTCCTTATGATGAATGATGGGCTGTATATAACTAGACAAAGGCTTGTAAAAGAGGTCTGGAAAGAAACCCCCATCAAAAAAGTGAGTGTAGATAGTCACGTTGCTAGGCTTAGAAAGATTGTGGGGACACATCTAATACAGACTGAAATTAATAGAGGCTATCGCTTTGATAGCAATTATTATACTAGACTTGAAAGAGAGGTCTAGTGTACCCAATTGTGTATATAACTTATAATAAATTAAAATGACAAACGAACAATTAAATTTAATGAGTGTGTTGGAATTAAGAGAACTTAATTCGAGAGTAATTGCTTATATTAAATTGAAAAACGAATTTGCTAATAGGGAAAATGCTTCTAAGATTTCAGTAGGTATGACTGTAAGAGTTAGAAGCAATAGACCAGAACTTATAAACAGCACTTTTACTTTAGAAAAAATAAATAAGAAGTATGCTGTTTGCAGAGATATAGCTACTAAACAAACTTGGAATGTTCTAATTTGTAATGTGTTTGAAAAAAACGAAGTTGGTTAATTAAAATAAATTTGGTTGGGATTATTTAATCCCATATATTTGCAATCTAAATAACAAAACAATGGCAAGAGTTAAAAGTATCAAACAAAAGGACGCCGAAATAAACGGACTTAATTTAGACTTGTTTCCCAACTTCCATAAGTCAGGTAGTATAAGAGGAATGAAAAAGATGTATTATGGTAATGATGCACTTTTAGTAAAGTGTGGCAACTACATCTACAACGTAACTTCTCAACCTAAAATCTATCACGATGAAGCAGAATAATGATTGGGATGTACCCAACTTCGATAAGTTTGCACACTTCTTCGGTGGTCGTAAAACAACTTCAGATGCTGAAATTGCTAAAGAACTTGAAACCCTTACAAATAAAATTATACCAAAACAAATGAAAAAATTAACATTTCACCAAACAGAATTTTTGCTTACATACTTCTTCAAGAATAACGAGTATGCCGGATGGCGTGGTATTGCTTGTAAGTTATTAGAAAAGGGTAAGTGTACGGTAGCCGGTACTAATTGTATTTGGTTGGGTGGTATTGGTAACTTCATCAAAACAAGTCCCGCTGAGGATGCAATTGATTGTTTGTTGTATGAATTTAACTTGACAGAGTTTTTACAGTCTGCTTGGTACTTGCAAATCTACAATGCTTATATGGATGAACTGCAATGTAAATTAGAAGCGCTAATTAAAGAAAACAACGAAATTAGAGATTTGTAAAAATAAATTTGGTGGATAAGATACTTTTGCTTATATTTGCAGTATAATAACAAATTATGAGATACATAGAATTAGAAGATTATTTAGAAGTACATTTTGATATTGTAAGACATATCACAGAAACAGAGGACACCGATGGTACACCTGCTAATGAAGTATCTGAAACACAGGGGTTTGGTGGTCTTTATCAATTGGCTAAAGAGTGGACTGATGAATTTCAAAGCAAGTACAAGGATACCATTTGGGGGCAAGAGTTAGATTATTCCGAAACTCTTGAAGAATTTTTAACTAGTAAATAAAATTTTATGATAAAAGTATTTGATACGGGAGTGGATAAAGAGTTAATGGAACCACTTGTTGCAATTGATATATCCCCAAGCATTACAATTGGTACAGACGATACTAAAGAAAACCTATTAAATAAGCTACAATCTTTTGACCCCTATGTTAAGAAGTATTTTAAAATTACTAGGAATATACTACCCCCCTACCCACAAGAAAAACAATTTGTATGCAAAGGACTACACAAATACGAAAGAAGTGTAGTTGATAAGCAAGTAGTATGGGCTTGTCAGTGTGGTAGGAAAACAACAGACTAGATGTACTCAATTGTGTATATTAAACAATCTAAAACATAACAAAATGAACAAAGCATCAACAGTTGGAGAATTAATCAAACAATTGCAAGACTATCAACAGGATAGCCGTATTACCAACGAATTTAACGAACCATTTGTACATATAGTAAACCAAACAGATGGCAGCATAATTTTATCAACTCAAAGACCCGTAGCTATATGCAGCAGAAGTGGTGGTTATGTTTACCCTACAACCACACCTACTTATTGGGGTTACTCACCAGAGTTGGATGAGGATGTAATGAGATTTGAAACTGAACCACTACCTAAAAAAGAAGAAGAATAAATTTGGTTGGTATTGCAAATGTACTTATATTTGCATAACAAAAACAAATTATATGATTTATAGCATAACAGAAATTTCTTTTGATACCGATGGTGAAGATGTGGATTTACCTCAAGAGATGAAAGTAGATGTACCCAACAGTATCACAGACCCCAACGAGATATACGAATATATCG
>Ga0075464_10000989_pt1 | contig 12739 bp, 11 predicted proteins | sample DEB19_08_DNA_5_FD_75068 | JGI IMG/M metagenome (GOLD analysis project Ga0075464, IMG submission 75068) | Aqueous microbial communities from the Delaware River and Bay under freshwater to marine salinity gradient to study organic matter... | ecosystem: Environmental > Aquatic > Marine > Coastal ...
GAGGTCCAAGACATCGTCGCCATTGACGATGCCATAGGAAGGCGAACCTTCGTTCAGGAAGCTGATGAGTTTCATGGGGGTCTTTCTTTTAAATGAAGGTGGGAAAATTAGGGCATGCGTGCGCTGATATCTTTGGCCGCGCGCATAACAAGTTGAGCCAGTTTGTTCACGTCGATAACCGCCATACGCTGTACCGAAGTGACAAGAGAGAGGGCGCCGGCAATGGAGCCATCGGCGTGGTGCAAAGGCGCAGCCAGTGCGGCCAAATTAGTTTCCAGCTCGCCGTTAGACAGGTAATAACCAGCCTTGCGAATCTGACTGAAGTAGCGACGAAAATCTGACCACTCCGTGGGCAACCCAGCGTCAGCCACTTCGTTGACATGCGTATCCAACAACTTATGCAAAGCCGAGGGCGTCCATCCCGCCAGGATCACTTTAGGCGCTCCGCCTTTGAACAGCGGGCGTGGACGTCCCCGGCCATAACTCAGGTTTGCAGGTGATTGGCCCAGCTCGCGGTGCGTGTCGAGCAACTGCTGGCCAAGCAGTGCGGAGACGACACAATCCAAGCCAGTCTGCGCAACCAACTCTTTAATGAACGGGATGCCGTGTTGCAGAACGGGATCGGCCTGACGGATGTAATGGTCCAGCACGATGATGCGGGGCCCCAATGTGTATTGAGAATCGGCACTGTGCTGAAGCAGGCCAGACTCGGTCAACATCTTCACATACCGATAGCCGGTGGGCAGGGACACTTGGAGAGCTTCGCTGATGTCCTCTGCGGTCCATTGCAGTCGTTGGTCAGAAAACAAATCCAGCACGCTGAGCATGCGGGACAGGCTGGAGTCGGCTTTGTCGTTCATGCGCTCAATGTACTGGCTCAGCCACATGGGGCAGGCACAGGCTGATTTGGTCGAGTTCTGCAACGCTGCGGGCCACACCAGCGATATAGCGATCGGGCCGCAGCACGACAGCCGACACTTGTTGCGCGCTCAGCCAAGCCAGGATGTTCGGATCGGTGGCCGCATGCACAACCACGCCATGCGTATGCCAAATTTGGCGCGTATCGGGGCTCACTTGGGAGAGTAATTCGGGTTCACCCAGCACCGCAAAATTGAGCCCGATGGCCTGATCAAGCAACCTTCCATCCTGCAGTTCTGGCTGTGGAAATATTTGCGCGACTGGCGCAACGTCACCCAGCCACACGCCAACACCTAAGCGAGGCGATGGAAATTCAAAAATCGTGGGTTGCCCAGCCTTGAATTTTGCATCCCGTTCGCGTGCGGCCTGTGGGTCGGTGGTCTGAATGATGTCTCCCAACTTCACAGCCAGTTCGATAAAAGCATGCACATGGGGCGAGCGTTCGCTTTCATACGTATCGAGCAAGTCGTCGCTGGCTCGGCCGCGCAAAACAGCCTCTAATTTCCAGGCGAGGTTAGCTACATCACGCACAGCGGCGCACATGCCTTGACCCAAAAATGGTGGCGTCTGGTGCGCGGCATCGCCAGCAAGCAGCAATCTACCGCGCCGCCAGCCCTGGGCGATGATGGAGTGGAAGGTATAGATGACCGCACGCTCGATATCGGCCTGTGCGGGTGTGACCCAAGGACTCACCAAATTCCAAAGCATTTCGGGTTTAAACATCTCGGCCGGGTCATCGCCCGGCATGAGCATGATCTCCCAGCGCCGCCGATTGCCCGTTACGTTGCAATAGGTCATCGGGCGCGCTGGATCACAATGCTGCACGGTGTGATCGGGCAGTGACGGCACATCGGCTTTGAGGCGGACGTCAAACACCAACCAGGGCTGGTGCAGTCCCAAGTCGATCATGGGTGTCCCCAGCACCTTACGCACCAGCGAGCGAGCACCATCACAACCAATTACGAAGCGGGCCCGCACATTTGTGCGTGCGCCGCTTTGGAGATCTTTGACCTGCAGGGTTGCGCCTTGCACGTCTTCTGCGATGGATTCAACTTCGTGCTGTTTGCGTACTTGCACACAGGCAAAGCGCTGCACGCCCTGGCGCAGCACGGCTTCGAGTTCTGGTTGGTGAAAATAATGGTTGGTCGCACAGCCGTGCGGGCCGCGGGCGTTGGTGCCGCCCCGAATCAGCAATGTTTCGCCCTGTGCGTTATTGAAATGCATGCCCGTCAGGCCTGGCCGAGAGATCGTCTCTACCGCTTTACGCAGGCCCACAGTTTCAAACACCCGCATGACTTCGCCGTCAAAGTGAACGGCGCGCGGCAGGGCATAGATCTCAGCGTCTTTTTCGATGACGATGGTAGAAAGACCGTATTGCCCCAAAAAATTTGCCAAGGTAGCGCCGGCTGGGCCGTAGCCAATGATGGCGACATCGAACACAGTTTCGCTCATGCCGAATAACCCATCAGGCGTTCCATCCCGGCTTGCCATTCCGCACGACTCTGAAATTTGGGGCGACTGCGCGCCAGGGTTTCGGCTTGAGCCATCACGATGTCGTCGCTTTGGTCCAAGTCAATCGGCTCGCGCAAGGGTTGTTCGCAATACCAAGGCATGTCCATGAAAACTTCAAGCCGATTGCCTTCTGGATCGCGAAAATAGATGGAAATTGCATTGCCATGGGTGGCGCACACCAGATCCGTGACGTCGGGGTCGGCCGTCACTCGGTTGCGCACTTCGCGCAGAGTCGCCAAGTCGGGCACACGCAACGAAATTTGATTGATCACACTGAATGCCAAGTCAGTGGGACGACCTGTGGCCAACACGATCTGGTGATGCTCGGAGGGGTCACGACTGAAGAACATCAGCTGAACCGGGCCCAGGTCACCACGGTCCGTCTCAAAAAAGCACATGACGTCTTTGTAAAACCGAGCCATGCGTTCCAAGTCGCGCACATAAAAACCCATGTGACTGAACGTCAACGCGTTGCGCTGACTGAGTGGCTGGGGCATGGACGGCTCCTTATTTTTGAAAAACTGATTAGATTCTATACAAAATATTTCATTAAAAACTAATGGTTTATCCTATTATGAGAATTAAGGAATTTAATAAGAATTCAGTCTGAGCATTCATCTTGACCATCCTCAACATCAGGAGACACCTTTCATGAACCGTATCACCCGCAGAATCGGCCTGGCCAGCATGGCACTGTTTGGCCTGTCCGCTTTCACCGTACATGCCCAGGAATATCCGAACAAGCCCATCAAAATCATTGCGCCATTCCCTGTTGGCACGGGACCGGACTCCAACACGCGCGAAATTGCATTGGAGTTGTCCAAAGTTCTTGGGCAGTCAGTCGTGGTCGAAAATCGCCCAGGCGCATCCACCATGATTGGGATGGAAGCCGGCGCGAAGGCCGTTGCCGATGGCTATACCTTGGTGATGGGATCGACGACCTCCATGTCGGTGTTGCCCTACACCTACGGCAGCAAAGTGCCTTACAAGGTCGAGCGCGACTTCATTCCCATCAGCATCGTGGGATTGCTCAACACGGCTTTGACAGCGCACCCCAGCCTGCCCGAAAAAAATGCCAAGGAACTCATTGAGCGACTGAAAGCACATCCGGGTTCGCTCACTGCGGCCACATCGGGTGTGGGAAGCTACTCTCATCTGGCCGGAGAATGGTTTGCATCCAATGCGGGTGTGAAGATCAATTTTGTCCCATACAACACCTCCAGTCCGTATGGGGACCTTGTGGCTGGGCAGGTGAACGTCATATTTGACGCATTGCCAGCAGCCATCGGCAACGTCAAGGCCGGCAAGCTCAAGCTATTGGCATTGACAGGCAAAACTCGTCATCCCAACTTTCCAGACGTGCCCACCTTCGCAGAAGCCGGCTTGCCCGATTACAGCCCCACTGCCTGGATCGGACTTTTTGCGCCCGCCAACACACCGGCCCCGATCGTCGCCAAACTGGGCGAAGCGATGCAAAAGGCGGCTGCACAAAACCCTGAGTTGATCGCCAAGTGGCGCTCCTACGGTGGAGATTTGAAAGCCCAGACACCGGCCGAATTTTCTGCCTTTCTGAAGCAAGACGATGCCCTGTGGGGATCGGCCATTCGCAAGGCCGGCGTGAAGCTGGACTGAAATGCTTGACAGTGCACATGCGCAGGTTCTGGCCTGCGAGCAACGGCGTCAAAAAGCGTTGCTCGCAGGTGACACCCAAACCTTGTCAAAGCTGTTGTCACAGGACTTGATCTATGTGCACTCAACGGCGGTCCGGGACAGTCGGTCAACTTATCTTGCCAAACTGCAAACGGGCAGCCTGAGCTACCAGTCCTTAACTTTTGAGGATTTACAGGTTCAAGTGCAAGGCGAAAGTGCCATTGTGAACGGCAGAATGCAAGCCCAGATCGTCAAAGAGGGGCAGGTCAAAGCAGTACGCAGCCTGTTTCTTACAGTCTGGTGGTTAGAAAAAAATGACCCAGACGAGCCCGAGTGGCGATTGCGGGCCCATCAGGGAACACCATGGCCGGTTTGACCTCTCTTGTTGATCAAAGCGTTGAAGTAAGGGCATAAGTCATGATCAACAAATTCGTTTCTTCTGTCAGCGAAGCGCTGACCGGCACCGCCGACGGTTCTACCGTCATGATCGGTGGTTTTGGTACGGCAGGCATTCCGGATGAACTCATTGAAGGCCTGATTGCGCAAGGCGCGCGAGAGCTTACGGTGGTGAACAACAACGCAGGCAATGCAGAACAGGGTCTGGCCGCGTTACTCAAGGCGGGGCGGGTACGCAAGATCATTTGCAGTTTCCCCAGACAAACCGACTCGCATGTGTTTGATGGTCTGTACCGCTCTGGTCAGGTCGAATTGGAGCTGGTGCCGCAAGGCAATCTGGCCGAGCGCATCCGGGCCGCAGGTGCTGGCATTGGCGGCTTTTTTACACCCACGGGCTACGGCACCGAGCTGGCCAAAAACGCCGATGGGTCGCTCAAGGAAACCCGCGAAATCGACGGTCGCATGTACGTTTACGAAACGCCCATTCATGCCGATTTGGCCTTGATCAAGGCCGAGCGCGGTGACCGCTGGGGCAACCTCACCTACCGCATGGCCGCGCGAAATTTCGGCCCTATCATGGCCATGGCAGCGCGCAAAACCGTGGCTACCGTGCACGAGCAAGTGGCGTTGGGCGAGCTGGACCCCGAGACGGTGGTGACGCCGGGTATTTTTGTACAGGCGGTGGTCAAGATCGACCGAGTGGCCACGCAGGCTGGAGGCTTCAAGGCATGACTTACACCCGACGCAGCAAAGACGAATTAGCCGCTCGAGTGGCGCACGATATTCCCGAGGGCGCCATCGTCAACTTGGGCATTGGTCAGCCCACGCTGGTGGCCAACCACATTCCCTCAAGTCGCGAAGTGCTGCTGCACAGCGAAAACGGCATCCTGGGCATGGGACCGGCACCGGCCAAGGGGCAAGAAGACTACGACCTGATCAACGCAGGCAAACAACCCGTCACTTTGTTGCCGGGCGGCGCCTTTTTTCACCACGCTGACAGCTTTGCCATGATGCGTGGCGGGCACCTGGACATCTGCGTGCTGGGCGCTTTCCAGGTCAGTGCTACCGGTGATTTGGCCAACTGGCACACCGGCGAGCCCGATGCCATTCCAGCTGTGGGCGGGGCCATGGATCTTGCAATTGGCGCCAAACAGACCTGGGTGATGATGGATTTACTGACCAAACAAGGACAAAGCAAACTGGTACAGGCCTGCACCTACCCGCTGACTGGCATTGCCTGCGTGAAAAGGGTCTACACCGACTTAGCCACGCTGGCCTGCACACCGCAAGGGCTGGTATTGATCGACATGGTGCCTGGTTTGGCGCTGGAAGAACTCTCGAGTTTGATCGGGCTGCCGCTCAAACCAGCCTGAAAGCGCCTATCTGGAAGACCCTATCGGGCTTGAAGGGCCAATTTTGATTTTCAACGCCCGAGAGGCACATTGAGCAGATCTTCGTAGGTGGTCACCCACTGACCATCTCCGTACAGCATAAGCAACCGATTCGCTGCAACGGCCCGAAATGATTCAATCGATTATCCGGCGGTGGGTGCTCTCTTGCGCCTGGCGAATCAGGCGACACTCCAGGCTCATGGCCGCATAGCGCAAGCCAAGCGAGCCGGAGTCGACGTTCGCGGACTCATCAGCTTAAATTCAAAGCTGTCGTCCGAGAACTGTGCTCAATTTGATGTCAATTCAACACTCCTGAAAAGAAGCTTGCCAATTCATCAAACCCATCCAATGGCAAGACATGAGACACATACTGGTCTGGACGAACCACAATGATGCAGCCCTTGTCGCGGTTGATGCCTCGCATCGCGAATATGTCACCCACACCTTTGTGATCGACACAGAAAATTTTCTCATGATCTTGCAGCCCCAATTTACCGGTTTGGGGTTTGAGCAATGAAGGCATATTTTCGTAAGCCAGTTGATCAAACGTCTGCTGGAACACCGCGCGGAAGTCAATCACCGTGTCAATGTCTTCACCTTTGCGGGTGTGCTTGAGGATTGGCGAGTCTGGATGAGTTTCCAACCAGTCAGCCAACTTGTGAATCGCAGAACCTGACTGAGAACTGTCCGCCTGGCCGGCAAACGCATAGATGCGCCAACGTGCATCGGCCTCTGCCACATGGCCCAATTGCATTTGCTTGGCATCCGACAAGCGCACCACAGGGGCTGAATGAAAGCGGCGACCGATCTCTTCACCTTCAGCCAGTGCTTGGTGTTGGCTTGCAGCGAACAAAGAGGATGTATCGTATTTAACAGCAGTACCGCCTGTGAACTCTAAATTTTCTTTGAACTGACGAATGATGCGCGGCTCTTGCGTTCCATCACGCTCGGCCTGCGAGGTCGGTGCCGACATCACACGTGACCATTGATGGTCCGTTTCAACCAGTCTTTTAGCTTCGGTCAAGCGCTCTTTAGAGTAACTGCGCAAAAGACTTGCGCTGGCGCGGCCCTGCAAGACGTGTACAAGTTTCCAGCCGAGGTTGAACGTGTCTTGCATCGACACGTTCATGCCTTGGCCTGCTTTGGGTGAGTGTGTATGACAAGCATCGCCTGCCGTAAACACGCGTGGATTGCGGTCAACGCCATCGGGCACGTCATCAAATCGGTCGGTGATGCTGTGCCCGATGTCGTAGATGGACCACCAGACGACCTCTTTCACATCGATTGTGTAGGGTTTGATGATTCGATTGGCCGCTGCAATCATGTCATCTTGCGTGAGCTTGCGCTGTGCCGCTTTTTCGTCGGGGCGCAGTTTGTCGAGCTCGACGTACATGCGAAAAATATAGCCTCCTTCGCGCGGCAGAATCAAGACGTTGCCCTCATTGGCAGAGGAAATCAAGCACTTTTGGCGAACATCGGGGAAGTCGGTGTTGGCCAATATATCCATGACACCCCAGGCTTGGTGCGCGGCATCGCCATGTAACTGGCCACCCATCGATTTGCGAACAGCTGAATGCGCACCATCGCATCCGACCACATAGTTAGCACGAACGGTTCGTGTGGCCCACCAGTTGACGCCCGTGGCGTCTTTGAGTGTCACCGTAACGGGATGATCGTCTGTGTTCGGATCTATCGTCAAACTCACCACTTCCCAACCATAGTCGGGCTCTAATCTTGAAGGTGAGTTTTTCATGACCTCAAGAAACAGTTCGTGCAGTCGTGCTTGGTTGATCAAAATATGCGGCATTTCCGAGCTGTCGTCAGCCACGTCTTGAACCCGACCAACTCGTTTGATGTGGTCCGGGTTCTTGGGGTCTGGCATCCAAAACGCAGTCTGGTTGACCCAGTAAGTTTCGCGCTTGACCTTGTCTGCAAACCCAAAGGCTTGGAACATTTCCATCGTGCGGGTGTTGATGCCGTCCGCCTTACCTTTGATGATGTTACTGGGCATGCGTTCGATGATCATCGTCTCAATCTCCGGAAACGACGACAACTGAGCAGCAAGACACAAACCTGCAGGCCCTGTCCCAGAAATGAGCACATCGACCTTTTCTGGCAACGGCTCATGGATGCCGCGATTACGACGGTTCGGTGCCACTTCCGCGATGTCAGGGTTGCCGCCACGAAAACCATTCTTGTAAAACTGCATGCCTTGTCTCCAAATAATTGAAAATTTCACCGGAATTTTCGGTGCACGCCAAATGATAACTACACTTACTAAATCATGTCAACAATCTAACTGTCGTTACAATGCAAGCCTTCAAAGCAAAACGTAGTCAAAATTCAGATTGAATGAGGAACACGGTTATGTCCGTATTTGATATGGCAGGGCATCTCATCCGACGCCTACACCAACAGTCCACTTCGATATTTGTGCAGAGAACTCAAGAAGCCGGTTTCGACTTGACGGCTGTTCAATATGCCGCGCTGGATGCAATCTACACACACCCTGGATCTGGCCAAGCTTTTGTAGCGGAGTTGATCGGCTACGACAGAGCAACGATTGGTGGTGTGATTGAACGCTTGGTCAATAAGGGATGGATTCGCCGCGTTGTGAGTGAATTGGACCGCCGTGCCTTTGAACTTTCACTGACTGCTAAAGGGAACAATCAACGTTTGATCGCGCAGCCCATCGTGCAAGAACTACAAAAAGAAATCCTCCAACCCTTAAACGAGGCCGATCAGGAGATCTTGATCCGGTTAATTCGTAGAGTTGTCATGCCCACGAAACCTGCTGATGCATCGTGATGCTTAAAACTTGGGCAGTAGCAGCTGTTTTGTAAGCCCAGCACCTTTCAACCAGCTGGTGCTCAGTAATGCCCAATTGATTTTTAAATTTCCAAAAAATTTGCGCAGCACCTAATTTCGTTAAATTAGACAGTACACCTACATTGACCTGCCCCTCTGACCATACCATTCAAAAGGAATGAGCATGAACGTTCAGGAGCGCCTCGACCAGTAGCTTCTTGCGTTTTTTGTTCTCGGCATCCAGGTCGCGCAGCTTGGCCGCATCAGGGGGTTCCATGCCGTCAAACGCGAGCGCCACTTTTAAAAATTAGACCGGCTCAAAATGCCAGAGCGGCCCTTGCGGGCAGCGGTCTGACGGGACACCCTTATTTAGCGATCTTGCCCTGCACGCCAGCCACCAAATAGTTCATACCCAGTATTTGCGCATCGGTCAAAGCCTGACCAGCGGGCAACACCAGTTTGCCCTCGTTGTCAGTGATGGGCCCTGAAAAGGGTTGCAGCTTGCCGCTGGCCACGTCTTTTTGTTTGGCAAGCACCTCGGCTTGCACGATTTTGGGCACTTTGGGGCCAAAGTCACCCACGCGCACCATGCCCTCTTTCACGCCGCCCCACACATTGCCGGTTTGCCACTGACCTTGCTGCACCGCCTTAACGCGGCCCGTGTAGTAGGCGCCCCACTCGTGGGTCACGGCAATGATCTGCGCATCGGGCGCGATCTTGCGCATGTCAGAGTGGTAGGCCACCGCCATCTTGCCGCGCTCTTGCGCTGCTGCCATCACCGCCGTGGAACCGGTGTGAAAAGCGATCACGTCCACGTTCTGATTAAACAGCGCCATGGCCGCTTCACGCTCTTTGCTGGGGTCAAACCAGAGGTTCAGCCACACCACATTGACCTGTGCGCGTGGATTGACCGAGCGCATACCCAAAGTAAAAGCGTTGATGCCTTGCAAGACTTCAGGGATCGGGAATCCGGCAACGTAGCCGGCGAGATGGGTGCGCGTCATGCGGCCTGCAGCCACGCCCGCCAAGTAGCGGCCTTCGTAGTAGCGGGCATTGGCCGCGGCCACATTGGGTGCGGTTTTGTAGCCGGTGATGGACTCGAACTTCACGTCCGGAAACTCTTGCGCCACTTTGAGCGTGGGCTCCATGTAGCCAAAGCTGGGCGTGAAAATGATTTTGTTGCCTTCGCGCGCCAAGTCGCGAATCACGCGCTCGGCGTCAGCGCCCTCGGCCACATTCTCGACAAACGTGGTTTTGACCGTGGCGCCCAAGGCCTTGTCCACGGCTTTGCGGCCTTCTTCGTGTTGTCGCGTCCAACCGGCATCGGTGATGGGCGAGACATACACAAAGCCCGCTTTAAGCGGCTCGGCGTGCGTGATGGGGGAAAGAGAAAAAAAGCAGGCGGCCGCGATTGCAGCTGCGAGGTTTTTATACATGGTAGTCCTCTACATGGCTCCGGGTGAATCAAAAGTAAGGCCCGCCGAAGCGCGAGCCTTGGGGGTATTTTACAGACATGACAGCCCGGGCTGGTCTCGTGCATTAAAGTAAAAAATCAACAGCCCACTGGAGACTTGCCATGCTCGACCCCCAAGCCCGTCAATTCATGCAACTCATGGCCGACCAAGGCGTGCAGCCCATGCACACCCTGACCGCGCCGCAGGCCCGAGCCGCCTATCTGCAGCGCCGCGCCTTGAGCCAACCTGAAGGCGAAGCCGTAGCACACACACATGACCACGTTGTGGCCCATGGCGGCGTATCGATTGCGGTGCGCGAGTATCGGCCTCTGGGGTCTGAGGCCGATACTGCCCTGCCCGCGCTCTTGTTCTTTCACGGCGGCGGCTGGACGGTGGGCGACATGGACACCCATGATGCGGTCTGCCGTAGCCTGTGCAACGCGTCGGGCAGCGCGGTGTTTTCGGTGGACTACCGGCTCGGGCCGGAAGCGCCGTTTCCGGCCGCTTATGACGATGCGCTGGCCGCGTTCAACTGGCTGGTGGCCCAATCCGACACGCTGCACATTGACGCTGCGCGCATTGCCGTGGGTGGCGACAGCGCAGGCGGCAACATTGCGGCAGCCCTGTGTCTGGGCCTGCGCGGCACCAACGGCCACGGCATATGGCCCGCGTTTCAGCTGTTGATCTACCCGGCTGTCAACATGCGGCCCGATACAGATTCGTATCACCGCAACGGCCAAGGCTACATGCTCACGCAAGATTCCATGCGCTGGTATACGGCCAACTACCTGAACCAAGATCACCATGCCGACGACTGGCGCGCTTCTCCTTTGCTGGCGGCTTCTCACGCCGACCTGCCAGCCGCGCTGGTGATCACAGCCGGGTTTGACCCCCTGCGTGACGAAGGCCTGCAGTATGCCGATGCCTTGTCGCAAGCCGGGGTGCGCACGCAATACATTTGCTTTGAGCGGCAGATTCACGGCTTCATCACCATGGGTCGTGTGATTCACGAAGCCCACACGGCCCTGGCTTTGTGCGGCCATGCCCTGAAACGACATTGGGCAGGTGTATAACTGTGCCACATTGAATCAGATTGAATTTCAGGGAGTGTGTGTATGCGTTTGTCTGCCATCGCTGTGTTGAGCGCGGTCACGATTTGGGGCCTGCAAGGCGCGGTCTGGGCGCAAGCCAGTGCATCAGGTTCTGGGTCTGCCACCACGGCGCCCAACGCGGCCCAACGCATCACCCAGGTTGAAGGCATCACCGAGTACCGACTGGCCAACGGCCTGCGCGTCTTGTTGGCACCCGACGCCTCCAAGCCCACTACCACCGTCAACATCACCTACTTGGTCGGCAGTCGCCATGAAAACTATGGCGAAACCGGCATGGCGCATTTGCTAGAACACATGGTGTTCAAAGGCACGCCCACACGCGACAACCTGATGCAAGAGTTGGGCAAACGCGGCATGCACTTCAACGGCACCACGTTTTACGACCGCACCAATTATTTTGAAACCTTTCCAGCCAACGACGACAACCTGAAGTGGGCGTTGGAAATGGAAGCAGACCGTATGGTCAACAGCCTGATCGCGCGCAAAGACCTGGACACCGAGTTCTCGGTGGTGCGCAACGAAATGGAGTCCGGCGAAAACAACCCCGCGCAGTCTCTGTGGCAGCGCATGGCGGCCACCGCGTTCGATTGGCACAACTATGGCAAGAGCACCATCGGTGCGCGCACCGATGTGGAGAACGTGCAGATCAAGAACTTGCAAGCCTTCTACCGCGAGTACTACCAGCCCGACAACGCCGTGCTGCTGGTGGCCGGCAAATTAGACGAAGCGGCCACCTTGGCCCTGATTGAGCGCGTGTACGGCGCCATCCCCCGCCCTGCGCGCACCCTGCCCATCACTTACACCCAAGACCCGGTGCAAGACGGCCCCCGCGAAGTGACCGTGCGCCGTGTCGGCGACACCCAACTGGCCGGCGTGCTGTACCACACCGCTGCTGGCAGCCACCCTGATGCTGCGGCCATGGCGGCTTTAAGCGAAATTTTGGCTGGCACACCCAACGGGCGCTTGCACAAAAGCTTGGTGCAAGGCAAAAAAGCCGTGTCCATCAGCCCCTGGAATTTTGAACTGGCCGAAACCAGCTATGTGTTGTTCATGGCCGAGTTGAACACCACACAAAAGCTGGCCGACGTGCGCAAAGGCCTGCTCGACGTGTTGGAAAACATGGCCAATACCCCGGTCACCGAAACCGAGTTGCGCCGCGCCAAAGCTGCGCTGCTGAGCGAGATCGACAAAACCCTGAACAACCCGGAAAGGCTGGCGGTGCAGCTTTCCGAGTCCATGGCCAATGGCGACTGGCGTTTGTTCTTTCTGAACCGCGACCGCATCGAAGCGCTGACGATTCAAGACGTGCAGCGCGTGGCGCAAAACTACTTCAAAGAAAGCAACCGCACCTATGGCCAGTTCGTGCCCACGAGCGCGCCAGACCGCAGCACGGCGCCAGCACCGGTGAACGTGGCCGAATTGGTAAAGGACTACACCGGCCGTGCGGTCGTCAGTGCGGGGGAGAACTTTGACGTCACGCCCGCGGCCATTGAAAAGC
>Ga0075464_10000990_pt1 | contig 12737 bp, 11 predicted proteins | sample DEB19_08_DNA_5_FD_75068 | JGI IMG/M metagenome (GOLD analysis project Ga0075464, IMG submission 75068) | Aqueous microbial communities from the Delaware River and Bay under freshwater to marine salinity gradient to study organic matter... | ecosystem: Environmental > Aquatic > Marine > Coastal ...
AACCATGATCCCCACTTCCTTGCTTTACATGGCGCGCGGCAGTCCGCCGCTTCGCCACCGTGGTCGACGATGGCGACCCGGTGCTGCGCACGCACCGCCCACTTGAAAGGGGCGAGATGCACCACAACAAGCAAAAGACGAATTCAAGGCAACTGCAAATTTTTAGATCGATAGGAGAAACATCATGAGCATCGAAATGATCGAAGTTGAAGCATTCAACTCAGGCACACAAATTAAAGTCATTGGCGTGGGCGGTGGCGGCGGAAACGCAGTCGAGCACATGATCCGATCGGGTGTTCAGGGCGTCGAGTTCGTTTGTGCAAACACCGACGCACAAGCCCTGCGCGTGAGCAATGCGCACAAAGTCATTCAGCTCGGCACAACGGGTTTGGGCGCAGGAAGCAAGCCTGACCGCGGCCGCGAAGCTGCGGAAGCCGCCATTGACGACATCCGTTTGGCGCTGGAAGGCACCAACATGTTGTTCGTGACCGCTGGCATGGGCGGCGGCACAGGAACCGGTGCGGCACCTGTGGTGGCACGTGTGGCGCGCGAAATGGGCATCTTGACCGTCGGCGTGGTGACCAAACCATTCGAGTTTGAAGGCAAACGCCGCATGGATAACGCCGATGTGGGCTTGGCTGAGCTCGAAGCCAACGTCGACTCACTCATCGTGGTGTTGAACGAGAAGCTGATGGACGTGTTGGGCGATGACGCCAGCCAAGACGAAGCCTTTGCTTTTGCCAACGACGTGTTGAAAAACTCAGTCGGCGGCATTGCCGAGATCATCAACGTGGAAGCCTTGGTCAACGTCGACTTTGAAGACGTACGCACCGTGATGAGCGAAACCGGTAAAGCCATGATGGGCACTGCTGCGGCCAACGGTCCAGACCGTGCACGCATCGCTGCTGAACAAGCGGTGGCTTGCCCATTGCTTGAAGGGGTGGACATGTCGGGTGCCAAGGGCGTCTTGGTGTTGATCACTGCAGCCAAGGGCGGCTTGAAGTTGTCTGAGTCGCGTGAAGCCATGAACACCATCCGCAAGTTCGCTTCCCCTGATGCGCACGTGATTTACGGAACCGCGTATGACGAAAACTTGGGCGACCAAATCCGCGTGACCGTGGTGGCCACTGGTTTGGCTGGTAGCCGCCGTGCCGCACCTCAGTTGCAAGTCTTGCGCACAGGTACAGACGGCGTAGGCTTCCCCACGACACAAGCCAACAACGCATCCCCAGCGGGTGTGTTGGCCGCTGCTTCGACTGGCTTGGCCGGTTTGGCTGCAGGCCTAGGCGTCGGGGCTGCTGCACAACCTAACTACGAATCAATGAACTCTCCCGCAGTGTGGCGTGGCAACCGTACCTCGGCTGCGGCCAAGGTCGATGCTTTGTCATCGGGCGGCATGGATGACTACGAAATCCCAGCCTTCTTGCGTAAGCAAGCAGACTGAGAGGGGATTCACTAAAATCTATCCGTGCTTAAACAAAGAACCCTTCAATCCCTCACTACAGCGGTGGGTGTTGGTCTCCACAGCGGTCAACGTGTGGAGCTGACGCTACGTCCTGCGCAACCTGATACGGGCATCGTCTTTCGTCGGGTGGATTTGCCACAGCCGGTGGATATTCCCATCAGCGCGACGGCAGTGACGGATACACGCTTGGCATCCACCATCTCCAATGGCGGCGCGAAGGTGTTCACGGTCGAGCATTTGATGTCGGCCTGTGCAGGGCTTGGGATCGATAACCTCTACATCGACATCACGGCAGAGGAAGTGCCGATTCTGGATGGTTCTGCCTCCTCATTTGTGTTCTTGCTGCAAAGCGCGGGCATCGTGGAGCAAAACGCACCCAAGCGGTTCATCCGAGTTTTGAAGACGGTGGAGGTGCGAGAAGGTGAGGGCGCCAATGTGAAGTGGGCGCGCCTTGAGCCACACCACGGCTACAAGCTCAGCTTCGAGATTGATTTCCGACATCCGGCAGTGGACGCCACAGGTCAAAGCGTGGTGTTCGACATGGATACCGATGTCTATACCCGCGACATTGCACGTGCCCGTACTTTTGGGTTCACGCGAGACGTCGAGATGATGCGTGCCAACGGTTTGGCCTTGGGCGGCGGCTTAGACAATGCCATCGTGATGGATGACTACAAAGTTTTAAACAGCGATGGTTTGCGCTATGACGATGAGTTTGTGAAACACAAAATCCTCGATGCCATGGGCGATTTGTATTTGGTAGGCAAACCTTTGTTGGCGTCGTATGTGGCGTTTCGCTCAGGCCATGCCATGAACAACCAACTCTTGCGTGAACTGCTCAGTCAACCGGATGCCTATGACGTTGTCACGTTTGACGACGTGCGTCACGCGCCGCCCGGTTTGGCACAGCTCGCCCCGGCTTGGTAAGACGAGGGACCCGCTGAGATGATGGTCTACCACATCCCTACGGTCTTCCTCATCATTGGCTTGCTGTACATCGTTCTGCCGATTGTTATTTGGCTGGTGTTGGCCAAGCAAGATCACAGAACGGTTCGGTGGTGGTGCATCGGTGGTGGCATTTTGGGCCTTGGGATGGTGTTGCTTGGGCTCAGGTCGAGTCTTCCGGCTTGGGTGTCTTACCCTATTGCGAATACATTGGCATGGACGGGATTGACCCTGCAAGCATGGGCGTTGCGTCGGGTACTTGATAAATCATGGAACCCCGTATGGGTAGCCCTGTCGATCATCGCGTGGCTGTGCGTCTTTGAATATTTCCGCCTTGTATTGCAAGACGCGCACTTGAGATTCATTTGGTCAACGATGTTTATCATGGGGGCACTGGCTTATATCGGTCATTTGGCATGGCGCATTTCGACCTTGTATGAATTGCGCAATGGACGATGGTTATCCGCGATCTATGCGGTGGCTGCATTCACGTTGTTGCTACGCATCCTGCGTGTTTTTCTCGGGTTGACGGAGCCAGAAGTTGTGGTGGCAGATATCGACAGTCTCTTGACGGTGTTCAGTGGGCTCTTGATTTCCGTGTTGGGTAGTTTTGCTTTTGTGGGCGTATTTGTAGAGCGTGCCACCAAAAGAGAAGCCTATGCCATCGAGCAACGCGTACGTGAAACTGAAAGTGCGCGCTTGGGCGCTCAAATCGCACAACTCGAGCGTCAACGTGCGTTGGGTACGATGTCGGCATCGTTCGCGCATGAGTTGAGTCAGCCTTTGACGGCCATTTTGATGGACGTAGAAACGATCAAAAATCGGTTGGCTGCAAAAGATGGAAATGGCGAAGACGTGTTGGAATCAGTCGCAGACATCGAGAGCAGCACCCACCGAACGGTGAAATTAGTCGAGCGTATTCGTGACTTCATTCAACCCTCGCAAAACGCCTATGAAGCGATCGATATCCGAACGCTGCTCAAAGATGTAGCGCATTTGCTGAAGCATGAAATACGCAAACAACACATCGAGTTTGAGTACGATTTAGATGCGGATGCACCCCAGATTCTTGGCGACCGTTTAGAGATCTCACAAATTGTGTTAAATGTCTACCGCAACGCCATACAGGCCATGGCAAACAGTGAGCAAAAGAAGATATTTGTCACGTTGGAAGCGATGGAGAAGCGCCTTGTCTTGCACATACGCGATACAGGGCCAGGTGTTCTAGATGCGTTGAAAGACAAAGTGGGTCAACCGTTTGTCACATCCAAAACGGATGGCTTGGGGGTGGGGCTATCGATCTCACGTGCCATTGCTGAAAAACATGGCGGAAGCCTGACCATCACCAATGTCCGAGGTGGTGGCGCTGTCGTTGAGTTGAATTTGCCTGTCCAATAAACTCAGGCTCAGGCACTCAGGTTTCAGCGACTACGACCCGCCTTGTACATGCCACTGGTGCTGCGCTGTAAATCGGTGGCGGCTGCTAATCTCGCCATCGATTGCCCGGCATGCGCGTGGGTGATGGCAATGCCGAGCGCATCTGCCGCATCAGGACCCGGTAAGCCCGGCAAATTGAGCAAGCGTTTCACCATTTCTTGCACTTGTTCTTTCTTGGCCAAACCATGACCAGCCACAGCTTGTTTCATTTGTAGCGCGGTGTATTCGGCGACGGGTAAGTTGCATGTGGCCAAAGCGGTGATGCAGGCCCCGCGCGCTTGACCCAGCAGCAGCGTGGCTTGGGGGTTGACGTTGACAAACACAATTTCAACAGCGGAGGTGTCTGGTTTGTAGCGCTCTACCACTTCGTGAATGCCATCAAATAGAACCTTCAAACGCGCCGCCAAATGACCTTGGTCTTCTTTGTTGGTCCGAATCGTACCGCTGGCCACATAGAGCAGTTGGTTGCCATGCTTTTCCACCACGCCGAAACCGGTGGTTCGCAAGCCGGGGTCAATGCCAAGAATTCGCATGGGTGTTAAGGCAGTTGTGCGCTGCCCATGCGCGACAAAATAATTTCAGTCCGGCCAGACAAGTACTCAGATTGAGGGAACTTTTGGTAATGCTTGGGGCGCGGCAACATCACGGCCAAGCGACCCGCTTCCCAGGGCGTGAGCTGTGACGCAGGTTTTTGAAAGTAATGTTGCGCGGCGGCTTCAGCACCAAAAATGCCTTCGCCCCATTCGACGTGGTTGAGGTAGATCTCAAGGATGCGGCGCTTGTCCAACACGGCTTCTAGCATGACGGTCAACACAAACTCTTGACCTTTGCGCACAAAGGTGCGTTCGCCCGATAAAAAAAGGTTCTTCGCCAACTGTTGGGTGATGGTGGAGCCGCCTACCACTTTGGGGGTGTTGCTGCCCTTGTGGGTACGACTGGCCAACAACTCGGCCTTGGCGTTCTTGGACCATGCCTTTTCAATGGCGTCCCATTGCACGCCATCGTGTTGCGCAAAGATGTCGTCTTCAGACACGATGACTGCGCGCTTGAGGTGGCTAGATATTTGCGAGTAAGGCACCCAGTCTTGCCGCCAACGCAAGCGGTCTTTGGTGGTGGCGATACGCCAGCCCTCTGACCGTTCAAAGGCTGTCGACTCAGGCGCCACGTGCACCATCAAAGCAATACGCGCCAAGAAAAATATTTGTAGCCCAAGCCAGGCCACAACGAGCAATATCAGCCAGCGCAGAAAAGGATGAAAGCGTGCGTGCGGCATCTGTCTAGTGGGCGGCTTCGCCACCACGTGTTTGTAAGGTGTTGTCGCGACTGAAGATGAAGCGTGACACCACGGCCAGCTGATCGGCCTGACGGCGCATCTCTTCGTTGAATTCACCAAAGGGGCCGGCGGCCGTCGCAATGGCTTGTGCGCGACGGTCTAAGTCGGCTTGGCCCGAACCTTGTACCACTTCGGTGGCCAGCACGCGCCCATCGGTGTCAACGGTGATGATCATGGTCAACTCGCCATAGAGCTTTTGCCCACCGTTGTTGGTGGGGAAGTACCGCGTGCCACGCTCTTCAATCTTGCGGCGCAGGGCGTCGTAATACAGCGCGTAGGCCACTTGTTTGGTGGCGGGGCTCACGTAGTGTTTGCGAGGTCGTGCGTTGTCTTGGTTAATGCGCTCTTCGATCTCGGCCAAGAGCTTGAGCAATTGGCGACGCTTTTGCTCGACCTCGTCTTGCGCTGTTTGTGTTTTTTGTGGCTGGGGTGGTGGCAGTTGGGCGAGAACATTTTTGACTTGGGCCAGCAGCAGCGATTGCTCTTGACGCATCGCCGCCAGTTGGCGTTGCATGGACTCGGTCATGTCACCGAGCGCGGTGTTGGCTGCTGTGGGTAAGGGGGATGCAGCCCGGCCACTTTTGAGTTCACCACCCCCGGCAAGTTGGGTTTGCGCCAAGGCTTGTGCGTTGTCTGGGGCATCAGCCTTCGCGCTGGTGTTCACCAAAATCACATCCAACGGTGTATCGCTGAACAAACGGTCGAAGCGCTCCGGCGCCGCCAAACGCAGGGTGAGCAAGGCGCCGTGAACGACGAGCGAGATGAACAACGCTTTTTGTAGCGTCGACCACTTGACCCATGAAAAACGCGAGAGCATCACGCCGCATTTACCTCCGGTGCTTGAGCCTCATTCACATCCATTGCCAGTGAAATAGGGCCTGCAGGGCTGTCGTCTTCATCGTCCACCATATCGGCTTGTTCAGCACTGGAGGGCGCATCAGCTTCTAAGACGTGCAGTAATTGACCGCTGATGTCGAGGGTGATGTCGTCGATGTCACTCAGACGGAGTTGCACGTGTGTGCCACGCTGCAAGTCGCCCGCACCGAAGACGGGCAACACCAAGGGCAGGTCATCAGCGCGTGCCATGGGTGGTTGGCCTGGGAACACTTTGAACACCGTCGCGCTGAGCTCGGTGATGTTGTGTTGCTTCAAATATTGCAAGGTCCAAAAACGTTCCATGCCGTTTTGGTAGACGTTGTAGGCACTGTAAGCGCCTTCAAACGCAGAGATGATCGAGAACAATTCGGCATCTTTAGGTTTGAACGGCGCGGCCAATGCCGCAGTGCTACCGTGCTTGGCGCAGGCAATGATTTGCCATTGGTTGACCAAGTCGGTGTAGCGGCGCAAGGGCGACGTGCTCCACGCATAGCTGGGCACCCCAATGCCTGCGTGTGGCAATGCTTTGGTGCCCATGCGCACCTTGACGCCCGGCAGCAAGCTGGCTTGACTTCGGTAGATGCCAGGCACGCCGAGCTCGGCCATCCAGTTGCCCCAGGTGCTGTTGGCCAAGATCATGGCCTCGGCCACCATCAAGTCTAGGGGTGCACCACGTTGGCGGATGCTGATTTGCACTTGCTCATGTCCCGTGGGTTCGGCGCCATCGCTGCCGACGAGGCGGAAGTTGTAGTCGGGGCGGTTGAAGTTTTCTGGCTTGCCACGCACCACTTCGCGTTGGGCTTTGAGGTGCTGGGCCAAGCGGAACATGAATGCGAGTTGCGCGCGTGGCATGGCGGGTTCTTGCACACCAGCGGCGTGCGTGAAGCTGTCATCCTTGAGCCATGCTTCGGTGACGATGGCGTCGAGCTGGTCATGACGCAAGTTGGCGGCAATGGGCACGCGTTCTACGCGGGTTTCGGTTTTCTGGAGGGCGAGCGTGGCTTCGTCAAACGTGACGTACAACGACACGGCAGGGCAATCGCGCCCTTCTTGCAAGGTGTAGGTTTGCACCACCTCGTCGGGCAGCATGGTGATCTTGTAGCCCGGCATGTAGACGGTGGACAAACGGTGACGGCCCAGCTGATCAATCGGGCTGCCCGGTGTCAGTGCCAAGGCAGGGGCGGCAATATGGATACCCAGCGTGACCGTGCCTGTCCCTAAACCTTGGACAGACAAGGCATCGTCAATCTCGGTGGTTTGCGAGTCATCAATTGAATAGGCCTGCACGTTGGCCAGTGGCAATGCGTCCGCAATGGCGGGCGCTTGCAACGCTGGAAAACTGGTGCCCTTGGGGAAGTTGTCAAACAAAAAACGCTGCCAATGAAACTGGTAAGCGGAATTGATGGCCCCTGCTTTTTGCAGCAAGGCCAGAGGCGCGGTGTGGGTGGCGCGCGCGGCTTCGACCACTGCTTTGTATTCGGGTGCGTTTTTGTCGGGCCTGAACAAGATTTTGTAGAGCTGCGTCTGAATAGGCTCGGGGCAAGTGCCTTGGCTCAGGTCTGCCGCCCAGCTATCGATCAACGCTTGGATTTGTTTTTTCTTTTCAATCCCAGCCAGTGCTTGAGCGATCACTTCGGCAGAGGCCTTCTTGAAACGACCTTTGCCGGCGCGACGAAAGTAGTGCGGCGCTTCATAGAGCCGAAGCAAGGCGGCGGTTTGTTCGGTCAGCGTGGCTTGCGCGGTGAAGTATTCGCGGGCGAGATCGGCAAAGCCGAACTCATCTTCGGGGGCAAATTCCCAAGCCAAATCGAGTTCGATGGTGGCGCTCAAGGCGAGCGCGTCACGCATCAGATCGGCGGGCGAGGGTTTTTCAAACTTAATCAGCAAATTGGCGGCCTTGACCTTCACCCGTTTGCCAGATTCCAACTCGATTTGGGCTGAGCTTTCCGCTTCTGAGAGGATGCGGCCCGTCTGGAATTTTCCAGCTTCTTCAAACAATGCGTACATAGCAGTAATTGTCCCACGCGCGGCTCAGGCCGCCGGCTGTAAATCTAGAAATTCCAGCACCTGTGGCAGGTAGGTCTGGAAGTCGCTGATGGCATGGTCGCCACCTGCCATCACCACTTGGTGGGATCCTGGGTAGCGGGCTGACATTTCGCGCCAGTCCAAGACTTCGTCACCTTGGGCAATGAGGGCCCAAACACTTTCGGGATGCGGCAATGGACCGACCATCAAGGCGCGTAGTTCCCCTACAAATTCGTCAGCGAAGTAAAACCGTGCCGCAGGGTCATGCCACGAGGTTTGTTCGCCGATGTGCTTGGCCAAGTCGCGGGCTGGGTCGACGGCTGGGTTGAGCAGCACGGCTTTGCATCCGCGCTGTACGGCCAGCCAGGTGGCGTAAAAGCCGCCCAAGGATGAGCCGATGACGGCCATGCTGTGCGTGGGCCAATCGGCGGTGCCTTTCGCAATCAAGGCCGCTGCCGCTTGGGGCGAGGGCGGGAGTTGCGGGCACCACCACGTGATGTGTGGGAACTGTGTGGCCATGACGGCTGCCACTTGCTGGGCTTTGGTGGATTGGGGGGAGGAGCGAAACCCATGCAAATACAGCACGTGGGTGGTGGGGTTGGGGGCGGTCGGCAAGGTCATAGCGAATGCTAGCAGTCGCCTCCAGCGAACGCCGTGACAGGGGATAATCTGGTCATGTCCACTGTCATTCACAAACCCAGCCCATTTCAGCGACTGATCCCTTTGCTCAGGGGGTTTGATGGTCCGTTGGCCTTCGGTGTCTTTTTATTGGCGTGTGCGGGTTTGCTGACGATGTATTCATCGGGCTTTGCCAATGGCGCACGTTTTTTTGACCATGGTCGAAACATGCTGATTGCGGGCTTCATCATGTTTGTGGTGGCGCAGATCCCACCACAGCGATTGATGGCGTTTGCCGTGCCGCTCTATACCGTGGGCGTGGCGTTGTTGGTGGCGGTGGCCTTGTTTGGCCTGACCAAAAAGGGCGCACGCCGCTGGCTGAATGTCGGCGTGGTGATTCAGCCCAGCGAGATTATGAAAATCGGTATGCCGTTGATGTTGGCTTGGTGGTTCCAAAAGCGCGAAGGCCAGTTGCGTCCCCTCGACTTCTTCGTCGCGGGTATGTTGCTATTGATCCCCGTGGGCCTGATCGTGCGTCAACCGGACTTGGGGACCGCTATCTTGGTGTTGTCGGCGGGCATGGCGGTGATTTTCTTTGCTGGCTTGAGCTGGTGGCTCATCGTGCCGCCCATCATCATGGGGTTGATTGGTGTCGGCTTTGTGGTGTTTTTTGAACCCACTTTGTGTGCCGATGGTTTTCGCTGGCCGTTCTTGCATGACTACCAGCAGCAGCGTATTTGTACGTTGCTAGACCCGTCCCGAGACCCGCTGGGCAAAGGGTTTCACATCATCCAAGGCATGATTGCCATTGGCTCGGGTGGCTTCTGGGGCAAGGGTTTTATGCAGGGCACACAGACCCATTTGGACTTCATCCCGGAGCGCACCACCGACTTTGTGTTCGCCGCGTTTGGTGAAGAGTTTGGTTTGGTTGGCAATTTGATGCTGATCGTGGCCTTCATCTTCTTAATTTTGCGTGGCTTGGCAATTGCGGTGGAGGGCCCCACGTTGTTCGCCCGTTTGTTGGCGGGCAGTGTGACGCTGAGCTTTTTCATCTACGCGTTTGTGAATATGGGCATGGTCAGCGGCATCTTGCCGGTGGTGGGCGTGCCGCTGCCGTTCATCAGCTATGGCGGCACCGCGATGGTCACCTTGGGCTTGGGCTTGGGTATCTTGATGTCTGTTGCCAAAGCCAAGCAGTTGGTGCAGTCATAATTCCCGCATGATTTCACGCGAACCCACCCTTGAGCGATTGGCAATTGCCCGTCAACTGTTGTTAGAACCTTTCGGTTTGGACGAAACCGACTTGGCGAGAACGCTGGCTGAAATCAAAGCCCACAAGGTGGATGAAGCCGATTTGTACTTCCAGTACACCCGTTCCGAGGGTTGGAGTTTGGAGGAGGGCATTGTCAAAACCGGCTCCTTCAGCATTGACCAAGGAGTAGGGGTGCGTGCGGTGAGTGGTGAAAAAACCGCCTTCGCTTATTCCGACGATATTTCCAAAGCCTCTTTGCTCGACGCCGCACGTACGGTGCGCACGATCGGCGCCGCAGCCAAGGGCGGGCGCGTCAAAGTGCCGACGCGCAAAGTGGCGGGTAGTCGGTCGCTGTATCACGGCCTCGATCCGATTGCCTCATTGAACAGCACCGAAAAGGTGGCACTGCTCGGACGCATCGAACGCATGGCGCGAGCCAAAGACCCCCGCGTGATTCAAGTGATGGCCGGTTTGGCCAGTGAATATGACGTGGTGATGGTGGTGCGAGCCGACGGCACGTTGGCTGCCGATGTACGTCCTTTGGTTCGTTTGAGCGTGACGGTGATTGCCGAGCAAAACGGCCGTCGTGAAGTAGGCTCGGCCGGCGGTGGTGGTCGATTTGGCTTGGACCATTTTGACGACGCCTTGGCACAAAGCTACGTCGACGAGGCTGTGCAGTGCGCTTTGACCAACTTGGAAGCCCGTCCTGCACCCGCCGGCGAAATGAGTGTGGTGTTGGGCCCAGGCTGGCCCGGCATTTTGTTGCATGAGGCGATTGGTCACGGTTTGGAAGGTGACTTCAACCGCAAAGGCTCCAGCGCATTCAGTGGCCGCATTGGGCAACGCGTGGCAGCCAAAGGTGTCACGGTGCTGGATGACGGCACGATTCCGGATCGTCGGGGTTCATTGAATGTGGATGACGAAGGCAACCCAAGCCAGCGCAACGTCCTGATTGAAGATGGCATCTTGAAAGGTTATCTCCAAGACAGCATGAATGCCCGTTTGATGGGGGTCAAGCCCACAGGCAATGGTCGTCGCGAGAGCTACGCCCACGTGCCTATGCCGCGCATGACCAACACCTATATGCTGGGTGGAGACAAATCGCCGGAAGAAATTGTGGCCAGCTTGAAAAAAGGCTTGTACGCGGTGAACTTCGGGGGCGGCCAAGTCGACATCACGTCGGGTAAGTTTGTGTTCTCAACTAGCCAAGCGTTTTGGGTGGAAAACGGCAAGATTCAATACCCCGTCAAAGGTGCGACCTTGGTCGGCAATGGTCCCGACGCACTCACGCGAGTGAGCTTGATCGGCAACGACATGCAACTCGACCCAGGCGTGGGCACCTGCGGCAAGGAAGGCCAAAGTGTGCCCGTGGGTGTGGGGCAACCGACGTTGCGCATCGATGGTTTGACCGTCGGCGGAACTGCCTAATTGGCTGTGCTATATTCAAAGCCATGAATTCAGCCCGTTTCTATTTTGGTTATTTTTGGTTCTCACGCTTTACCGGCGGTCGAGAGATCTGAACGTACCCCAAACGATCTGAACTCCCAAACCAACCGCCGGCTCCCCGGCGGTTTTTTTTTGCCGATCTCCAAAAACATCTTTTCAAACTTCAGGACGAGACCATGAAAACGAACAGCAGTTATCCAAGCCACGTTGAGCAGACAAGTCAAACCGACGACCAACGTATCAAGGACATCACCGTGCTCCCTCCTCCCGAACATTTGATTCGCTTTTTCCCGATTCAGGGCACGCCCGTCGAGAAGCTGATTACCAAAACCCGTAAGGCCATCCACAGCATCATGCATGGGTCTGACGACCGTTTACTGGTCGTTGTGGGTCCTTGCTCGATCCATGACCCTGCTGCTGCGATTGACTACGCGCGTCGCTTGCAGCCCCTGCGTGAGAAGTACGCCGACACCTTGGAAATCGTCATGCGTGTGTACTTTGAAAAACCACGCACAACCGTGGGTTGGAAGGGTTTGATCAACGATCCGTACTTGGACGAGAGCTTTCGCATCGACGAAGGTCTGCGCATTGCGCGTCAGCTGCTGATTGAAATCAACCGCCTTGGACTGCCTGCTGGCAGCGAGTTCTTGGATGCCATCAGCCCGCAATACATTGGCGACCTGATTTCGTGGGGCGCGATTGGTGCGCGAACAACCGAGAGCCAAGTGCACCGCGAATTGGCCTCTGGCATTTCAGCGCCTATCGGTTTCAAAAACGGTACCGATGGCAACATCAAAATCGCCACGGACGCAATTCAAGCCGCCGCGGGTGCCCACCACTTCTTGTCGATTCACAAGAATGGCCAAGTGGCGATTGTCCAAACCAAGGGCAACAAAGACTGTCACGTCATTTTGCGCGGCGGTAAAGCGCCAAACTATGACGCAGCCAGCGTGACGGCCGCGTGTGAAGAGCTGGAGAAAGCCAAGTTGCCAGCGACATTGATGGTGGATTGCAGCCATGCCAACAGCAGCAAACAGCATGAGCGTCAGCTGGTGGTGGCGCGTGACATTGCTGATCAAATCAGCGGCGGCTCCAACCAAGTGTTCGGCGTGATGATTGAGAGCCACATTCACGGCGGGGCGCAGAAGTTCACACCCGGTAAAGACGATGTGTCTCAGCTGGAATACGGCAAGAGCATCACCGATGCGTGCTTGGACTGGGATGACTCCGTGGCTTCGTTGGACGTGTTGTCTAACGCTGTGGCGGCACGTCGCAAGCGTTCGTGATTCTTGTTCGAAAGACTTTGCGCGAATAGGTGGGCTTTGACATTGCCGAACTGC
>Ga0075464_10000991_pt1 | contig 12736 bp, 13 predicted proteins | sample DEB19_08_DNA_5_FD_75068 | JGI IMG/M metagenome (GOLD analysis project Ga0075464, IMG submission 75068) | Aqueous microbial communities from the Delaware River and Bay under freshwater to marine salinity gradient to study organic matter... | ecosystem: Environmental > Aquatic > Marine > Coastal ...
TACTGTTCTCGTTATAGATTCACTCACCTTGCTCGGTGAAGCCCTAATGAATCATGTTCTTGCGATGCAGGGGCGGCTTGGGCAACAACCGCAAATCCAGGATTGGGGTGAAGCACAACGGATGCAAAAGAGTATTGTGGAACTTCTATATTCCGATGCTATCAAATGCCATGTTATCGTGCTGAGCCACATTACCTTTGTTGGACGAGAAGAAAACGATGCCGACCTGCGTGGGTATCCTGCAGCGTTAGGTCAGAAACTTCCGCCGCTTATCGGTAGGTATTTCAACACCACGATTATGGCCAGAAGCAAAGGTTCCGGTGCTCACCAAAAGCGTACACTTCACACAGTTTCAGAAGGGAAAGTAGAACTGAAAACGGAGAATCCGAAAAAGATTCCTGCAGAACTTCCGCTGGAAACAGGTATGGCAGACCTGTTTAAAATACTGACTGCCTAGAAAAGCTGGTGCTGTAGGTTAAATGGGTTATCCAATCGGGTATCCAGCAGCCAGCGAATTGAATCGACTAACAACCCAATCGAAAGTAAATAGTATGGTTGACTTTAACGAACTCCTGAATGCTGATATTGATTCCTTTGAAAAGCCCGCACCGCTTCCTGTTGGCAGCTACGAAGCATTTGTCAAGTCTACAAAATTTGACAAGAGCCAACAAAAGCAAACGGATTACGTTCGACTCACCCTCGGCGTGACCGCAGCAGGCCCTGATGTAGACCCTGACCAATTGGCCGAATTCCAAAGCATTAGCAACCTTGCTGATGTGGAACTCACCTATGATTATTACATCACAGAGAAATCCCTGTATCGCTTGAAAGACGATGCACGGAATGTATTTGGCATTCAGGGTCAAGCCACGCTGGCTCAAATCATTGAGCAACTGCCTTCCAAGGAAGTAACTGTGCAAATCGCACATACTGCCTCCAAGGACGGCAAGACTCAATACGCCAATGTCAAGAGCCTGCTGGCGAAATAAGAATGCGTAAGCATTAGGTTTGGAGGGAACCTTAATCCCTCCCAATTTTATTTGGAGAACTGTCATGAAGTCCCTCAACACCTACGCGGAAGAGATATATGCGGCGAATAAAGCAAAAGGTTTTTGGCCGGAAAATCGAAACCTTGCAGAAGTGATTGCGCTTATCCATAGTGAACTTTCTGAAATGCTTGAATTCCTCCGCAAGCAACGACCAACGGAACCATTTTTCAATACTGAAAAAGATTTGTGGATGGAGACTCCCAATGGGAAAAAGCGCCGCATGTATGGGGTGGAGGAAGAACTTGCAGACACAATTATCCGTTGTCTCGATTTGGCTGGAAGTATGAATATGAATATCGAGCAGGCAATTGAGAAAAAACTCGAATACAATGTCAATCGCCCACATAAGCACGGAAAGCAATTCTAATGGAAATTAAAGGCCCAATTAAAATCATAGTCCAAGGCCCACAAGGGTGTGGCAAAACACAGGTCATTCATTCTGTAAGTAAACTTCTTCGCTTGCATCAGCAAGGCAGGAATTGGAGAATAAGATTAGCTTGTTGGTTGTTGAAACCTTATTGGTGGTATCCAGACTTTTCAAAATTTAAATTTACTCATGGTAGTGGTAGTGAAGAATATATTTTAATTGAGAGGAAATAATCCCATGCCACTAACAGCAGAATTTCAAGTTGTCGCAATTGACAGCATTTATATCGACCGGGAAAATCGGCAGCGGCGAGAACTCAAAGACATTGAATCCCTCGCCGCAAGCATTAAAGAGTTTGGACTTTTCCACCCGATTATTGTAGAACTTTCCGACCACGGCCTGCGTCTTGTAGCCGGGGAACGTAGGCTTACCGCGTGTAAGTCTCTTGGAATGCAAACAATCCCGGTGCAATATCTTCGGCAGCAATCTGAACAAGAATCTTCCATTATCGAGTTGGAAGAAAACATCAAGCGAAGCGACATCACTTGGCAAGAAACAGTAGAAGTTGTGAATAAACTTCACAACCATTATCTGAATCTCGACCCAACATGGACAATAGGGAAAACCGCAGCGGCTTTGTGTGCTTCTCCTATGTGGGTCAGCACCCGGCTTAAAATCGCTAAGGAAGCAGAAAACAATGAGCGTATTCTTAAAGTTGCCCGTGTCACTACGGCGGCGAAAGCGGTTGAACGGAAAGAGACAAGGAAAAAGCAGGACGCTTTGGAAAATCTTTTTGCGGAAATTGGAAGCGATGAAGCAGAGGAAGGAACTGACCTTCCCGCTAATATCCCACCTGATGCTATTCGTTTGGCTAATTTTAGCCAGTGGGCTTCGGAGTTTCGAGGACATCGTTTTAACTTTCTGCATTGTGATTTCCCTTATGGTGTTAATCTGCACAACTCCGACCAAGTAGGTGTTAATTCCTACGGGGAATATAATGATTCCGAGGATGTTTATTGGGAATTACTTGCAGTACTTGCGGAAAATTGGGATAACATCATGGCGCCGGATTCTCACATTATGTTCTGGTTAAGCATGAAGCACTACGAAAAGACTATGCGATTTTTCCGTGAGCATATTCCGCAATTGATTATCAACCCAACCCCACTCGTTTGGCTCAAGAGTGATAACAAAGGGATTGTGGCAGATAGCCAACGTGGCCCCAGAAATGTTCTTGAGTTTGCCCTGTTTGGGTACACCGGGGAACGTGTAGTGGTAAAGACAGTTGGTAACGGTTATTCCGCACCGACCACGAAGAACATTCACATCAGCGAAAAACCAATCGCAATGCTCAAGCACTTTTTCCAAATGATGGTAGACGAAACTAGTCGTGTGCTTGACCCAACCTGCGGTTCTGGTAACGCCATTATCGCTGCGATGGAAATGGGCGCAAAGAATTATCTTGGGCTTGAAATCAATCCAGAAATTCACGAACTTGCAAAACGTGAATTTGATAATAAATGGAGAAATAAATAATGGATAAATTAAGCAAACTGAAATTTAGTTTCGGACGTTTGGATGGGATGGAAATTGCCCTGCTTACCTTTCATGGTAGTGACTTCACCAGCATCATGGATAACACTGACCAATTCCACATTGTTCACACAGACGGGCAAGCCGAATCCTATACTATCAAATGGCTTGATGATGAATTTAAAGAAGGCGTAGCAGTCCTTAACGACAAAATAAAAAAGGCATAATCCGATGAACAAAGTAGAACTTCGGCAAAAGCTAGAAAGGCTTGCACAATTGCGAGTATTGTGTGAAGAAATAGACCATCACCGAGAATGCACCAAGTGTCTTACCGTAAACGAATTCCTCGGAAATACGATGATGGAAATTGAAAGGGAAGTTATGAACGAGGCGGTTAGTCTCTACGGAGAAATTGCAAAAGCATACGGAACCACCAGCTTGGTTGCAGAAAGTCGCAAGGGAGGCCTCCATTGAATGAAATTAATTTTACTCAACGGCCCTGCCGGTTCAGGTAAAGATACTATAGCGAAAATGATTGGGGATAAATATAATGTTATCCAAGAAAAGCTAGCATTTCCAATCAAGCGTGCCATAGCTGCGGCGTTTGCCATGGACAAGAATCAATACGAGTATTTCTTTGAAACTGATGCAAAGAATATTGAACAGGATTTTTTCTTCGGGCATACCCCACGAGAAGTCCTTATTGGTTTTAGTGAAATCTTTATGAAACCTCGCGTAGCCCATCACGCTTTCGCAGAACTATTCATTCGGCGTACAGATAATTGGTTGTGTGCAAATACAAATAATCCGCATGAAATTACTTTCGTACTTTCCGATTGTGGCTTTAATGTAGAAGCTGATTATTTGATTCAACAACTTGGCGCTGCAAATGTCGCTATTGTTCATCTGGTGCGGGAAGGAAAGACGTTCACCGGGGACAGTAGGAATTATGTTAAACCGTTCATTGAACCTAGCTTCTTCGTGAAATTCGAGGTGCCGGAAGGGTTGGATACGTTGAATAAAGAAGTAAATGATACACTGATAAAGGCATTAGAAGAACATGGATTCCTTAATAGTCCCAAAGGGAAAAAGAATAATTCCAGCAAGTAAACCTAGCTCCGCCTACAACAAAATCATGATTGTAGGCGAAGCGGCAGGACAACAGGAGGAAGCAAGTGGAAAACCATTCGCCGGAGCGTCCGGGCACGAACTCAATTCTTGGCTTAGTGCTGCCGGTATCCTCCGAGAAGATTGCTACGTTACAAACGTGTTCAAATTCCGGCCAACAAATAACGACCTTAAAACTATTTCCTACGCCACAAAAGCGGAAGCGAATAAAGCTGTTGGCGGAACTTACCCACTTGCACCATGCGGGTCTAAGGAGTATATCTTTCTCGACATTGCCCTTTCAGCAATCGAAGAAATTCGACGTGAAATCGCTGAATACCAACCAAATGTTATCTTGGCATTGGGTAATGTGGCACTGTGGGCACTTACTGGTAGCTCAGGGATTAGCAAAGAAAGAGGAACTGTTCAAATTTGCAAACTCGATGGACGAACTAAAGTCGTTCCAACATACCACCCAGCTGCAGTCTTGCGGCAATTTAACCTGCGAAGCATCGGCATTGCTGATACTATCAAGTGTGGACTTGAATCTTCTTCTCCCAGCATTCAACGTAAACAAAGACTTATACTCGTTGACCCTTCCTTGGCAGAGATTGAAGAATTCTTCAAAACTCACATATACACAGCATCCAGAGTTTCAGTTGATATCGAGACGAAGAATGGACAAATCACTTGCGTTGGGGTCGGAGTCTCGCCTCAATTATCAATCGTCATCCCGTTCTGGGACAAGAGAAAGAATGATTGGAACTATTGGCCTGATGCTGCGTCCGAACGTGCTGCATGGGGATTCATCAGAGACCTTCTTGCAAATCCTAACATCCAAATAGTCGGCCAGAATTTTCTATACGACATCCAATATCTTTACCGGGTAATGGGGTTTAAGATTCTTGGAGAAATCCACGATACCATGCTGATGCACCATAGTATGTATCCAGAACTTGAAAAAGGATTAGGCTTTCTCGGCAGCATATATTGTAATGAAATGTCTTGGAAGCACCTTAGAACAAAAGGACAAGAGGAACTTAAAGCTGATGAGTAAGAAGAAATACAGTCCTCCAGCAGGGCATGAAAGATTCCGTCCTGCACTATGTCCGATATGTAGAGGCGTTGGGAAAATACTTAAAACTGGAATGAAAGAACTTGACACAAAGCCATACACATGCCACTATTGCGATGGAAAGCAAGTTGTTAATCGTGTCTCCTCTCTGGCTCGCAAGCGGATTGTCGTAGTCGAATCCCCCTATTCTGGTAACGTAGAAGCAAACGTGGAATATGCTCGCCGTGCGCTCAAGGATTCCTTGCGCCGTGGTGAAGTCCCGCTTGCCAGTCATTTATTATACACCCAACCTGGAGTACTTATTGATGCGATTCCCTCTCAACGAAAGCGCGGCATGGAAGCTGGTTTTGTTATTTATCTTTTGGCTGATGCTTGTGTGGTCTATGTAGACAGGGGAATGTCGAAGGGCATGGAAGAGGGAATTCGGTTTGCAAAGAAACTTAAAATTCCGGTTGAAATACGAAAAATAAAAGGGTATGAAAATGCCGTATATTGATAGCAGGGATATTGATTCAACCCTTGGCAGCATGGACGACCACACCAAACTTCAGGTCTACAATGGGCTTGACTGCATGATGACTGAGGAAATATTCCAGGTGCTCGATTCCAAATGCGATGAAATTTCCCGCCGAACCTATAATTTCGAGCGCGCGCTCATGGGGCCGGTATTGCACATGTCAACCAGAGGACTTCTTGTTGATGTCGCTACTCGCGCTGAATTGATTATGGAACTTTCCGAGCAGGCACAGAAATTACTTAACATGTTCCGATACATTGTCAAAGGATATTTCAACCATGACCTTGATAAAATCTCCCCACAATTCCTGTGCAAAATGTTCTACCAGTGGCTTCGTTTGCCACAACAATTCAAGCTCACAAAAGGGGTTAAAACACTCAGCGCGGGTAGAGAAGCATTGGAAAAACTTTCAGTGTTCCCCTCTGCCAAACCTTTCTGCAATATACTTCTCCGCTATCGAGACATCACTAAGAAACTTGGCACAATCAAATCCGCCGTGGATTCTGACAACCGACTCCGTGCTTCTTTTAATATCGCAGGAACTGAAACCGGACGGTTCAGTAGCAGTAGTAACGCATTTGGAACCGGAACAAACCTCCAGAACATTACCGAAGAACTACGTCGTTTATTCATTGCCGACAGCGGCCATAAATTCGCTTACATTGACTTGGAGCAAGCTGAATCCCGACTCGTCGGAATACTATCTTGGCTTGCTACTGGACGAGATGATTACCTTAATGCTTGCGAGGGCGGAGACCTTCACACAACAGTTTGTCGAATGGTGTGGCCTAATCTTGAATGGACAGGAGACTTAAAGCATGACAAGAAAATCGTTGCGGGAGCTAGTTTTTATCGTCAATTCTCCTATCGGGATATGGCTAAGCGTGGAGGCCATGGAACAAATTACTACGGGACGCCTCGAACTATGGCCGGACACCTCAAGGTGGAGCCAAGAATTATGGAGGAATTCCAATCAAAATATTTTAAAGCCTTTTCTGAGATTCCTGAGTGGCACCTATTTGTCAAGCGTGAACTTCAAACTAAAGGATACCTTATTACTCCGCTCGGACGACGCAGACACTTCTTTGGCAGGCGGGACGACGATTCCACTCTTCGAGAAGCTATTGCTTTCGTTCCTCAATCCACTATTGCAGATTACGAAGACCTCGGCCTCTACAGGGTATTTGAGGAAGGACTTAATAAACGACTTCCAGTGGAAGTGATGATTCAAGTCCACGATGCGGTATTGATTATGTATCCAGAAGAAAAGGAAACAGAAGTGCTTGAAGCTGTGAAGAAAATCCTACGCTTCACATTCACACTTAATGGCCGAACCTTCTCAATTCCGGTTGAAGCCAAGTCCGGCTGGAACTGGAGCAATTATGACGAAAACAAAAACCCTGACGGATTGAAACTATATAATGGAACCGAAAGCCGCACCCGCCAGCGCTCAGCGACTACTACCCTCATGGATGCAAGGCTTTCTTGATTATACTGACGGTATAGCAAGCCCGGAAATTTTCCGTAAATGGGCAGCGATATCAGCGGTAGCAGGAGCACTTGAGCGAAGGGTTTGGGTACACACTGCCCGCTCGAACATGTACCCAAACATGATTAATCTGCTTGTTGCCCCGCCCGGTGTAGGAAAAAGTCAAATCATTAGCCAGGTATATAAGTTGTGGCAGGACGTACAGAAGTTTAACATCTGTTCCAGCTCGGTCACACGGGCATCCTTGGTAGATGAATTGAACAAGCCGAAATCCCTGAAGATTGGCCATGAAACAATCATCACCAGCCCTATGCTTGTATGTGCTTCAGAACTTGGGGTTTTAATCACTGCGCACGATTTGGATTTCTTGAACACTATCAACGACCTGTATGACTGCCCGCAAATGTATAGAGAGTCCCGCAGAAGTCTCAAGGAACAAATCACCATCGAATGTCCTAGCATTCACATGCTTGGCGGAACACAGCCTGCGTACTTAGCAGAAACCCTACCTGAACTCGCGTGGCGCATGGGATTCACTGCCCGCACCATTATGATATACGCCGGGGAAAGTATCCGGCCAAGCTTGTTCACTAAGTCCGTTGTGGACAGTGCTTTGTATTCTACACTCGTGCGTGACCTGTCGGCAATAGCTGAACTGACGGGAGAATTCCAATGGACAGAGGATGCGAAAGCATTGATGGAAGATTTCAATTTGAAAGCTGACGACAGTGCTCCAACACATAGCCGCCTGCAGCACTATCTTCCAAGACGTCCATTGCATGTCCTGAAATTATCCATGGTGTTTAGTGTGGATAGAACAAACGAACTGTTGATAACGCGGGAAGATGTTGAACAAGCTATTGCTACCCTGCTTGAAGCGGAATCTCTGATGGAACAAATCTTTATTGAGATGGTAGCAAGTCCAGATAAACAAGTGATGGAGGATTTGCACCGGTATGTGATGCAAGCCTACCTGGCAAATGAAAAGAAGCCTGTGGCGGAAGCTCGGATGCACCAATTCCTTATGGATAAAACCCCTGTGAACAAAATACAATTCATTATTCAGTCCATGATTAACAGTGGAAAAATTGAAAAGGTGCCTAATACGCATACGGTAATTCCTCGAGCACCAAAATTGTTTTAACCACACTTTAACTATCATTAAGCCATACACAACATATTTAAAGTAGCCATACCGGAGAACTACAAATGCAAGTTATGCCACCAGATTTCATCCTCGGACGCCATATGAATATGGAACAGGATTCATATGCCCACGTTAACATAACTTTTTGCGCTTCAGCTAATCGCTTCTACCTCCGCATATGCGAAGTCGCTGTATGGATTATGTATGAATCTTGGGAAGGGGATTTGTTAATGAAAGACGTAGCCGAATTAGCGCACAAAGGACATTCAGGGGCTGGAGATATTTATTGTAAAAAATTCTTAAACATGTCCTATGATGAATATATGTGGAGACAGATGGAGAGAATTAACAAAAACAAAACTGAGAGATTGGCACGAGAAAAAGAGGAGAGAAAGACTAAAAAGCCAATCTCTCCTGATGCCCAACTTGCGCTTGACGACCTACTTGCTTCGCTTTAGCGGTACAGCACCTTCGGTCATAACCCGCATAGTCCGGTCTTTGCAGAGGGCTGCTTCCCGAATGCTATTGTGGTAGCACCCGCAGTACGAGCAGCCCTTTTGCGGAAACCGGAATTCCAGCTGAATCAAAGATTCAGTAGACAGCATTTTATCGTTCAAAGTTTCCATGATGTTTCTCCTTGGTTGGCATCATGGACTACTCTCGCGGATGGATAAGAGTAGTCCATGATGCCAACTTCGGCTTACCTTCCTAGAATCGGTGCGTATTCCTGAATATCCTGCTGCTTGAATTGTCGGTCAAACATATTATCCTTCGCCTTCGCATCCCTTGCACGAGCACTCCGAATAACAGAACTGATGTCCACCCCTTCCACTTGCGCCCTAAGCATAATCGCTTCCAGCGCATCCGGGTCTTCATTCTCTTGTGCAGCCCTCCAAGCCTTTCCGTAATTCTGCACCTGCTTTTTCATTTCTTCTTGATTTCTCCAGAGTTTATCAGACACCTTATACCCCAGCTCAATTTCATTCGGGTTAAACCCAGCAGAGTACAGCATCCTTTGCGCCAGATTCAACCCGTCAAATTGCTTGTATCCAGTATTCAGTGACTTGAGTGCTCCTTCTTCCGTTTGCGCCTGCACTCGATAAAGTGTTTTTGGCAAGAACGCCCGGACAAAATTATCCCGCACAGTTTGGTCAGCCATCGGATTCGTACCCGTTGTCTTATAAACATCTGTAGCGTTCCCAATGAATTGTGCTGTAGCTTTCATCCTGTCCCAATGCACAAACGAGAAGAGCATACTTGCATCCCGTGCAGGGTCAGCACCCGGACTGGTAGCTTGGTCACTAAGGCTAACCCCCAAGAACGCCGGAAGTCCGAGGAACATCGCATCCGAAATGGAGGGATTCTTCCCGTCAAGCAATCCTCCAGTCGGGCCGAAGTTATCATAGATAAGATTCATCATATCTTTATTGGCAAAGGTATTGGATATTGCATTTGCTGCCAAGTACGCTGGCGTTGCCGCAATCCCACCAACCGCAGTCGTGCCAGCCAATTGCCACAAAAGCGGAGCAAGGTTATTGCGATAATACGCTTCCCCTGTATATTGCATCATCCCACCAATATAGTGCATTTGCCAGTTTTTAAACATACCAAACAACGAACCCACCGGCCCAGTGATAACACGCGCACGGTCAGCCGGACTATACAAATACATAGTCCTTTCTGTGAATTGCTTTGCGAATTGATAGAGCGCTTCGTCTTTCAGCCCCATCAAATCCTTACCCATCATATGCCCTGTAGAGAACGCATACCCACGCACAAACTTTTCCGAAGATGCTGGCATAAATTCACTTAGCTTCATAATCCAAGATGCCATCCCCTGTGGACTGGAAAACGCTTCACGGAATTTAAGCACCTGCGTAGAATTCTCCCCAACAGCTTCTTCAATAAACCTTGGGTCAGTGACACCTTCCCGCGCCGCCCGTTCAGCAGCTTCAAGAAAATCATCACTGGGTTTCCCCATCCTACGCAGTCCCTCCATCATAATCTTCGGCACAGACAATACACCAGCAGAACCAATCGGCTTGGCTTTCCCACCGTGCATCCCACCAACTACGAATTCATCATAAAAACCAGAATCCAACAACGCTGTGTATTTCGTACTCAACCCACGCGGATTAGCACTCAAAACATACGCGATTTCCGGCGCCATGGTTTGTAACGGTGTAAGCAGGTTCAGAATAGGAAACGCGACATTCCCCATCCCAAGTTGCAATTGGAACATAGCTTGGTTTGCCACACCAACAATCTTCGTAGCACTATTCTTCCCAAGGAATTTACTCAAAGCCAAATCAACAACTTGATTAGTAGCCTTCGCCAATTCCCCCGGTTTACCTGCAAGGTCATTCAACCGTTGATTAACCTCAACAAACGCCTGCGGGTCAATCTGTTCCAACTTCGTCAATTGTTGAGAAAGCACACTTTTCGCAGTCAATTCTGCCATGTACTTATGCTGCGTGTAGGTATGCCCACGAATAATATCTTCCAAATCCGCTTTGGTGTACGGCGCAGAATCCCCAACAAACCCGCCAACCCCAGTGCGTTCTTTAAAGAACTTAGGCTTATTCACGCGAGAATACGCACGTTTTGCCGCATCAGAAACAATACCAAAATCCGGGGAAGAAATATGCACAGGATTAACCCCCATCATTCCTTCCGTACTCCGTTCAGCTACTCCCGTTTTCCCAATAGTCAAAGAAACACCCTGCGCTTTAGCATCTTCCACAATACCATTCGCAACAGCTTCAGCATTCTTCGCATTCTTCCCAGATGCCATATATACCAGTTTATTATTCTGATAAATCGGCACACGGAAATCCCCAACCCAACTCCGGGTCAAACCATAGTGCCCTTCCTCCGGCACGAATGTAGAAATCCCAAGGTGCTTACCCAGTTTTTGAATCTGGTCAGTCATATACTTATCATTCGTATCCATCGCCTTGAGCAAGTTATACGCACTTTCAGATATATCCCCTTTTGCGAATGCAGCCTGAACATCCTTGAAAGGCATCGCACTTGCACTCACCTTCCAAACATCAGCAAGGCCCTTATCATCCAGCGAATCAATCAACGGTTTAAGCGCAGGTGTCCCCTGCAGATTTTCTGCAACCGGGTTAGCCGCACGCACAGCTTGATATATAAGATTCCTGCTACCTTTAAACTTCGCCGTACCATATACTATCGCTTGCGCCTTAGCCGCAGCATCGTCAAAAATAGTCCGAGCCATTTGCCGTGTCCATTCCGCCAGCGGGCGACTTTGGAATTGATACATAGCCGGAGCAACATGTTGCCTCAGGAACGTCTTGACTTGTTCCATCCCACCACTAGCCGGAACCTTATCCAACCCTGTCAGCTTCGCAAAGCGGTCATATACCTCCGCCGACGATTTACTACCTCGCGTAGCAGCTTCCAAGTTTTGATACGGAAATTGCCGCAGGAAATCATTTGCCTTATCGTAGATTTCCACACCAATCTTTTCCGGCATAGGGTCTTCAAAAATCTTACTCCTATCAACAAGCGCATTCTTCCACCGAGCAAGGTCAGGATTTAACGAGTCCACATCACTCGTTTTAAACATAACCCAACGGTCATCCTGTGGAATCTTTCCAGCTATTTTCTTAGCCACCACATAATACCCACCATCTGCTTCCTTCGTATAAAAAGCCCCATTCGCCAGCGGCACCATGTTCGAGCGCACCAAAGAATCAAACCGTTGCGCAGCCTTATCATTGGTGAATAACTTTGTCCGAGGAAACCGGGTAGTTGCTTCAAATCCTGCAGGAAGTCCCGCAGCACCAGCCACCGCATCCACATCTGACGATTTAGCAAAACCACTTCCACTCCGCGTCAACGTCTTACTGAGTGTAGAATTCCCGTTATCCATTTTAAACAGCCGATTGACAACGGATTGATTCCCAAATTCCAGCGGCGCAACATACGCAGCACCTGGCCCTGGATTTTCATTCCGAATGGAAAAAGAAAGACGATTCAGGAAGTTATTTGCAGTAGCAGCTTTATCTGCATCATCCGCAAATCGCCCTGCTTTAATTGCATCGTTCAGCATTCCAAACTGCTCCTGCAGCGGTTTGCTATTGATTGCTTCCGGCAACAGGTCATTTAACGAAACACTAGCACGCCCACTAGAACTTAATTTTCCAATAAGCCCAGCACCAAGCCCACCAAGCCCAATATTGGGCGCACTTTCCCCGGCCATTTCCCCGGCAGATTTATCCCCAACCATCATATTGACTGCATTCCGTGCAGCTTCAAACGGAGCCATTCGGGTTGCTTCCCGCGCCATTCCACCTAAAAACGGTCGAGCATTATCCGGGTCAATCTTACCCACAAAATCTTCCAGCGGCTTGATATTCCGTGCAACCCGACTCCAACCCGCATAAGGCACAACCGCAGCACCAATATCAATAGCAGTCCCCA
>Ga0075464_10000993_pt1 | contig 12716 bp, 9 predicted proteins | sample DEB19_08_DNA_5_FD_75068 | JGI IMG/M metagenome (GOLD analysis project Ga0075464, IMG submission 75068) | Aqueous microbial communities from the Delaware River and Bay under freshwater to marine salinity gradient to study organic matter... | ecosystem: Environmental > Aquatic > Marine > Coastal ...
CAAGTTCCTTTGTAGCAGCAGCTTCTACCCTACCAATAACCTGTGCATCAATATTAAAAGTTTTAGCTAATGCAATTAATGCTGGCGCTGCAGCTTCGTCGGTAAAAATTTCTAGACGGTGTCCCATATTAAAAACCTGGTACATTTCCCTTGCATTGGCGCCTGAATTTTCTTGTATTAATTTGAATATTGGAGGCGTTTCCATTAGGTTATCCTTAATGATACACATTGGGCCAGGCAAGTATTTCATGCATTTTGTTTGTCCGCCACCACTGCAATGTATCATCCCTTTTACTGCGTCAAAATGTGCACCAAGGATAGCTTTAACCAAGGGCGCGTAAGTCCTTGTAGGACTTAGTAATAACTTACCTACTGAAATAGCACCATACCCAGGAATTGTTATTTCATCGGTCATTTTATTCTTGCCTATATAAACAACTTCATTCGGTAAACTTGGTTCGAATGTTTCAGGATATTTTGTAGCATATTCTTTACTCAACACATCGTGCCTTGCACTAGTTAAGCCATTACTTCCAAGGCCACTATTGTAGGCAGTTTCATAAGTTGCTTTACCAGCACTCGAAAATCCAACGATCACTTGCCCTGGAGCAATTAGGTCGTTGGTAATTAATTTAGACTTAGGCCAACGTGCAGTCATAGTGCCATTTACAGCAATAGTGCGCACCACGTCCCCAACATCAGCGGTTTCGCCTCCTAACAATTCAATATTAACACCAAAAGTTTTTAACTTATTAAAAAAACCTTGTGTTCCATTTATTACCACACTTAAAACTTCCCCATTAATAACTGATTTATTCCTATCTATTGTTGAAGAAAATAATATTTGATCATAAATACCTACACATAGCAAATCGTCCAAGTTCATTGCAATTGCGTCCTGTGCAATTCCTTCCCATACACTTGCATCCCCCGTTTCCTTCCAATAAATATAGGCTAGTATACTTTTGGTACCAGCTCCATCTGCATGCATGATATTTATATAGTCCGACTGGCCTCCTAAAAAATCGGTATATAATTTACAAAAAGCATTTGGATACAATCCTTGGTCCAAATGTTGGATAGCGGCGTGAACTTCTTCTTTTTGTGCGGAAACACCGCGTTGGGCATACAATGACATTCTTGAAAATTGGTTTGTGCGACAAAGGTACAATTGTTTTACATTTGTGCCATATTTAGCAAGAGAAGATGAAGGTCCATTACGATTTAAAACATTTACCCACTTTTAAGCATGCTGTTATTACAACAGGGGCTTTTGATGGCGTGCATCGCGGCCACCAGCAAATAATCAATAGGATGAAGGCTATTGCAGGGGAAGTGAATGGCGAAACTGTTATTATTACCTTCCATCCCCATCCCCGAAAGATAACTTCCTCCGTGCCAGGTGAGATTAAACAATTAACCTGCCTAAATGAGCGTATTGAATTATTAAAAAAAGCCGAAATAGACCATTTGGTGGTAGTTAATTTTGACCATAGCTTTTCTAATTTAACTGCTGCGGAATATATACAACACTTCCTTTACGATCACTTTCACCCACACACTATTATAGTTGGTTACGACCACCGTTTTGGAAAAGGAAGAACAGGAAATTTTGATTTACTTAAACAATTTGGTGCTACATTGAATTTTGCTGTGGAAGAAATAAATGAACAACTAGTTGGTGATGAAATTGTAAGTTCAACCCATATCAGAAATTACTTAGCCGACAAGAATATTAAACAAGCAAACGAACTTTTAGGCTATCCTTATTTTTTTGAAGGCTATGTGGTAAGAGGCAATCAAATTGGCCGCACCATTGGTTTTCCTACTGCTAACCTGCATATTAACGACGAAGAAAAACTAATTCCCTCCAACGGTGTTTACGCGGTTAGGGTAAGCGGTACTTGTTTTGAAAATAGGACTTTAAACGGGATGATGAATATTGGTATTCGCCCAACCGTTGATGGACAGAAAAAAGTAATTGAAGTAAATATTTTTGAATTTGATGCAGATATTTACGAACAAAATATTACGGTACATGTATACGATTTCATTCGAGGCGAAGTTAAGTTTAACGGACTAGATGCACTTAAAGCGCAATTAAACGAAGACAGAATAACAACGGCTGCTATTTTGAGCCAATATCCATAATTTTAACTACCAATTCTTTTAGTAAGTCGGCGTCAGAATTTGAAGCGTCATTAATTCCAATTACACGTAGGTTATAACCATGAATAAGCAATAGTATGTTTTCCACTTTAGCATAAGAATAATGCCTAGTAGCTGCCATATAATTTTTCACGGCAAAGGGCGAAACCCCTATTTCTGAAGCAATCCTTTTTTCGTCCTGTGTTCCCATACCATAAATGGCATATACCCTGCTAAAAAAAGCATACAGCGTGGGCAGGATTAATTGAATAGGTGCCGCTTTATTATTTGACTCAAAATATTGAATCATCCTAATGGCCTTGGGAAAATTCTTTTGTGCAACCGACTCCTGAAATTCAAAAGCGTTATATTCTTTACTTATGCCAATATATTTTTCAATATCGTCTTCGGTAATTTTTTTTCTGTCTCCTAAATTAACAGTGAGTTTTTCTAATTCGTTCTGAATTCTATTTAAGTCATTACCTATATGATCCACAATAATTTGTACTGCCTTAGGAGAAATTTGATATCCTTTATCTGCAACCCAATTATTTACCCATTCTGGCAATTTACTGTCGTACATTTTTTTTGTACTAACTAAAACTGCTTTAGTTTTTAACGCCTTTGCTAAAGCCGACCGACCGTCCACATTCTTCTCCTTGTGTGCTACTACTAATATGGTGGATGATAGAGGATGTTCGACATAAGAAAGCAATTTTTCAATTTGATTCATATGTTGTGCTTCCTTAATAATTACCACCTGCTTTTCAGCTTGAACAGGATAACGCTTACATGCATTTACAATTTGTGTCCAGTCGGCATCCTTGCCATAAAAAATAGATAAATTAAAAGCTTGCTCGGCTTCGGTAAGTAGCTTTTTTTCGGCATATTCTACTACTTGGTCAATATAAAAAGGCTCATCGCCTTCTAACCAATAAATAGCATCGAATACGTTTTTTTTCCAGTTAGCTATAATTTTTGAAGTGGGCATTTCCAAAGATAATGGCATTTTAACATTGGTGATTAATGAATTACGCTTTTTTTTGTATCTTGAGGGCTAATTATCAAAAACATTTTTATGAGTAACGAATCATCTGGTAATGGCAGTAAAATTATCATTGGATTACTAGCTATTGCATTAATTGGCTCTTGGGTTTATTTCAATAACTCTAAAACCGAGCTTATTGCAGAAAACGAAGTTAAAGTAGCAACAATTGACAGTGCCAAGAATTCAATTCAAGCCGATTTTATCGCTGCAGCCGCTAAAGCCGATTCTTTAACAAGTCAAAACACTGCTTTGCAAGGTGATTTGTTAGAAAAATCAAATGAGATTCAAAAATTAAAAGGCAATATTAGTACCATTTTACGTAAGAAAAACGCAACCGATAAGGAATTGGCAGAAGCAAAAACCATGATTGCTGAATTAAACGGAAAGGTTACTACCTTATTTGCTGATTTAGGTAAGGCACAAGAAGAAAATAAACAATTGACTGTTAAGAATACCGATTTAACGAATCAGAATACCACACTTGCAACTAACCTAAATACTACTACAAAAGAAAAAGAAAGGTTACAAGACATTGGTTCTACCCTACACGCTTCAGCATTTAGTATTCAAGCAATACGTATTAAAGAAGGTGGAAAAGAAAGAATTACCAATAATGCAAAAAGAGCAAACACTATTCGTTTAGGCTTCCAAATTGACAAGAACAAAATAACACCAAGTGGTGCACAAGATTTATATGTGTGTATTACTGCTCCTGATGGCAAAGCTTTCGCTGAAGGCGGCAACTTAACAACAAGAGAAGATGGTGTAAAAGCATACGCTAATAAACTATCAGTTCAATACGAGCAAAATGCAGTTTTACCAGTTAGCTATGATGTTAAACAAGCAAGCAAATTTACAGAAGGCGAATACAAAGTTGAAGTTTACCATAACGGCTTTAAAATTGGCGAAGGAAAAACAACTTTGAAAAAAGGATTATTTTAGTAAGCGATTTATTAAAAATAAAGAAGGCCGCTCTAATAAGAGCGGCCTTCTTTATTTACGCTTTGTTATGTTGTTGCCGTTAGTAGGTTTGTGTTAATTCATTTGAATTACTAAAGTCCTGCATTAAATCCCCAATAGGAATATTGTTATAGGACAATGCATAAAACCATAATTGAATTGCGGCTGGCGAAACTGATTCCACAAAGAAATTCACCTTACTTAACAAGGGAGTTAATTTACAATTGATGTCATGCAAATTGTTAGCATCGTCTGTTTCCGATAATGCTTTTAAAAGATTTTTTAATTGCGCTAATTCATTGTCCAATAAATGATCGAATGCATGCAGTTGAATGAATTCGGCTACTGCTTCATGCAACATTGCTTTGTTGTTCGTTTTCATAATGGAATGTTTTATAGGTTTAGAACATAAACAGATTACATTACAAAGTTCAATAGTTATTGTTACCTGAATGTTAAGCTTAGCAGTTGCCAGGCTAAATGTGCAAAACTTGGCTAAAATTGTTATTTTAGAACGATTGCCGATAATGCTGGCAGTTCTAATAGGAGCATAAACCATTCTTTCTTATTGTCTTGTGGCTCCATTATTACCTTTGTATTATACAAATCCCCTACACCCCAATAGGGCTTTGCATCACTATTAAATAGCTCCTTCCATTGTTTATTTCCATAAACATGAATTGGGAATTGATGCAATGGAACTGTAGACATATTTAATACCACTAAAATATCTTCCTTGGGATCCTTTGCTTTTCTTTTATAGGCAATGACTCCTTCATGGCGTTTATTGGTTTCAACCCATTCGAATCCTGATTCATGATATTGTAATTCATACAATGCCGGATTGTTTTTATACAATGTATTAAGTTGTTGTACACAGTATTTCATTCCGCTATGGCTTGGATGCGCCAATAAATCCCATTGCAATTCAGTTGTATAATCCCATTCGCTAGTAGCTGCAAATTCATTACCCATGAATAATAATTTCGCACCAGGGTGCGTAAACATATAGGTATAAAGTAAGCGTAGGTTTGCAAACTTCTGCCATTCATCACCAGGCATTTTATATATCATGGGGCTTTTGCCATGTACTACTTCATCGTGGCTAAGCGGCAACATAAAATGTTCGTCATAATAATACATCATCGAAAATGTAAACTTGTCTTGTAAACTAGCGCGTGTAGTTGGGTGTGCTTTAAAATAATCTAAAGTATCGTGCATCCATCCCATCATCCATTTCATACCAAAACCTAAACCCTCCATAAAAGTTGGTGTAGTAATACCAGGCCAGTCAGTAGCTTCTTCAGCTATAGTTTGTATTTCAGGAAAATCGCGGTATAAAGTTTCATTCAAATCTTTTATAAAAGCAATCGCTTCAATATTTCCATTGCCCCCAAATTCGTTTGGTTCCCACTGTCCGTCCTCCCTACTATAATTTAATTTTAACATGGAACTTACAGCGTCTACCCTTAAGCCGTCAATATGAAATTTGTCGCACCAAAAACGGGCACTACTAATTAAGAAGGACTTTACTTCTCCTCTTTTATAATTAAATATGTAAGAATTCCAGTCGGGATGATATCCTTTACGCATGTCGGCATACTCGTAAGTATTAGCTCCGTCAAACATAAATAAACCATGTGCGTCATAAGGAAAATGCGAAGGTACCCAGTCAATAATAACACCAATTTCTGCAGCATGAAATGCTTCCACTAAAGCAGCGAATGCTTGTGGGTCTCCAAAACGTGAAGTGGGTGCAAAAAAACCTACTCCCTGGTAACCCCAACTTCCGTCAAATGGGTGTTCCATAATAGGCATGAATTCAACGTGTGTGAATCCCATCTCCTTTACGTATGGAACCAACAAATCAATTAATTGTGTGTAGGTATTATAAGAATCCTCATTGTTTTTATCGGGACGCATCCAACTTGCTAAATGCACTTCGTACACAGAATAAGGTTGGTCGGTCCTGTTTTTAACATTTCTCTGTTTTAACCACTTAGTGTCCTTCCATTCATAGGAGGCATCCCATGTTATGGAGGCTGTTAGCGGCCTTAATTCCCAATAATTGGCATAAGGGTCACCCTTGTCAAGCTTGACGCCTTTGTAGCCATGTATATGGTATTTATATACTTCGCCTTTATGTAGGTTTGGAATAAAACCCTCCCATATTCCTGAACTATCTAACCTTACTTTTAAAGCATGGGTAGTATTATCCCAATTATTAAAATTTCCTATTACAAAAACGGCAGTTGCATTCGGTGCCCACACTGCAAAATAAGTACCTAATTGGCCAAGCACTTCTATTTGTTTGTTCCCAAAAAAATTATACAAAGCATAATGTGTACCATTCTGAAAATTACGCACGTCCTCTTCCGTAAATAAGGAATAATTCCAAACGGCTTGTGCGGCATCAACAAAATGTACTTCTTCGTATTTTGGCATATTTATTTAGTTAATTCAATCACTTGCATATTTTGAGCAGGAATAGTAAATGAGTTGCTTATTAATTTTCCGCTTACTACATCCTTACCTCCCTTAAAACCATTTGTTCTTTCTTCAAAGTTTGTAAAATTAACGGTTCTTTCGGTGGTGCTAGTATTCATTACACACATGATGGTTTGGTTATTATCGTACCTGAAATAAACATATAAACCTTCATTTGGCAGATATTGCATCATCTTGCCTTTTGTAATTGCGGAAGAAGATTTTCTGAAATTACCTAACACCTGCGTGTATTTTAACATATCAGCTTCCTCGGCTGTCAAACCTTGTTCAGTGAATACATTTTTTTTATCACCAGCCCAGCCTCCAGGTAAATCCAACCTAACCCAGCCATCCGGATTTGACACCCCTTTCATGAGTGCCTCTGTACCATAATACATTTGAGGAATTCCGCGACAAGTCAATAGCCAAGCCATAGCCATTTTTAATTTTGGCACACTTTCTCCAAAACCAGACAAAGCCCTAGTCATATCATGATTGTCTAGAAAAATAACGTTGCGTGTTGCATCCTTATATAAAAAATCTTGGCTTAGTGTATTGTATAATTTATTCACACCCTCAGTCCATCCAAATTTTTCATTTAAAGCAGGCTGGATACCATAAAATAAGGTTTGAAAATCTGCAGCTCCATGCAAATTACTTTTATAGGAAAGGTTCATATTGTTTTCAACAAAGTAAGCCTGGTTAGCTACACCATGTACCCAGCATTCCCCAAAGGAAGTTAATTTTGGATATTCGTCAATCAAAGCTTGATTTACTTTATTCATAAACACTACATCGTTATAAATATAAGTGTCAATTCTCCAAGCATCTATCCCAAAAGTTTCAACCGACCATAATGCATGTTGAATTAAAAAATTACCAACAAAATTATTTTGGTGATTCATGTCAGGCATTTCTGTGGTAAACCAACCTTGCTCCATTTTTTTTGTTTCACTTTCGGCTTTATAAGGATCAAAATAGGTTTGTTCTTTATAAATAGTTTGCGTGTAAGTTGGCCACTGATGTAACCAATCTTTTGCTGGCGCGTCCTGAACTAAAAAATGAAAGCGACCAACGTGATTGTATACCGCATCTTGAATTAATTTCATACCTCTTTTATGCAGGTCATCGCTTAATTGTAAATAAGCAGCTGCTCCACCAAATCTTTTCTCAATAGTATAATGGTCCGTGAATGCATAACCATGCTCGGTTCGGTTGGGCATATCGTTTTCTATAACTGGTGTCATCCATAAAGTGGTTGCTCCCATTTTTTGCAAGTAGTCTAAATTATTTCTTACTCCTTGCAAGTCGCCACCGTGTCTATGATAAATAGAATCTCTGTTTAATGTTTGATCCTTCATGCCCGCAATACGGTCATTACTAGGGTCACCATTGCTAAAACGGTCTGGCATTAGAAAGTAAATAAAATCCGACTGATCAATGCCCTGCGCAAACTTGGTGCCTTTGCCTTCGCGACGTGCTTTAATTGGCCAAGTTTTATTTACAACCCCGTTCCCTGTTTTTATTAAAAAATTAAGGTCTCCTTTTTTAGCCGCTGTGCTAATCTCCAAATCAACTGCTACGTAATGCTTGTTTTCAAACTTATTAACTTTCAATAATTTTACGCCAGGGTAAGTAACGCTAATAGTTGCATTTGACAAATCAAGCGAAGTGCTCCTTAGTAGCACCTGCACTTTATTCCATTTCATTTGCACAAACCAATTCGTAGGATAAGCAACTACTGCTTCTTTTTCAACTTGTGCACTTAATTGTAAACTTAAGAAAAAGGCAATTCCGAAAATACATTTTTTTAACATAACTATTTTTTTATACAAAAATGAAAACTTTTTTATTTGAACCTTATTTTTTTTGCATCGCCCGCATCTTTAACAAACAAGACGCTCACCGCTGCACAAATTAACAATACTCCTGCTAATACAATTGCATAAATGGGTTGTCCGCCATAAATATGCTTTACTATCCAGCCACCAAAAATTCCATTTACAATTTGTGGAAGGGTAATAAAGAAATTAAAAATACCCATATATATCCCAAGTTTTCCTGCAGGAATAGATCCCGACAAAATCACATAAGGCATTGCTAAAATACTTGCCCAAGCTAAACCAACACCTATCATTGAATAGGTAAGCAATGCTGGGTCTTTGATAAAATAAATTGACAATAATCCTATACCACCTGCAACCAATGAAAATGCATGGGTTCCCTTTCGGCCAATAAACTTAGCTACCAAAGGCAAACATAAAGCGTATACTGCAGCTACTAAATTATATACCCCAAAAGCCGAACTAACTACATTACCTGCTGTATTGTATTCAACCGTTTTTGAATAATCACCGCTTAGGCCAAATACATGTGTCGCAACTGCATCGGTCGTAAAAACCCACATAGAAAATAAAGCAAACCAGGAAAAAAATTGAACAACCCCTAGTTGTTTCATTGTGGCTGGCATGTTCCAGAAATCTTTAAAAATATCGAAAAAACTAGCTTTTTGTTTTGTGCTAGCATCAACCTGCCCATGGTATTTTTCATACTCTGCTGGCGGATATTCCTTGGAAAAGAAGACAGTCACTAAAATGGCAGCAATAAATACAACTGCACCTATATAAAAGGAATAACGAATATTGTCCGCAACACCTGTAATTCCAGCTTCTTGCGAATAACCCATTTTAGCCAGCAAAGAAGGTAATGCAGAACCTGCAACTGCTCCAATACCAATTAAAAAAGTTTGAATAGCAAACCCACTGGTCCTTTGTGAGTCAGGCAAATTGTCTGCCACTAAGGCCCTAAAAGGTTCCATGGACACATTAAAAGAAGCGTCCATTATCATTACCATTGCCGCTCCCATCCAAAGTGCAGGAAGTATGGCAGTTAATAAGCCTGAGTTTGGTAAAATGACTAACGCAACCGATGACAAAATTGCACCTACTAAAAAGTAAGGTTTTCGGCGTCCTACTTTATTCCAAGTTCTGTCACTATAATGACCAATAATGGGTTGAACAATCATTCCTACAAGTGGTGCGACAATCCAAAACATAGGCAATTGTTCCACATCAGCACCAAAGCTGCGTAGAATTCTTGATGTGTTTCCATTTTGAAGTGCAAATCCAAACTGAATACCCATAAATCCAAAACTCATTAATACAATTTGGACTAAAGACAATTTTGGTTTGGGCTGAATTAAATGTTGGGGGCTAGTACTTTCCATAGCAATTCGATTCGTTTTTTTTAAAATTTATTAAATCATATAACCGTTAGGGATAACGGCTCCTTTTTTTATAACAACAATTCCATCTTTAATGGTATACAAAGGGTGGTCGGTCTTTTCTAAATGCGCCCCTCCTTTTATATGAACATCATTTCCAATAGAACAGTTCTTGTCAACAATAGCGTCTTCAATTACGCAACGTTCCCCTATGCCTAATATAGGTTCTCCTTTTTCATTTTTTTTATTAATCTGTTCAATTGTTTCATAATAATCACATCCCATAATATATGAATTCTTAATAATTGAATCCTGCCCTATCCTGGACCTTATACCAATAACCGATTGGGATATGGAAGCAGCATGAATAATAGATCCTTCTGCAATAATAGCTTTATTAATCATGGTTCCACTAATTTTTGCAGGGGGTAACATTCTAGATCTTGTATATACAGTTTTTGCACTATCGAATAAGTTGAACGGAGGGATTTCGTCGGTTAAGGCAATATTCGCTTCAAAGAAAGAATAAATATTTCCTATATCCGTCCAATAACCGTCATACTGATAACTTAAAACTTTGTACTGCTCAATTGAATCTGGAATAATTTCCTTTCCAAAATCAGTTGCTTGTGCATGCACTTCATTTAATAATTTATATAAGATATCCTTATTGAAAACATAAATTCCCATGGAAGCTAAATAGTTTCTCCCTTTTGATTGCATCAAAGCCCCTGTATCACTTAACCAATCGGGCAATAATTCTTTATTAGGCTTTTCTATAAATGAGGTAATAATATTTTCCTTATCCGCTTTCAAAATACCAAATTCCGATGCTTCTCTTTCTGCTACAGGAATAGTTGCAATACTTATTGCTGCGCCACTTTCTTTGTGAGCTCGGATCATTTCACTAAAATCCATTTGGTACAACTGGTCACCACTTAATATAAGTACATACTCAAAATCCATTTTATCTAAATGCCTTAACGACTGCCTAACCGCGTCGGCAGTACCCTGAAACCAACCCGGATTGTCGGGAGTTTGTTCGGCCGCAAGAATGTCTACGAAGCCAGAACTAAAAGAACTAAAATGATACGTGTTTTTTATGTGCTGATTTAAGGACGCGGAATTAAATTGCGTCAATACAAAGATTCTATTTAAGTTACTGTTAATGCAATTGCTAATTGGTATGTCCACCAAACGGTATTTCCCGGCAATAGGCACGGCTGGTTTTGACCTGCTTGCAGTTAAAGGCGATAGCCGTGAGCCAGCTCCTCCTCCAAGAATAATGGAAATAGTTTCTTTCGCAAAATTTTTCATAACCTAGCTATTATAATTATTAAGAAATAGATTCATAAACATTTTTGTATTCATGCACTACCGCCTCCCAACTATGGTCAATATTCATTGCCAATTGAACCATTTTTAACATTTGATTTTTATCCTGAAAAACTGATATTGCTCTTTCTATTGAATGCACAATATCCTGCTCGTTAGCATGTAGAAATCGAATGCCAAATCCATCGGGGTCACCCATATCAACCACTGTGTCGTGCAGCCCGCCTGTATCGCGCACCATTGGAATAGTGCCATAACGCAATGCGTACATTTGATTCAACCCACAAGGTTCCACCCTACTTGGCATTAATAAAAAGTCGGCAGCTGCGTATGCTTCATGTCCCACTTTTTCGTCGTAGCCGATATACGTATTGTAATTCCCTGGATATAATTGTACTAAATAATTTAAAGCCGACTCGACGGCTGTGTCACCTGTTCCAATTATTAAAAAATTAGCGCCGCAATTTGTTTTATCCAATGCGTGCTGAATAGCGCCCGGTAATACATCCGCTGCTTTTTCTCCAACAAATCGGCCAATAAAGACTATTAAGGGTTTGGAAATATCCAAATTGTATTTTGCACAAATGGCTGCTTTGTTTTTTTGTTTACCTTTTATCACCCCTTCAACAGTATAATGAAAAGGGATCATTGGGTCAGTAGCAGGGTTCCATATTTCGTTATCAATACCATTTAAAATGCCTAGGCATTTATTTTGCTCATATTCAAACAAAGTTTCTAGTCCATTGGACTGATGTGTAAGTTGAAGCATATAGGTTTTACTGACTGTAGTCACTTTGTCTGCACATTTAATACCAGTTGCTAGTGAATTTACACAATCATTCCATTCTAATAAACCCTTCTTCCATAAATCCCATTTAGGCAAAAGTGCCGTTTTGTCCCAACCCATTGAACCATGGTATTGAGCATTATGGATGGTTAGTACGGTCTTAATATTTTGCATTTTTTGATAATCATAGCAATGCTTCATCATAAAAGGCACTAATGCTGCCTGGTGGTCATGGCAATGAATTAAATCAGGTAGCCGCTCCCAATGCGCAATCCAGTCCACAGCAGCTATTTGGTAACCAATGAACCTATCCGTGTCGTCGGGGTAGCCATATATTTTAGGCCTATCTAATAAGCCTAGGATATCAACTAAGTATAGTTCATAACCTAGTTTGCCTGTTTTCTCTTTGATAATTGTATAATCAAAAACCCAAGTGCCCAAACGTGAAGTTCCTTTAAATTGTACGTCCCATTCATTGTTGAGCAAAAATGGTGTCTTGTACATGGGCATTATTACCATTGCATTATCACCCATCTTAGTTTGATATTTTGGCAAAGCACCTACCACATCTCCAAGCCCTCCGGCTTTCGCCATTGGATAGCATTCTGCACTTAAATGTACTATAACCATCGTCGCAATGAAATTTGATTAAATTTACTTAATAGTATTTAGAATTCAATCAACTATTTTATTGATTTACAGAAGAATTTTAAGTATTTTAGATCTCG
>Ga0075464_10000995_pt1 | contig 12707 bp, 20 predicted proteins | sample DEB19_08_DNA_5_FD_75068 | JGI IMG/M metagenome (GOLD analysis project Ga0075464, IMG submission 75068) | Aqueous microbial communities from the Delaware River and Bay under freshwater to marine salinity gradient to study organic matter... | ecosystem: Environmental > Aquatic > Marine > Coastal ...
GAGGAGCCTCCGGCCTCCTCCAGCGCGGCATCGTCGTCGGCCGCGCCCGCCCCGTCGAACTGATCCATGATGGACTGCCAGTCGGCCAGGCCGAGCACGTCAGCGAAGTCCTCCCCGATGGTCTCCAGTTCGCGGGCGAGTTCGGGGAAGTCCCACGACGTGAAGTCCCCCGTCCGGTTGTCCGCGATCCGGTAGGCGCGCGCCTGCTCCGGGGTGAGATGCTCCGCGACGATCACGGGGACGTGCTTCAGCCCGAGCGTCTTTGCCGCCTGTAGCCGCGTGTGACCGGCGAGCACGATGCCGTCCTTGTCCACGATGATCGCCTGTTGCCAGCCGAACTCTCGGAGGGAGTGAGCCACGATTTCGACGGCCCGTGCGGGGATGCGCCGGGGGTTGTTCTTCGAGGGCTTGATCGTCCCGATGGGGACGACCGTGGGGGTGCCGAGGTCCGCGACCTGGGGAGTGGAGTCTGCCATGTGAACCAGAGTACCGTGCGGGCCCCCACCTGTGCTACAGTGTCACTACACGGGGAAGTCACCCCGGAACCGGATCGGAAGGACCGACACACCATGAGCGAGAAGAAACTCGACCTCATCGCACAACTGCTCGCGAAGGCTGAGCGCACCACGCCCGAGGAGGCTGAGGCGCTCATGGAGCACGCCTCGCGCCTGATGGCGAAGTACGCCATCGACCAGGCCCGCGTGGACGAGCGCCGCCGCCTCCACGGCAAGACGAGCGAGAGCATCGTGGAGGAGTCGATCCGCTGGACCGGCACCTACAACGTCGCGCTCGGAGACATGGCCGCGAGCGTCATCTACGCCCTCGGCTCGATGCGCGTGCTGGAGTCCCGTCGCCAGGGCGTGTGCGTCACGTTCGTGGTCGGCTACGAGTCGGACGTGAAGCAGGCCCTCGCGCTCCTCCGGTCGCTGGAGGTCCAGGCGATGGTGGCGATGCGCGCGTTCTGGCACGCCCACAGCCACGAGTACCGATGGGGCTCCGACTGGGACCGCCGCAAGGCCCGCGACTCGTTCATCCGCGGCTTCGGCCACGGCGCGCACCACCGCATCAGCGCGAACCGCCTCCAGGTCGTGGAGGAGGCCGGGAACGGCACGGACCTCGTGCTCGTCTCCCGCCGCCAGCGCGTCGATGAGCATGTGGACGCGATGGACCTCGGCAAGGCGCGCGAGACGCAGACGAAGGTGGACGGGCGCGCGCAGGCGTTCGGCAACCTCGCCGGGCGTGACGCGATGACCGGCGAGAAGGACCTCACCCAGGGACGGGGGATCAGCGCATGAGCGAGATGACGCTCCGCCTCGACATCGTGGAGGCTGTGGAGGTCGGGCTGAACGCCTGCCCCGCCCAGCACTCCGAGGGGTGGCTCTGCACGCGCCCGACCATGCACAAGGGTGACCACGCGGCCGGGACGACCGGCAAGTGGTTCGCCGCGATCTGGCCGCAGGGGGTGGACGCATGAGCGACGACGAGAAGACGCGCGCCGTGTGGTGCCCGAACTGCCAGGCCCAGCCCGGCGAGCGATGCACACGCGCCACGGACACCACCCGCCGCCCCGTGGAGTGGCACCACGCGAGCCGTGAGGCGGACGCTGACCGTGGCTAAGACGAAGGCCAACGAGGACCCGGAGCCGGGCATCCTGTACCGCGTGAACGGCGGTGAGCCCGTCGCCGCCGCCGACATGGCCTGGGGGACGGTGTTCCCCTGGGACGTGGTGGAGCGGAAGGGCCCCGGGCTCACGTGGTCCACCACCTACCCCGACCCGCCCGTGTTCCTGAAGACTTCCCCCGACCACCACCCCGGCCCCGATGGCCGCTATCACCTGAATGGCCCGATATGGCCTCCCCGCCGCTGAACGCCGCACGCCCCGTCGCCATCTTCGCTGGAGGGTTCGGCCAGGCGCAGGACTTCGCCCGCGCCGAGGGCCTCGACCGCGACGGCAACTACTGGATATTCGTGCGCGACCCGGAGGGCATCCGCTACCTGCCGATCCGCTCCGTCGCCATCCTCCCCGGCTTCGAGAAGAACCGGAAGTACGACCTCCTGGCCCCCCTCGCGGAGGTCCTGGAGGACGAGAACGGGCCCTACGTGCCCACCACCGCCAGACTGAAGGGCTGACCACCATGACCGAACTCCACGTGCCCCCGGCCGACCTCATCGAGGCGATCCGGGAGGCCCTCCATCAGGCCGACCGCCTCTCCCCAGACCCCGCCATCGCGGCCGAGCAGATCACGTACAGCGATGCGTTCCAGCACTACCTCGGCACGCTCCGGGCCACGGATGCCACGGGGAACGCCCAGGACACCCACGAGGCCCGCGATCCGCTCCGAGTGGTGTGCACAGTCACCGTGCCGCTCTCATCGCCCCAGGCGGCGGCTGACGCCCTCTCGCGGGTCCCGATCAACGCGAACGTGAAGTACGACGACAAGCCCCAGGGCATCCTCGCGGGCATCTTCGGCGTCGGCGCGCTCACCGCCTCATGGACGGAGGAGCGATGACCACCCACCTGTTCGCCCCGGAGGTGTGCCCGAACTTCCCCCACGGCATCCGCGGGCAGAAGCCGGTGAAGGGCACGTGCCCACTGTGCGGCCGGAACTCGCGGGTGTTCCTGTTCGGGGAGCGCCTCGCCCAGGCCACCGTCATCGCCGCCACCATCGTCTCGACCGGGCTCATGTTCTGGCTGTTCTGGAGCGTCGGCACCTGGATCGCGTCATGGTGACCGGCACGCAGGTCGGACCCATCCACCCCCGAAAGGTGAGTTACCCCGCATGAAGATCAGCACCGGGCTCCGCCCCCGCGTGGACCAGCCCACCACCTACCCGAAGATCGACCGCCCCGTGAACACGTAGCACTCCACGACATCGACGCCCACAACGCACAACACGAGTCTGGGCAGTAAACTCACCCCAGCCCCGCAGACCGGGGAAGCACCAGCCCAGGAGGCCACGACATGCAAACGCTTGAAGAACCAGACCCCGACGCCCTCGCACCAACGCCCATCCGCCAGAACCAGGCCGTCAAGCGAGCGAAGCGCGCATCGAACCGGGATGAGGCCCTCCGCCTCCGCAAGCAAGGACTGTCGTTCGACGCCATCGGGCTCCGACTCGGAGTGAAGGGCTCGACCGCCGCAGGGTGGATTCGGGACGCGATCCGCTCCGCACCGCTGGAGGACGTGGAGGACGTGCGGGCGATGGAACTGGACCGCCTCGACATGCTCCTCGCAGGCAACTTCGGTGCCGCCGTCCGTGGTGACGTGCGCTCGGGGGAGTTCGTGCTGAAGGTCATGGAGCGTCGGGCGAAGTACCTGAACCTGGACCAGCAGGCCGCGGCTGGCATCGAAGCGGTCGGGAACCTCCTGGATCGTCTCGTGCTCGGTGAGGACGGCGACCAGTGAACCGGCTGGAGGTCCTCGTGGACGGCGAGTGGACGCCCGTGCCGCTCGCGGAGCCGGTGGAGTTCACCCTGGCCGACGAGGAGCCCGTGGAGGCCGTCCTGGAGCCGCCTCGCACGGAGTGGACTCTCGACCTCCACATGCAGGGGCAGGCGTTCGGCCGGTCCTTCCAGGACGCCATGCTCGCGGCTGAGCGTCAGGCGTTCGCCAACCGGTGCGCGGCCCGCATGTGGCTCGCGCACCCTTACCGCCCGAGAGGGGCTCACTGATGGGATTCAAGGACGCGGCACTGCCGCTGAAGGAACAGGCGCTCGCTGACCGCATCGTGCGGGGCATGGAGCGGGCGCTGGCGGAGGATCGGCTGATCCGCACGGGCCAGGCACCGGAGACTTACGCCATCGCGCCGAGCGGGCTCGTGGAGCGTGTGCGATGACGACCGAGCAGATGGATGCGGTCGGGGACGTCGGCACCCGTGTGACGTGCCGGAACTGTGGCGGGCCCTACCACGGCGGGACCTCATGCCCGAAGCGCCCCAACCGTGGAGCACGGCTGAGGGTGGACCAGCAGACGAGCGTGAGGGTCGGCCACCCGTTCGAGGCGCGTGCGCTCGCCGCGTTCGTCGCCACCGCGCCCCCGGATGCCGAGGTCAGCATCACGGCGCACATGGGCGGCTCCCAGCGCGACCCTGAGCCGGTCGGGTACACCTTCACGGCCCGGTGGGTATCGTGACACCCAGCGAGTTCGCGGAGGCCATGCAGGACCTCCGGGACCGCCTCGATGAGGGAGACGCATAATGGACGAGACGACCGAACCCCAGGCCCCCGTGGGCATCCCGACCGCTGAGGACATCGGGAGCGCACCGAAGCCGAAGCCGCTGAAGGTGTGCAAGCGCTGTGGCGGGCTGTTCCCCCTCCTCGGTGAGCACCACAAGGCGACCGGCAAGTTCGCGTGCATCCCCGTCCCGGAGGGTGACGCGCTCGCGCTCGCCGCACGTCTTCACGGTGAGGAGGTCATCGCGGCTGTGCATGCGGAGGCCCAGGACCCTGAGACGGACGACCAGTGAGCAACTCGAAGGTCGATGCCACGTTCCACGGTGATCAGTCTGCACGCGATAGGGCCTACGGGTTGAGCACAAGTGCTCCGGGCTCACGGGCCGAGACTCCCGAGGGTGAGCAATCTGCCCAATCTGGGGGTATTCCGAGGGGTTCCAGCGTCCGCCGTACATATGACGCCGTAGGGCGGCTCGTGCTCGCCGTTCTCCGAGCCCTGGTAGGTAGAGGGGCCTGGACGAAGGCTCAGGCGCGAGAGCGGGCCACACGGCCGGGCGCAGGACGTGGGCGCGCGTAGGCGCAAGGCCAAGTGCCACACCCCGGCCAAGAAGTCGTGGAGGTTCGAGCCTGAAGCGCTCCGCGCCTCGACCGAGGCGACCTCCCGCTACGGCGACACGATGGAGCACTACCAGTGCGACTCATGCGGCTGGTGGCACATCACCCGCTCACGGCCGGTTCGACGGGTAGACTCCCCTCGTGGTCCACACCGAGCAGGAGGCGAACCCTCGCGCGATCCAGCGGGAGGGGTACGCGCTGTACCAGCACCGCACCCAGCGTTGGAAGATGCGCCTGCCGGTGCGTGACATGGAGCACCCTGACCTCCTCATCGTGATCGAGGGTCACAAGTTCGACCTCGTGGAGGAGTCTTGACCGGCGCGGCGTTCGGGCTGTCACCGAAGCAGAAGCAGTGCATCAAGCGCACCCCGTACCGAATCAACGTGTGGGACGGTGCGATCCGCTCGGGGAAGACGCTCGCCAGCATCATCGCGTGGCTCGACTTCTGCCGGTACGGTCCCCCCGGCCCCCTCGCCATGATCGGCAAGACGCTCCAGACCCTCTCCCGGAACGTGCTCGACGTGATTGACGAACTCCACCCCGCCGCCATCGTCTACACCCGTGGAGCCTCCACGGCCCGGATCATGGGGCGGCTCGTCCACCTGTTCGGCGCGAACAACGCCACGGCTGAGACGAAGATTCGTGGCCTCACCCTCGCCGGGGCGTACCTCGATGAGGCGACCCTCGTGGCGGAGCAGTTCTTCGCCCAGTTGCTCGGCCGCATGAGCGTGCCCGGCGCGAAACTGTTCTGCACCACGAACCCCGACTCGAACCGTCACTGGCTCATGCAGAAGTACATCAAGCGGGCGGGCGAACTGTCGCTCGTGCGTCACCACTTCCGCCTGACCGACAACCCCTCCCTCTCCCAGGACTACCTCGACGCGATCAGCAAGGAGTTCACGGGGCTCTGGCGGAAGCGGTTCATCGAGGGGCTCTGGGTCGGTGCCGATGGGGCCGTCTACGACCTCTGGGATGAGGAGGCCCACACGATCCCGAAGTCGCACATCGGCATCGGGGAGGACGGCACCTACCGGGCGCGTCCCGGCGTCGTCATCGAACGGGTCCTCATCTCCGGGCTCGACTACGGCCAGACGCACGAGACGCGCGCGTACCTCCTCGGCCTCGCCCGGATCATCACCGACGCGGCCGGGCGCATCCTCCCCGACTCGCAGGGTGGGGAGGGCACCACGACACGGCACACGCTCATCGTCCTGGACGAGTTCGCCCCGAAGGGCATGACGGTCGGTGAGCACGCGACCTCGTTCCTGAAGTGGCTGAAGGATCAGCCGGTGCCGTTGTGGCGTGAGCCTGAGTGGATCGCCGTGGACCCGGCCGCGAAGGTGTTCCGCACCGAACTCCACTCGAAGGGCTACACCACCCTCGCCGCGTCGAACAAGGTGCTCCCCGGCATCCAGACCGTCGCCTCGCTCCTCGCCTCCGGGGGGCTCTACGTGGTGCAGGAGACGAACCCGCATCTCGTGGACCGCATCCCCCAGTACATCTGGGACGAGAAGGCCACCGAGAGGGGCGAGACGAAGGTCGTCAAGGAGGGCGACGACGAGGTTGACGCGCTCCGCTACACGGTCATGTCGTCGTTCCGTGAGTGGCAGGATTACGTGCCGCTCGCACTCCCGATGGCGGCGTGACGGTAGCATGACCATCGCACCGGCAGGCCCAGTGCCCATCCACCATCGCGTGAGGCTGGACCTCCGCCTGCGAGCCCCTGGAGGCCCCGATGCCGTTCCCCGCCAATAACTCCGACTGGCCCCTCGAAGGTCGCCGCTACGACCGTGTTGCGGAGCGCTCCGTATGGTACGCGGGCGACCCGTCCGACCTCGAATCGTTCTACCGGGGCGCAACCCCGAACGCGACGAAGATCAGCCGGTGGCAGAACCTCGGCGGCAAGGACCGTCAGCCGGTGGAGGAGCGCGCGACCTCGAAGTTCTGGGGCACCCCTCAGACGGGCCCCGTCGATGAAAAGGTCCACCTGCCGGTCGCGGAAAAGATCAGCACCATGAGCGCGGACGCGCTGTTCAGCGACCCGCCTCGCTTCATCGTGGAGGGCCCCACGGTGACCGACCCGGTGACCAAGAAGGTGTCCCCGTCCCCGGAGACACAGCGCACCCAGGAGCGCCTCGACGCCCTCGTGGAGCAGACTGGGCTCCTCGCCACGCTCCTCAGCGCGGCCGAGACGGCGAGCGCCCTCGGCTCCGTCGCGCTCCGCCTCGCGTGGAACGATGCCGTCGCCCCTCACCCCACGATCACGCGCGCCGACGCCGACTCCTACGACCCGTTCTACTCGTTCGGGGTGCAGACCGGGACCCTGTTCTGGCAGGTCGTGTGGGCCGACTCCTCCACCGTGCTCCGCCACCTGGAACTCCACGAGGGCGGCTTCATCTACCACGCCCTGTACCGCGGCACGGGCGTCAACCTCGGCATGCCGGTGCCCCTCACCGAGCACCCGGCGACGGCCGCGCTGAACGTGAACGAGTTCGGTGCCACGTTCGCACGCCCCGGCCTCACCACGGCCGTGTCGATCCCGAACATGCTCCCCGACCCGCTCGACCGACGCTCGAACATCGGCCGCTCCGACTACACCCCCGCGGTGATCGGCCTGTTCAGCGCCATCGACCAGGCGGCGACCTCGCTCATGCGTGACCTGGAGGACGGGCAGAGCCGCCTCCTCGTCGCGGACTACATGCTGAAGAACCTCGGGTTCGGCAAGGGTGCGTCCTTCCCGGAGGGCGACCGGCTGTTCGTGAAGTTGAAGCGCCAGCCCGGCGACAACGGCGTGGAGGCACCGATTGATCAGGTGCAGTTCGACATTCGTGTGGAGGAGCACCTGAGCATGGTGGACTCGCTCACGAAGCGGGCCATCGAGGCGGCAGGGTTCACCCCCGACGCGGACCAGGGCGACGACGGCGGCGACATGACCGCCACGGAGTACCTCGGGAAGCACAAGCGCACCCTCGCCACGCGCGACAAGAAGGTCCTGTACTGGCGTGAGCAGTTGGCGCGTCTCCTCACGAGCCTCCTCGTCGTGGATCGTGAAGTGTTCGGCACGCCCATCACACCGATGCCGGTCAAGGTCGTCTTCCCGGATGCCGTGCAGGAGTCCCCGAAGGTCCTCGCGGAGACGGCCGCGGCTCAGGCCAGCGCCGACGCCTCCAGCCGGTACACGCGCGTCAAGACGATGCACCCCGACTGGGACGAGGCCGACGTGGAGGCCGAACTGAAGCGCATCGAAGACGAGGGCTCCATCGACCTCGACACGTTCGGGCTCCCCACGGGACCCCCGGCCGCACCCGGCACGGATGACGTGGACGACGCGAGCACCGAGGAGGAGGGCGCGGCGTGAGCGTCTCGCCCATCTTCGCGGCCTCGCTCGCGGAGGAGGTCGCCCGCATCTACGAGGATGCCGAACTGCGCATCCTGGAGCGCCTCGTCGCGATCCTCACGGAGGGCATCGACGGGGACTGGTGGGAACGGGACGTGCTGAAGCGCCTCCAGACCATCCGGCCCCAGGTGCTCGCCGTGCTCCAGGACGTGAACCCCGCGGCGGCTGACGCCATCCGGGCCGCGTTCGAGGAGGCGTACGGGGTGGGCATGCTCGCCGCCTACGCGGAGGTCGGCACGCAGGCTGTCCCCGTGGCTCACACGAGCGCCGTCACGGCCCTGGCAACAGCCACCCTAGGGAAGACGGCAGAGGCGGGCCCATTCATCCTCAGAGCGGCGGAGGACGCCGCACGCACGGTCGTGGCGGAGGTCCTCCGGGGCACGGTGACCGGCACCACCCTGAAGCAGGACGCCCTCCAGCGTGCGCTCAACGGGCTCGTGCGTGAGGGGTTCGCGACGGTGCCCGTGGGCCGGGGGAAGATGAGCGCCGCCGACTATGCGCGCATGGCGGTGCGGACGGGCACGGCTCAGGCGATGATCGAGGGCCACGCGATGGCGATTCAGGACCTCGGCCTGGACCTCTGCACGATCAACCCTGGCCCGCGTGCGTGCAAGACGTGTGACGGGTGGGCGGGGAAGGTCCTCAGCCTGGGCGGCACGCCTGTGGGCGAGCAGACCGTGGAGGGCTCCGGGCGTGAGCCTCTCGTCGTGGTGAAGGTGGACGGCACGCTCGCGCAGGCACGCGCCGCAGGGTGGGGCCATCCGAACTGCCGGTGCTCCATCCGCGCGTTCGTGCCGGGCATCACGTCTCGGCGTGAGGTCACCGACCGGCCGAAGTGGGATGAGAAGGGCTACCAGGCTCAGCAGGACCAGCGGGCCCTCGAACGGGGCATCCGGCGTGCGAAGGAACGGCAGGCTGTGGCGGTCACACCGGAGGCGAAGCGGCAGGCCGCACGGGCGGTCAAGGAGGGGCAGGCACGCATGCGCGCGCACCTGGATCGGCACCCGTTCCTGAAGCGTCAGAGCGCCCGTGAGCAGGTGCTTCGCCCTGAAGCGGCCTAACACATCGACGGGCCCATTGCCAGCCGCACGGGCCCGTCGTAACGGCCGTCTCCGCCCGTCTGGCCGCATGACCCCCCGCCTGCATAAAAGCACCCCACCCCCTCGCCGTTTGGCGGACTCGCGGATGCGGCAGTGTGGGGGACGTGCTGGCACCGCCTGTCGCCGTGAGGGCCGTCTGGCTACCTCCACCCGTTCGGCGTGCCCAACGGCTCACACGGGCGGAGGAGGACGGTATGCTGATCGGACTATCACCCGCAGATGGACCCCAGGAGGGCTCTCGCATGACCACTGACACCGCCAACACCACCGACACGCAGGCCGTGACGGACCCCGCAAAGGGCCCCGCGACGACCGCCGATGAGACGGCCACGGACGCCGCGAAGGGCGCGGTCACCGATCCCGCCAAGGCTCCCGAGACGGACCTCACGAAGCGCACCGCCAAGGACGACGCGGGCAAGGAGTGGACCGCTGAGGAGGCTCTGGCCGAGGTCCGACGCCTCCGTGGTGAGGACGCACGCAAGCGCGTGGAGCGCAAGGGGCTCCCCGACGCGCTGAAGGTCCTCGCCGCCGCCGCGGGCATCGAACTGCCGGATGAGGCTCCCACCGTGGAGTCGCTCACGAAGGACCTCCAGGCGAAGGACGTGGACACCACGCGCGCCGTCGAACGGGCCACGAAGGCGGAGTCCGACCTCGCCATCATCCGGGCCGCATGGGCCGCGGGCATCGACCCCGCCCGTGAGAAGTACCTCGCATTCACCCTCGCGGAGGATGCCGAGGTCGCGTCGAAGCGCGGCACCGACGAGTTCGGTGCTACCGTATCGGCCAAGATCACTTCCCTCGCAGGGAGTGACCCCATGCTGAAGGGCAACGCCGGGAGCGGTGGCAAGGCATCGGGGCCTGATTCCTTTGGTGGAGCCAACGGAACGTCCGCGATCACCCAGGAGCAGTTCGAGGCGATGGAGTACGACGCACGTCTCGCCCTGTTCGAGAAGAACCCCGAGGAGTACCGCCGACTGTCGGCGGGCTAACCCTCTCCCAACCCGCTCTGAAGGGAGCACAGCATGGCAACCACCATGAAGGCGGACCTGATCGTCCCCGATGTCTACGCGCCGGTCGCCGTCAAGGAGGCCGTTGCCGCGGCCGTCATGACGCAGGTCGCCGTGACGGACGACACCCTCGTCGGCCAGCCCGGCGACACGGTGACGTTCCCGAAGTTCAACCGGATCAACCCGGCCTCCGACCTCTCCGAGGGCGTGCCGATCGTTCCGCAGAAACTGACCACGGACGACATGACCGCCACCATCAAGGAGGTCGGTACGGCCGTCGAGGTCACCGACACCGCGGAACTGACCGCGCTCGGCAACCCCTCCTCGCGTGCTCGTGCGGCCATCTCGGAGGCTCTCGCGGAGAAGATCGACATCGACCTTCGTAACGCGGCCGAGTCCACCGCGGGCGGCTCCAGCCCCATCATCATCGGCGGTGCCGGTGGCTTCGCGTCCCTCGACTGGGACAACGCGGTCACGTCGGCCATCGCGTCGTTCGGTGACAAGTGGGACCCGTCGAAGGTCGCCGCCATCATCATCCACTCGCGTCAGCACGTGGGCCTCCTGCGTGACGACAACTTCAAGTCGAGCCTCACCTTCGGGTCGGGCCAGGCGATCCTCCGCGGCCAGATCGGTGCCCTCGCGGGCATCCCGGTCATCGTGTCGGACGCGGCCACGAAGACGGACGGCGCGACCGACCCCGACGACATCTACAACGCACTGGTCGTGCGCAAGGGTGCCCTGGGCCTCCTCTACAAGCGCCGCGCGCTGGTGGAGCAGGACCGCGACATCTACAGCCGCATCACCGGGTTCGCCATCACGGCGCATTACGCGGTGAAGCGTCTGGACGACAAGGGCATCGTCGTCGTCAAGACCAAGGCGGCGATCTGAGATGTCGCTGACGTTCTGGAACCGTCGTCGCCGGGAGGCGGCTGAGGCAGGGGAACTCCGTGACTCGGAGGCCGTTGCCGAGGCCGCTGAGGCGACCGCGGGCCAGGGCGGCACCGAGGGCGCGGAAGGTCACACGGGCACGACCCTGACCGACCCGCCGCTCGGGGCCCCCGACTCCTCGGGCATCGACACGGGTGGAGCCACCCATGAGGATGCTTCGCAGGAGGCCGAGGGTGCCGCTCAGGGCCCGGAGACTCAGGTCGTCGTGGTCACGTCCGAGGGCGTGGAGACGCACGAGACGCCACAGGAGCCCGCCTCGGGCGCTGAGAACGCTTCGGAGGGTGGAGACACCCAGGCGGACGAGAACGGCGCTGAGGACGGCGCTGGTGACGTGCAGGAGGGTGCTGAGGCTCCCACCGACGACCCTCAGCCGGGCAAGTCGGCGTCGAAGGACGCATGGACGGCCTACGCGCTCGGACATGGCAAGACTGAGGAGGACCTCGCGGGCCTCACTCGGGACGGCATCCGCGACCTGTTCGCCTGACACACATCGAACCCGGAGAGGGGGTCGAGGCTTCGGCCCCGGCCCCCTTTCCACACCCTGGAGGACCTCATGGCCCGTATCTATGCCGAACCCGCCGACCTTCCTGAGGCGTACCGGGAGGACTCGAACGCGGAGACTCTCATCCGGCGCGCATCGAACCTCGTCACGAGCGCCATCGCAAACGCCCGCTTCACCACGGACTCTGATGGGATGCCCACGGGGGATGCGCTCACGGCCGCGCATGATGCCGTCGTGTCGCAAGTTTCCACGTGGTTGTCCACAGGTGTGAATCCCGTGACCGGGTACGCCGCGAAGGGCAAGACGGTGACCTCGAAGGGCTCCAACGGCTCCACCATCGCCTACGCGGTGGACATGGCGCGTGAGGCGTACCTGAATGGCCTGGCGGAGGGGCGCACGCTCACCGACGACGCGCTCCTCATCCTGGACGCGGAGGGGCTCCTCGATCCGTACCTGACGGGCGGGTACTCTCGGGGTCGCATGTACAACCCCGTCCCCTCCCCGGACGTGGTGATTGACGGAGGAGACGGCTGATGGCGACCTACATTCGACTGCGCAGGAACGTCCCGGAGGGCATTGCCCCTGGGGTGGGCGAGCCGGTGATCCAGTCCGCGGGCGTGGGCTCGTGGGCGCTGAAGGTCGGGGATGGCGCGTCCCCGGTGGAACTCCTCCCGATCCTCGCCGCCCCTGCCGGTGGTGAGGGTGGCGGGCCGGGCATCGACGGCCGCACCCCTGAACTCCGCTCGTCGGGGTCGTGGGTCCAGTGGAAGTGGACCACGGAGCCCGCGTCGGCGTGGCGGAACCTCTACCAGCCTCAGGCGGGCCCTCCCGGCGCGGCGTCCACCGTTCCGGGCCCTCCCGGTGCGGCATCGACTGTCCCCGGCCCTCCGGGTGCCGCGTCCACGGTGCCGGGCCCCCCGGGGGCTGACAGCACCCTCCCCGGCCCTCCGGGAGCCTCCGCGACC
>Ga0075464_10000996_pt1 | contig 12678 bp, 14 predicted proteins | sample DEB19_08_DNA_5_FD_75068 | JGI IMG/M metagenome (GOLD analysis project Ga0075464, IMG submission 75068) | Aqueous microbial communities from the Delaware River and Bay under freshwater to marine salinity gradient to study organic matter... | ecosystem: Environmental > Aquatic > Marine > Coastal ...
ATGTTTCACCACTAGTTAAAGTACCGTGATAATGCACTTGAATGGTATCACCATTTTTTACTTGTTGCATATTGTATTTTTTAAATAAAGCACCTAGGGTGCAAAGGGCAAAAGTACATAATTATGGCAGATAAACTAACTTTGCACCATGGACAAAAAGCCAAGGATCGTTTTTATGGGTACCCCTGCCTTTGCAGTGGCTTCGTTAAGTGCGCTTTTAGAAGCGAAAATGAATGTGGTTGGGGTTGTTACGGCACCCGATAAACCAGGAGGAAGGGGAATGCAATTGCAACAAAGTGCTGTAAAGCAATTTGCGCTAGCGCATGATTTACCCATTTTACAGCCTGATAAACTAAAATCACCTGAGTTTTTAGAAGCTTTAAGCAATTGGAAGCCTGATATTCAGGTAGTAGTTGCCTTTAGAATGCTTCCAGAAACAATTTGGTCTATGCCTCCAATGGGCACTTTAAATGTACATGGCTCTTTATTACCTCAGTACCGCGGTGCAGCGCCCATTAATTGGGCAATCATTAATGGAGAGCGAGAAACAGGGGTTACCACTTTCCAGCTGCAACATGCAATTGACACAGGCGCCATTTTACTACAGGACCGCATTGCTATCACCCCTAATATGACAGCGGGTGAACTGCATGATAAAATGATGATTGTTGGCGCTAATTTATTAGTTAAAACACTCAACAGCCTTTTCAATAATAGTATTAAAAGTATTCCTCAAAACGATTCAGCTAACATAAAGCACGCTCCTAAAATTTTCACAAAGGACTGCGAAATTAATTGGAATAAAACGGCAACTGAAGTACATAACTTAGTGCGCGGACTTGCCCCTTTTCCAGGTGCAATAACTAAAATAGAAGGTAAAATTGTAAAACTGTTTTCGACAAGTATACTTGAAGAAAAACCAACAGAAACTGCCGGCACATTTGTAACCGACGGGAAAACCTTTGCGCGCATTGCTTGTAGCGATGGCTATCTAGCCTTAAACGACATTCAATGGGAGGGAAAAAAACGCATGCCAATTACTGATTTCTTAAGAGGCTATAGAAAAGCCTAAAAGCTTTCGCTTCCTTATTGTAAAAACTTTTTAAAATCGCCCAATGGAGTAATACCCGCATGCCTCCATACTTCTTTACCCTTTTTATAAATTATAAAAGTAGGCAAGTCGTCTGATTTTAAATATTTCATTACATCAATATCATTGCCTCCATCCACTGCTAAAAAGTAAAATTTAAGTGCAGGATCCTTTTTCAATGAATCCATAGTAGGTAACATTTTTCTGCAAGGTGGGCACCATTCAGCACCAATATCTACAAGTACTAAGTCGTTAGTTGTAATTACATTGTCAAGGTCCGCAACACGCATTTGAGCTTTTGCAGTTCCTCCTACAATTGGCAATCCTTTCATTTTCCAATTACTCATCCCGCCTTCTAAATTGGTGACTTTAAACCCTTGATTCACTAAGTAATCCTGCGCAGATGCACTTCTTCCACCTGAAGCACAATAGATATAAACAGGAATATTTTTATCTAAAAATTGTGTTCTTCTTTTAAATTCACCCTCATCCATCCAATTCGCTTGCAAAGCATGCTCTATATAACCACTATTAAATTCAGCTGCAGTTCTTACATCTAAAATTTGTACGCCCCCTTTATCAATAGCCGCCTTAAAGGTAGTTGCATCAACAAGTTTGGGAGTTTGACTTGTTTCATTATTATTAGAACTGGATTGAGCACAGCTTATAAAAAACACAACCATGCTTAACAAGGAAGCAATAAATTTCGCTTTCATAAATGAAATTAATAGGTAACAGAAATTTGAAATGTCTTATTAGTAATGCCTAAAATCGCAGCAGCGGCATCATTTAAACGATATTGAACTGCATTACCAACTTCAGGTAATGAATTAATTACTTTAGCACAAATACTTTTAAAATCGGATGTCGTTATTCTCACAACCGTGCCCACTGGCAACTGGTTGGTTAAAATATAAAATTTCTTATCCTGCCAACCACTTAAACTTTTAAACACTGCTGCAGTACCTTCTAATGTTTGAATGGATGCCGCCTTTTTTTGATTTGAAAACAGAGAAGCAAAGTAGCCTTCGTCTTCAATTTTTGCACTACTAATAACAATTGATTTGTGCACACTATCAGTTAGCCTAATTTTTTCTTTATTCTGCGCAATCATTTGTTGTGGGGCACTAATTGAAACTTCAGCAGTTGCCGTATTGCTAATAGTTGACCTTGATCCGCTTTCAACTTTCTTTTTTGTGTAATATTTGTGCTTCTTTGAATGCTTTCTTCCTTTTGCAGCAACCGGTTTTTTCCTCTTTCCTGACTTAGCCTTTTTATGGCTTACCCCTTTTTTGTGTTTAGCTGATTGTAGCGTTTTCTTTTTTGCGCTTGCACTTACTGCCTGCTTTTTTGATTGCTTTTGCTTTATCGCATTTGCATCAACTGAACAGAACAAGGTCAATACAGCCATTAAGAATATAAACCAGCTTTTAAACATGCTGTAAAGTTACAAAAATCAAGTGCAAAAAAAGATATAAAATTACTTATAACAACTAAGTAAAATGTATAATCATCAGTATTTCAATATTCTCCATTCGTTTGGATAGTAATTATTCAATCTATTGGGTAATAATTTTACCCACCCTAAGCGAATATTATTGAATACGATAGCCTGCCATCCCTTTCCACCAGGCAAATTCAAATCGGCCCTTCTTAAGTATTGCAGGGCAATTTCTTCAGTCACATCAATAACACCAAAAGGAAGATTTACCCAATTACTCATTGCCAAAGCATGGGAGGGAATAAAGTCCTTCCCTTTTATTTCACCCAAACAAAGTCCCATTTTTTTAATATACAAATGCTTAAGTAAAGCTTTTAGTTCGGCTTCAAAGTTTTTAGACAAAGCCAAAATAGTTGATTGATGATTTATATAATCGTAGGATAAGGGTAATTCAAAATAATTTTGCACCACTTCTAATTCTTTTTTTGTTGTTGACACTAACTTAATGTCATCGCTAAAATATCCTGATGAAGTTGCTTGTTGCTTTTGAAACACTGCAATAAAAAAGCCCTCCCCTTTAATTTTATCAGGATAAAACCTAAAGCCTTTTGCATGTATAAGGGGACTTTCGCAAGCAACAATATTCCATGCAGCTGGCAATGGTATGTCAACAGTTTGCATACCTTGAATACCCCCTATAAAATCCATCATTTTCTCGTCTTCGGAAAAAGAATACGAACAGGTAGAATATATTAAATAACCACCTTCCTTTAAGGTATCAATACTGTCTTCTATAATTCTAGTTTGCCTAGTACTACAATGTTGTACGCTATCCAAACTCCAATGTTCAATAGCTGCCGGGTCCTTTCTAAACAAACCACTACCACTGCAAGGAGCGTCGACCATTAACACATCAAAAAAATTAGGTAAGGCCTTAAAATGAGAAGGGTCGTTCTGCGAAACAACAACATGATCCCCTCCCCATTTGGTGACATTTTCAACAAGTACTGCATTACGCTGTTTAATTGTTTCATTCGCAACCACTAACCCGTCCGGAAAATAATTTGCCATCAAAGTTGTTTTACCTCCAGGAGCAGCGCACAAATCCAATACCTTTTCATTAGTAGGCGCTGGAATTATTTGGGATAAAACATAATGCAAAAACATACTACTTGCTTCTTGCACATAATAAGCACCTGCATGCCATAATGGATCAGTAACAAAAAAAGGGCGTGTAGGTAAATAATAGCCTCCACTGCACCATGGAATAGCTTGAGTATTATTTAAAAATCCATGTTTACTAATCTCAAATTGCTTAGCTGCATTTAGCCGTACCGAAGTAACCTGTTCTTTTAATTCATGCACTGCTACAAAGCTGTCTCGGCTAAATCCAGGCAGGCCTTCTAAAGAATCTAAAAATGAGTTAGGTAACAATGGGAATAATTAATAACGGATTATAAAATTTTCTTTTTCTTTTTGCGCTTTACGAAAAAACACTAAGCCTATAAAAAACAAATCAATGGTGAGTGTTACTGACTTGTCATTTTTAATTTCCATCCAGGCTTTTTCCATCTCTGCACTCCAATGAATATCATCAAATACAAAAACAGATACTTCATTCGCTTTTGCTTTTAAGCAATTAAAGTAGCGCATAGTTGGTTCATATTTATGATTGCCATCTACATAAGCAAAATCAATATTAGTAATACTTTCCAAATAGGTAGGAAGTGTCAAATCAAAATCTCCTTCAATAAGCTGAATATTGCTTAAGCCTAAAGCAGAGAAAGTCGCACGTGCCTGCTTTGCTACATTAGGCGCACCCTCCATGGTAACTACTTTCCCTAAAGGATTAGCTGCAGCTAAATAGCTGGTGGTAATGCCTAAGGAAGTGCCCATTTCTAGCACAGTGATTGGTTTAAAATACGCCACTAGGCTTCCAAGTAACCGACTGTATTTTTTGGGTTTCAAAGCTGCTTTTGCAATTCCGCTTACCGTTCTTTTGTTATTGCTTGTTTGTCTCGATCCTGCACCCCTGTCCCATACCTCAACTAATTCCTTATTAGCTAATAAACCTGCCCGATATGATTCAATGGAAGCTGAAAAAGCAGTTGTATTTTTATGATTCAATACCTCCTTAATAAATTTATATACAAATGGGGAATGTACCCCATGGCCCTGGCCATTGGCTGCTGTAAAATAATACTGTAAATACTTAATTAAAAGCTTTGGCGTTGAATACATATAGCTATTTTCTTTTCCAACATTCTATGTCAAAAGAAAATACATGTTTTTCGTCTGCAGCAAACGCATCGGAAGAATTTTTAAACCATTCTTCATTTAAAACAGGGAAAAATGTATCCCCGTCAATAGTTGTATGTACTCTGGTAAGCCAAATTTTATGTGCAAATGGTAAGGCCATTTCGTAAATCTGTCCGCCCCCAATTACCATTAATTCCTTGTAATCTTCTTTTTCGGCTATTTGTATTGCTTCGCTTAAACTATGTACAATAATAGCACCGTCTTGCTTGTAATTGGCCTGATTGGTAAGGATAATATTTAACCTGCCAGGCAATAACCTACTGCCCATTGACTCGAATGTTTTTCGACCCATTAAAATGGGCATGGCCCAAGTAGTATTCTTAAAGAACCTCATATCCTTTGGCAAATGCCAAAGCAATTGATTGTCTTTGCCAATTGCATTATTATCAGAAGCAGCTACGACAAGGGTTATATTCATGCTTAATTTATTATTATTTAAACTGCTACTGGTGCTTTAATACCCGGATGACTTTCGTAGTTTTCTAATATAAAATCAGAAAACTGGAAGGAGAAAATGTCTTTTACTTCTGGATTAATTTTCATTGTTGGCAATGCAAATGGAGTTCTTGACAATTGTAATTTAGCTTGTTCAAAATGGTTATTATATAAATGCACGTCGCCAAAACTGTGTACAAAATCACCATACTGTAAACCACAAACCTGCGCAACCATCATGGTCAATAATGCGTAGGAAGCAATATTAAAAGGCACCCCTAAAAATACATCCGCACTCCTTTGGTATAATTGACAACTTAGTTTTCCATCGGCCACATAAAACTGAAACATATTGTGGCAAGGCATCAATGCCATTTTGGATAAATCGCCTACATTCCAAGCACTCACTATCATCCTTCTACTATCCGGTGTATTTTTAATTTGATTAATGACTTCTGTAATTTGGTCAATTACTATTCCATTAGCACCTTCCCAACTTCTCCATTGCTTTCCATAAACAGGACCTAAATCGCCATTTGCATCGGCCCATTCATCCCAAATGCGCACTCCATTTTCTTGCAAGTACCTTACATTGGTGTCCCCTTTCAAGAACCACAATAATTCATGTACGATACTTTTTAGATGTACTTTTTTTGTAGTGACCATGGGAAAGCCTTTCGCTAAATCAAAACGCATTTGATAACCGAAACAACTTTTGGTTCCTGTACCTGTACGATCGGTTTTTTGCGCACCGTCGTCTAAAATATGTTGTAATAAAGTCAAGTATTGTTGCATGCTGCAATTTACAACCAATACCCTTTAGTGTAAAATCATTTTTTTGCTTTTCGGCGCGCCAATTCAGTCCTTATTAGGGTTAATTCCCTGCTGGTTTGGCCATTCACGCTCGTATTTTCCTCGGCCCTTCGCATTAAATAAGGAATTACATCCTGTAATGGCCCAAAAGGCAAGTACTTACTCACATTATAGCCAGCTGTGGACATATTAAAAGTGATATGATCGCTCATGCCATATAATTGTGAAAAATGAACATGTGCATGGTTTGTAACCATTCCTTTGTTTTCCATTTCCTTGGCAATAAGTAAATTGCTTTGTTCATTGTGAGAAGCCAATATTAATGATATAGTAGCTGAATTATCAATACAATAAGCGGCTGCGGCATCATAATCCTTGTCGGTGTCAGCTTTGGTATTGTGAATTGGAGAAGGGTAACCATTTTTTTCGGCACGTTCTCTTTCCTTTTCCATATAAGCACCTCGCACCAATTTTGCGCCTAAAATAAATTTACCTTCCAATGCTAATTTATGAGATAGCTGCAAGAAACTTAAACGGTCGTTTCTATATAATTGGTATGTGTTATATACAACTGCTTTGTTTTTATTATAAACAGTCATTAACTCAACCGATAACCTGTCAATAGGGTCTTGAATCCAAGTTTCTTCTGCATCAATTAATACACCAATTCCTTTTTCACTAGCCACTTCACATATTGCATACATTCTTTCTCGAACGCTTACCCATGCAGCGTCTTCGGACTCGCTATCATGAATTCCACTCCTCAACCTTGGTGCTTCATTAAGTTTTTCCAACAAAAACATGCTAGCAATTCCAGTTATTTTAACACTTACAAAAGGAATATTAGGCTGAGTTGCTGCAAATTCAATTGCATTAATAATTTGTTCCGTAACGTTATCAAAATTTTCTTCTCCTTCCTTAGCTTCAACACCATAATCTAAAATCACTTGCACTTTGTAAGCACCCAATTGTTTACATACTCTTGCCGATTCTTCTAAAGTTTCCCCGCCAACAAATTGATTAAACACCGTGCTGCGCAAAATTCCATTAATCGGGAAACCCGATTTCATTAAAATCGGAGTCAACTTTGTTGCAATAGATGCAATCAAAGGACTTTGTATGGCACTAAACAAGAACCTTGCTTTTTTTAAATCAGCTGTAGTCTTGTATGCAAATGCATTCTGGGTATTTTCTAAGGATATATTCATGCTAACGTTCATTCGTATTGCAAATATCGGTTGTTCATTTTGAATGACAAAATATAGTCAACTTATATTGCTTGATGATTAAAGGGTTGTATCACCATTTCGCTTACTACACCAGAAACGGGCTGTTGACATAAGAACCAAATTGATTTTGCAGCTTCTTCGGCTTGAATCATTTTTTCTCTTTGTACTCTTAAATTAATAGTATCCCAAAATGAAGAATCTACACCTCCTAAATATATTTGAGTGATTCTTATTTCTGTTCTTTTTAATTCTTCTCTTATGGATTGCATCATGCCAACTAAAGCATATTTGCTTGCGCAGTAAGCAGCTGCCCCAGACATTGGTATCTTACCCAAAATACCTGGAATATTAATTATTAAGCCTTTTTTTACTTCTACCATTTTAGGGAGTATTGCTTTTAATACATCAAACGTACTCATTACATTTACTTGGAATGAATTTAGCATGTCATCCGATACCAACTCGTCAAAAGGCTTTATCAAACCAATTCCTGCTGCATTTATGAAAATATCAAAAGGCGCACTTACTGTTGATAAAGTTGATGCAAACTGTTTAACCGAAATTTGGTCTGCCAAATCAACCTGAAGCACCTGTTCGCTTGGAAGTTGATATTGAGTTGCCAAGGCAGCTAATTTTTCAGCATTCCTTCCAGCTACCCATACAATAGCGCCACTGTTATTTAATAATTGTACTAAATGTGCCCCTATTCCTCCAGTTGCACCTAGCACCAACACCTTCTTGTATTTCAATGTTTCCATAATTGCATTTTTACTATAACAACCTAGTTCCTACTATTGTTTAGTAAAAGCTTGTATTTTTACTGCAATAATCACAAAAGTTCAAATTCTGTCCTAATGAAAATAATTGCAACCGAAATATACCTTTTTAAAATACCCATGATTCCTTTTGTTATTGCAACGGGAACTATGGAATTCGCCCAAAACGTACTTATAAAAATCAAGACCGATGAAGGTATAGAAGGTATTGGAGAATGTTCTGCTTTCCCAATGATCGTGGGCGAAACACAATTAAGTTGTTACCATTTAGCAAAGGACTTTGCTACCCATTGGAAAGGCAAGGACCCATTAGCCATTACCGAACGGTTAGCAGAATTAGATAAAATAATTGCTGGCAACTATACGGCCAAAAGTGCCTTTGATATTGCCTTATACGACATTGCAGCAAAAGCAGCCAACCTGCCCCTATATGCCTATTTAGGTGGCAAGCCAAAGCCCATTGAATCCGACTTAACTATTGGCATAGATAGTCCAGAAAATATGGCAAAGCAAGCCATCGAGTTTGTTGAAAGAGGGGTAAATATTATTAAGGTTAAATTAGGAAAGGACCCTATTCAGGATATTGAAAGAATTAAACAAATTAGAACGGCAATAGGCACTGCAACCAAATTAAGAGTCGATGCAAACCAAGGATGGTCCCACAAGGATGCTTTAAACGTGTTACAGGGATTAGCACCTTTTAACATTGATTTTTGCGAACAACCAATGCACAAATATTACGATGATTTCTTGCCTGAATTATGTGCAAAGTCCCCTATTCAAATAATGGCTGACGAATCGGTATTTACCCACCATGACGCAAGAAAATTAATTGCACAAAAAGCCTGTCATTCCATTAATATTAAATTTTCAAAAAGCGGCGGCATACAGGAAGCAATTAAAATTCATAACATAGCTGCTGCTAGTAATATCCCTTGTATGATGGGCGGCATGTTGGAAAGTCGCGTAGCCTTGAGTGCTAAAATGCATTTTGCTATGGCTCATGACAATGTGAAATTTTACGACATGGACACTTGTTTAATTGGCCACCTAGAAGATCCTGTAATTGGAGGTGTTCAATTTTCAGGCATGCACTTAGGTATTAGTGATGCTATTGGCATTGGCGCAGATGTAGACCCAGCTTACCTTGCAAAACTTGACCGCTGCGTTGTATAACAAGTTGTATCTTTAATAAATAATAAAAAAAATATGGAAGCAAGAAAAGCGCAAGATTCTTTTACCACCATGAATGAATTAGTGTTACCCAATGACACGAATACTTTTGGTGATTTAATGGGAGGTAAATTAATGTACTGGATGGACATTGCCGCTTACTTTTCTGCAGCAAAACATTGCAATTCGGCATGTATGACAGCCTCTGTCGATAACCTAAGTTTTAAGTCTTCCATTAAACTGGGAAACGTGATTTGTATTGAAGCTATTGTTTCAAGAGCTTTCAACACTTCAATGGAGATTCACTTAAAAGTTTGGAATCAAAATATGATTACACAGTCAAGGGAATTAAGCAATGAAGCTTTCTTTACATTCGTCGCACTTGATGAAAATAAAAAGCCTAAAAAAGTTCCTGAAATTATTCCTGAAACAGAAGAGCAAATAAAGTTATATGATGGTGCTTTGAGAAGAAGACAATTACGCTTGGTTTTGTCGGGCAAAATGAACCCACACGATGCGACTGAACTGAAAGCTTATTTCACCGAAGCTTAAGCCTCAGCTACAACATGATGGCGGCCTTTAAGCATATATTCTTTGCTCTGTTCGATGCCATCCATAACCTTAGCCAGAATTACTTCGACTGAATCATTGTCGTAGTCTATTGCTAACGGCGCCTTAAACCTAATAGTCAATGGCGTTCCTACTTTTTTAAAGGTTAACCCTTTCTTTGTGAATGCTCTCCAAAACCCATTAATGACAACCGGCATCACAATTGGTTTGTTATTTTTTATTATATGAGCCGTTCCTTTTCTACCCGGCGCAAATGGCTTTGTAGTGCCTTGAGGAAATGTAATCACCCAACTTCCTTGTAAGGCTTTATCAATTTTTTGGGTATCAACTTCGTCTCTATCCCTTTTTACATCTTGGCCCTCTGCACGCCATGTTCTTTTAACAGTTAAGGCGCCTCCCAATTTAAACAACCTGCTTAGCCAGTTGCTATTCATTGTTTCTTCCGCAGCTACGAAATACACATTAGTAAAGGGATTCAGCAAATAATAAGGAATTCCTAGCCTATTATTTTTTTGCCATTTAACAGCACAAAAAATATGCACAAATGCAATTACATCCCCAAAATAAGTTTGGTGATTGCTCACAAACAACACGTTTTTCTTTGGCAGATTTTCTAAGTGCTCAGTGCCTTCAATGCTAACGGTATTAAATAAAGCTAAGCCGGGATAGGTGAATAAACCTACAATCCCGTATATAAAAGAACGGAAGATTCGAACATATTTTAAGCGATCCAATAAACTCATTCTTAGGGGAAATTGTTAGGGCGTAAAGATACTACATTAAATCTTATCATAATAGCCCTGATTAGCCAACAAATAGTACCTTTGGACCATGAAAAAATCTGCTGTTATTTTCGATATTGATGGCTTACTAATTAACAGTGAGCCACTTTGGAACAAAGCAGCAAATGAAATCTTTAGGCAGTATGGCATTTTACTCACACAAGAACAATATGCAACAACCACGGGACTACGTTCGAAAGAATTCGTAGCACATTGGCTACACCTACATAAAATACCCTCCACTGAATTTGAAAGAGCAGAGCATAAGGTAATTGACTTAGCCTTAAGCCTTATTGACAAAGAAGCTACCTTAATGCCTGGTGTCGAACATATTTTTGAATTCTTTTTGAAGAAAGACTTTAAAATGGGCTTAGCTACTTCTTCGCCAGTAGCATTAATTGAATGGGTGAAAGAAAAGCTAGGTATTAGAAGTTATATACATGCTAGTGCTTCTGCACAAAATTTAACCTATGCTAAACCACATCCACAAGTTTATCTAGAATGTGCTGCAGCCATGCACACGGCTCCACTTGCTTGCATTTGCTTTGAGGATTCTTTTTACGGGATGATTGCGGCAAAGGCAGCAAGAATGACTTGCGTAGTTGTGCCGTCAGCAGAACATGTTAAATTGGAACATTGGGGAACAGCCGACTTAAAACTCACTTCTTTGCAAAATTTTGGTGAACTCCACTTTAATATGCTCAATAATTAAGTTAAATTGTACAACGCATGGAATTAGCAAAAAAAGTTATTGGGACAGAATTAAACCTTTTCGAAAAACATTTTAGGGAAGCAGTAAAAAGCAGAGTTGCCTTACTTGACCGCATCATGCAGTACATAGTTAAACGCAAGGGAAAACAAATGCGACCTATGTTTGTTTTACTTTCTGCAAAATTACATGGCGAAATACATGAACCCTCCTACAGAGCAGCTTCCTTAGTAGAACTCTTGCACACTGCAACACTAGTTCATGATGACGTAGTGGATGATTCACTAGAAAGAAGGGGGCTTTTTTCAATTAATGCACTATGGAAAAACAAAATCGCAGTATTAGTTGGTGATTATTTATTATCAAAAGGATTGTTGCTTTCACTTGAAAACGGAGATTTTAAAATATTAACCATATTGTCGACTGCTGTCAAAAAGATGAGCGAAGGTGAATTATTGCAAATTGAAAAAACAAGAAATTTAAACTTTGACGAGTCGGTTTACTATGAAATCATAAACGGGAAAACCGCTTCCTTGTTAGCTTCCTGCTGCGGAGCTGGAGCAGCTTCTGTTACAGAGGACGAAATAATTATTGAAAAAATGCGCGAATTTGGCGAAATGGTTGGCATGGCCTTTCAAATTAAAGACGACTTGTTTGACTATGGGGACGCCAATGTAGGGAAACCAACGGGGAATGATATTAAAGAAAAAAAATTAACCCTCCCATTAATTCATATTCTTCAAAAAGTGCCAACATCTTTGAAAAAAGAAATTGTCTACATTGTAAAAAACAATAACAACGATAAAAAGAAAGTGAAATTTGTTATTGATAATGTTGTAGCTTATGGTGGCATTAATTACGCAACACAAAAAATGTTTGAATACCGAGACAAAGCTTTAACAATACTTCATTCTTTCCCACCAAGCCCAGCAAGAGAAGCATTAGAAGAACTGGTACGTTATACAACCGATAGAAAATACTAATGGAAAAAAGGTGGAATATACTCAACGCGGACGTACAAAAGGTGAACGCCTTAAAAGAAGCACTAAAAATACACCCTATTTTATGCGAATTGTTAGTGCAAAGAGGTATTGACACTTTTGATGCTGCAAAAAAATTCTTTCGTCCCAGCCTAAGCGACCTGCATGATCCTTGGTTAATGAAGGACATGAAAAAAGCTGTTGACAGAATTGACGAAGCAATTAGCAGCTCCCAAAAAATATTGGTTTTCGGCGACTACGACGTTGATGGAACAACTTCAGTAGCAACACTATTTCAGTTCCTAAAACAACTTTCTTCAAATATTGATTACTATATTCCTCACCGCTATAAAGAAGGTTA
>Ga0075464_10000997_pt1 | contig 12678 bp, 26 predicted proteins | sample DEB19_08_DNA_5_FD_75068 | JGI IMG/M metagenome (GOLD analysis project Ga0075464, IMG submission 75068) | Aqueous microbial communities from the Delaware River and Bay under freshwater to marine salinity gradient to study organic matter... | ecosystem: Environmental > Aquatic > Marine > Coastal ...
GTGTGCAAGCGCTAGCGTGCGCAGGCAGGCAGGCAGCGCTTGCACTCATAGGCTCATACAGCCATACGCCTATATGACTATAAGACTACTCTACTATATGAGCGAGTGCGCATGTATCCCGAATTGGATGCCCTGATGCGAGCATCTCAAAAGTGAGAATGCGGGGGTAATTATTTCTAATGAAAAAAAAGTTTTTATTTGATTCCCCTTCTGCCTGTGGTAATATTAAGGCGTTCCAAGAATGGAGCACACAAAAAAAACTTAATCACCTAATCATATGAATACATATCCACTAGACCAAGCTAGCGCCCTTTATCTCTCCGCATCCCTCACCCGTCATGAAGACGACGCGCCAGCCGCCCCCATGGTGGAAACGGAGATCGTAAGCGTTGCGCGTTTCGCGCTTCCTCGTCACTGTTTAGCCTCTATTCTGCCTCGCGCTCCTCGTCATCACTGGCAGGACGATGAGCAGGGGGAAAGCGTCCTAGATGGTGACGAGGACGATGAGGAAACCAGATACTATGCCCCCCACGTCTTGCCATCATTCCGCACGCGTAGCGACGTTTACGCAGAGTTGCGTGGCATGGGAGTTGCTTTTAACGATTAATCCACCATGGATATATTAACTATACTCATCATCTGCATCATCCTAGGTCTTGCCATCCTGTGACCTTTCCAGCCTGCTGGGTGACGCCCCTAGCCTAGCAGGCTGGTCCCTCTTTAGGATGGATACTTAACAGGGGAGAGGATTGACTAGGAAAGACCCCTACCCGTTTTCTCAAAAATGAGAAAGGGTGCCCGCCCCTGTTTTCCGATGGGGGTGGTCCATCTAATTATCTAAGCCTATTTTTACATAACCTTTCTTAACGCCGTTCCTCTTAAACCCTTTTTTACATAACCTTACGAATGTTTCTCCTCTATCTCTACAGTCTATGTACCCACCATATTACAGAAAATTTCAAAAAAGGGAAAAAGAAAAAGCACAAACGCTTTCTAAAAAATTCGGCGGGGCTCAAAAAACCAGACAGTGTTCCATGTGGAACAAATTAATTCGGCTTATACAAATCCAAAACACCCACCAACCTTTTATAAAATGCGGCCCTCCCTAATAGGTCTTGTTTTTGGGTTATAAGATTACCGTAGCAGTCAGTCTCGTTTGACAGGGCGATTTCGTTTGCGGGATGTTTGGCGTATTCTTCAAGATCGGCGATTTGAATAAGAATCAGGCTCTTCAGCAATTTGGGCTTTTCAATAAGTTGCTCAATAGCACGAATTGCGGCTGCTGGAATGTTTAGTTGTGTTGCTTGGTTGTCAGTGATTTTCATATGTTATTGTAATGCAAGCGATAATGTTTGTCAACTTATTTTTTGCGGCGAAAATAAATCGGAACTTAAATAACTACAACCTTTCCCAAATGCTCAAAACAATCAACAAACATTTCCTTATAATTTCCCCAATAAACAACACAACAAGCCATGGGTGCTCCTTTTGAATCTTCTTTGCCGTTGATCCAGAATTTGAGCCGCGAATCTTTTAAAAAACAAATGGCGGCGGCAGTTTCCCATATTTTGTAAAAATGTCTGGTGTTTGTAGCCACGGGTATGAGTAGCAAAATTCCATTGTTGCGGCGCGAAAAAGTTTCAGCAGCCTTGTTTACCCAATCAAGGAGAGAAGTCTTGTCTTCTGGGTTTCTGCCATAGGGCGGATTACAAAACACGTTTCCGAACCAATCTTGAGTCAGTCCATGAGGAGGGCCAAAAGAAACGTGAGCCCCAACCATCGAATGCTCGTTAGAACATGGGTCTAAGTCAATACTCCCAAACAACTTATTTGCGGCGGCAATAATTTTTGGCGGAGTGTTCCAAGATTTTGTGGTGGAATTATTTTTACGACCTGCGCTCACGTATTATTTGTCTTGAAAATCTACCCAGTAATTCTGCTCTTGTATATCCAACTTCTTTAAGATTTCGCGGCCAATTTTTGGTGGGCAATTTAATTTGCATTCTCTTTGGCAGGGAACGTGCCCCGTTTTAAACTGCCGATAATAAAGAACCTCGACATTCCGAGCGGCGCATTCTTCTCTTATGAGCATTTCAACAACGCCGTGCTCGCTTTCAGTAAGATATTGAGTAAAGTAGAAAGTTGTTTTCATTTTATTCGCAGCCAAAAAGAAAACCATAAAGTCTCACAAACAACCCCTTCTTCTGTTGCCAGCCGCTAAGATTAACGTCGCATGGATAACTTGGATACATTCTTTGTGTCGCGCAACTCAAGCCGCAAAGAACGCATTTGTCTTTAAGAGTGGCAAAATCTTTAACTCTATGAGCGCAGGTTCGGCAGTTTTTAATTTGGTCAGTCATAAACTGTTAATTTTCCTCCACTCCTCTTCTACCAAATTTGTTATTTTTGAGAGTTGTTCTTGGGAACTTTTTATTCCCTCGATTAAATATTTTTGGCGCTCAATAAGTAGCTGAAGTTTTGCCCACTCGATTTTTGACTCTTCAACGTAGCCAGAAATTTCTCGCGGGACGCTAATAGCTAACCTGAGTTCTCCGTTTAGAGATTCTCTTTCAACCCCGTCTTTATAGGATTGAAAATTTAGATCCTCTGATGGGCAACCTTTTTTATTGTCCCAGCCAGTTTTCCAAGAAACTAGTGCATGTTTTTCGTATTGTTCGTTCATAAGTTATTTCTGTGACCAAAATTTACGATAAGCCTCTCTTTCCTCCTCTTCGTATGCGTCTATATCATCCCTCAAATCAATAAAATCAACCTTCTGACGAGAGCGCTGCAAAGTATATCCGCGTTTTGCCATCCACCATAGAAATAGGTCGATGATTAAAATATGAAAGTTCATCCATCCTAAATTCTGCACCTCCTTGGGAAAATTTGATAAATTTGTTCGGCCCCAAATAGTTTTAAACAAATCTTTCTGATTGTGAAAGTCTCGCAAGAATAATGGGAGATGCTTAGAGGATTTAATGTATTGCTCTGGGCTCATAGTTTTTCTATCGGCGACACTCCATACTCCAACTTAACATCCTCACCGTTTGCTGTCAAGCGTATATCTAAAACTTGGCCATCTTTCTTTTCTAGCTCCGCAATAAAATAATCAAAAACACACACCATGGATTTCTGAAGCGCCGCAATTAAATCTTTTTGATTAATCATAATGATTCAAGCAACTCCCCTTTTGTGGCAAAAACTCTGTGCTCTGGCATTTCAACAGGCGACGTTTCATAATTATTCGGCTTGAAGACATAATTAACGTGGTGAATTGGTTCGCTCTCGCCTTCTAAAAGAAGAGAGGTGGTTAAAATTTTGTCAACTTTCCTGCATTCTACCCTATCTCTATGTAGGAAACATGCAAATTGTCCGACGCTTAGTTTAGTTGTTATAGTCATGTTTGGTAATTTTTAAAGGTCGCGATTTTTTGCTCTAGTTCAATTATGGAGAATCTGGCTCGCCAATAGAAATCCACGCGCACTCTTTTCCAAAATTATTGAACGAAAATGATCTCGCCGATTCTCGGGAAATGTTTAAACATTGGGGCATATTAATCGTAGGATGTGATTTTAATTGGGTTTTTATATTTCACTTTTGAAAGGCGGTCATCTTCTGAATAGCGCCATTCTCCAGAAATGCCACGCATATAAGAATCATGCCAGTCTATGATAGCATCATGAATTTCAACATTATCTTCTAAATCTTGAACAAAAACAATTCCTGAACTCTCATTTAACTCTCCGTCTTCAAAAAAACCATAAGAATCAGCATTGCTGCCGTTTTCTTCGTAGTCGGCAATTAGCAGGTATTTGCTTTTGTTTTCGAGAACTCGAATATTTTCGTAGATTCCATCCTGCTCAGCTTGAAAGCTAATTGATCTGATATAAATTTTATTGCCGCCAATATGCTCTCTGTTTCTAGAAAAAAATCTGAAATCGGCAATCTCTAATTTTTGACCAAAAATATCCAATCGCATGGAATCGTCGCCATCAATTTCTAAATACTTGCCGCTATGAAGATCAACTCTTGGGCCAGAAATAAAATCTTCGGCGCGAAAAAATTTGTCAAGTTTTTGTTTGTTGTTAATGATATTGTCTGGAACAATAATAGAGTATGTCCCATCGAATAGTCGTAATTTCATACGCTCTAGATCAGAAAGCTCCGATAGTTCTTTTTTGTATTTTGATTGGCCGCTCCAATTTTTGATATATGGCTTGAAAAAGTCGTAGTCACTTTTTACAATTACCGATACTCTGTTTGGATAATATTGACCAGCAAAATGAATGGGGTCAGCAAAATATAAAAATTGCGCGGATTTTAGTTTTTCTTTTAGGGTTGGCATGTCTAGAGTTTAACAGTCTCTTTGTTCTCGTCAAGGAATTTCTCACATAAAGCATACAAATCTCTGACTTTTTGGAGGCGAAATTCGTTTGGGCCTTGGACGCGTTTCTTTTTGCGACCCGAAATATTTTCAGCAGCGGCTAAAAAATCTTTAACCTTTTTGTCTAAAATATAGCGGGTATTTGGATAATACCATGTGCAACTGTTTTTAGAACACCAGCCTTTGCCGTTGTAGTGGTCTTTTTGGAGTTCGCCGCAGTCGCATTTTATTTTACTTTTGCTCATTTTAAATTTAATTTTTTAACGATTTCTGAATCTGGCGTCAGCCACTGCCATATTTTAATTCTGGGCGCAAAATTGGTTTCGTCAAGTAGTTCGTTTTCTTTTTGCGGTTCAAGTCCACAGATTAAAAAAATAGACTCGTCGCCAAAATCAGAAACATATTTTTCGCCGTGAGAAACGTATAGTTTGACTAAATTGTTGTTGCTAATGGCCCAACAGTGTTCGCATGGGCGAGAGATTGGTCTAGGATTCATAGTTTTTGGGGTTATAAATTTCAACAACTGGCGTTCCCCTGCATAACGGATGAGGTCGGCCTCTTGTTTCGCTATTCCATTGAAACCACTCTTCTGAATGAATGCAATCTAAAAACCAGCATTCCCATCTGCCTCCGAGTTTTTCTCGATGTTTTTGAGTTATGTTTTTTAAAAAATTAATCACGGATACTTTGTAAACTCCCACCATTGTTCATGGTTTCCGTTTTTGGCGCTGATAGAATCGTCTTTAAAAACCGTCCCTATGTATTCTGAATCTTCAATTAAATCACACTCGTTCCATTCGCAAGTTACAATTTCGCCATCTTTTGTTGGTCCTTGGAAGAAGGCGTATAGTGACCACATGCCGTCGTCCTCGTTTTCAATCTTGAATTGAGTGCCTCTTAAAAAAGGGTAGCTGTTTCTTTTGAGTTGGGCGTATGAACCAATCATTTTAATTTTTCCTTCTCTTTTTGCATCCACTTAATGGCGCAATCATAATTGCAAAATTCCAACGAATTATTAGCGCTATAAAAATACGACGCTGTGGATTCTTTTTTAATCGGGTTAATAATGTTTGTCCACTTAGACCAATTTTTAGGCCCGCCGCTTGGGATGAAACCAGACTCCTTGCTTTCATCAAAGATTAGGCCGCAATTGTCGCATTGGTGACGTTGTATAGTGTAGCTTGGCATATTAAATTTTAGGAAAAATGTTTGGTTGTTTTTTTTGAAATAGTTTTGATTTTATATTTAATGATTATGTTTTGTTTTTTTTTTATTAGGTAGAGTATATTAATTGTGGTATAAATTGATTGCCAAACGTTTCCCTAGTTGACTAACCCTGCCTACGACATAGCCATCTCTTAAATGCCTATTTACATACTCAGTAACCTTGGGCTTTGATTCTTCAACAGCATAAACGGGGCGCTGCTTTTTCATCCATTTGATAGGATGAGTTACTTCGCACTTCCAAAGGTAGTTTTCCATAATTAGATCGTTGGAAAAAATGTTCGCCCGTCTTTCTGCCACAGCATACTCGCCTGATAAACCTCTGGGGAGTTGGAGCCGTGCCTTTTGGCAATTTCTGTGAACCAACCCATTTGATAATCATGCTTGCGAATCTTTAATTTGGGGCGATTGCAGTCGTCAGTTTTGATCACGCCTTCTTTATCTGTCGCCACAACCAAATGGGTCAGTTCGTGGTCGATTAATGCGCGGCGTTGAGGTTCGCTCATAGATTTGAAATTCTCAGCGTCAATGGTAATCTCTGCATCAGCAAAACCTTTCACGCGATTCTTCAATGAGGAGATTTTGATGACGGCCAATGCTGGATAGCCGCCGTGCTTTACTGGGAAACCTCCCTTGTCGTCATAAGCCATCATCGCCTCAATAGTAACTTCGGCGCTTGCTAGTTCTGGATGGTATTCATTGAGGATTTCGTTGATTAGGGCGATTGTCTGTTCGTCTGCTTTGTCGTAGTGTGGCATGTGTTTTGTGTGTTTTGTGTGTTTTGGTTGTTGTGTTTAGTTGCGGCTTTTAAATTAAACTCGCGCTTTGGTTTGTCAAGTGATTTTTATCAGTCAACGAAGATTCGGTAGATCGGTAATTTATTTCGGGAAACATTAACGACTTGGACTTCACAAATTTCGTCAAAGTCTCCTGCTGGGTTGCGGCATTCGACAAGAACGTTGCCGTATAAGTCTTGGAAGGTTTGGAGTTTTTCGATTAGTTTATTGATGGTCATGTTATTTATTCAGTTTTATTTTGAAAGATTCTTCGCCAGCCTCAAAGCCGCCCTCGTCAATCCCAGTTTCCCAGTCAACGCTCGAATGCCAGTTGAGTTCAATAAGCGAGCTTAAAAATTGTTCGCACGTCAAATCTTCTGAAAATTCTTTTGTCGCGGCCAATAAAATTTCTGACCAGTCTTGATAAGAGATTTCTTCACTAAGCCAAGCGTCCCAGTTTAGATGCTGGCGACTATTCGTTTTAACGCTCTTGCCTAAACAGAATGCCCCAACTGAATCGACATAGGCTACTGGATAATCTTCTCCATTGTCAAATTCATCCTCTATAGAGCAACTCTGCCACTTGCCATTTTGGAATTTAACAACGGCCATGGATTCAAAAATTTCATGCGGCGAATCTGGTTTCCAGTGGATTAAACTTCTGGGAGACGCTGATTCTCTTGCCTTTTCATGCTCGCGAACCTCTGAAAGATTTGGGAGAACTCGATAGTTGGGCTGTAGGTAGCAGTTCATATTATTGATTGATGCTTTCGACAAATCCTAATCCATTACAATTCTCACATTCACCGCTGTTATAATCTTCTCCCCACTCGGGTCTTGGGAACGGCGATGGGCTCATGCCATTCTCGTCCCAGTATTCCATTCCATCGTTGTCGCAGAGAGGGCATTTACGATAGGTTGTTTTCCCGAGGATGATGTTTCGGAAGTCGTGCTTGGTTAATTCAAAGTGGTTCATATTACCAAGGAAGAATGATTTTACCAATATTACAAACAGTAAGGAAAAATATAGTCGCGGCCAAAATAATTAATGCTGCTGGCAATGCGACAATCCATTGCCACCCTATAAGTTCAATAGAATGAGACGACGTTAGCCAGTTAGATATGTTGGTGATTAGATTTGTCATGTTTTGTTAATTTACCTCTTTTATGAAGATTGTCAAGTTTTTTTTCTCAGTTGATGATTTTTCCCGTGATTATGTTGGCGTTTAGATCGAACCAATCTTCGACAACACTATCTGCCCATTCTTGCATTTGGTTGTCATGTTCTTTTTTGCGCGCTAAAAAACCAGGAACTTGTCGCTCTTTTTCTTGGTCAGTGTAGCAGCAACATGGCCAAGTTTCATCCATTGATGGATTTACAGGCAGTCCGTCCCATTCGCAGCAAAAATGCCAGCCTTGTTGAATTTCTTCGGGTGTGAATTTTTCGTCTAGGTTATTGAAGATTTGGTTGTAGCGTGTTTTAGTCATGTGTTAATAATTTAGCAAACCCCTCATCAAAATACACGTTCTCAGGAATTTCGCCCGAATAAATTGACGCCATCTCTTGTGGGCTATAACCATTCAAACCAGTCTTATTTTCTTGCGCCACAAAGAATTTTAAATTACTTTGGGGCATATTATTTTTCTTTTACAAGGAATCTTTTGCCACATTTATAGCAAGAGCTTTCTTTATTGAATTTAATTTTTTGCGGCGGGACAAAATCAAGCTCTACGAATCGGTGATTGCAGAATAGTTGGGTTAGGTAATTGATCATGTTCATGTTAAACTATTGGCAACTCCATGATGCTTAGTGCATTTTCGTTAAAACGCCTTGATTTTATATGATCCCCTTTTTCCCAAGACCATTCATCAATATTTTCCATATCATATGCGAGGTCAGATAATCCATAGGGAAATTTCGTGCTTTTTAAAGCTGTCCATTCATGTATGTTTGCGGCAATTTTATTGCACTCGGAAATTATTTCGGCCCGAACTTTTTCTGCTTGTTCTCTTGTTTCGCAAGCAAGATAAGATGTTTCCGATTCTTCGTAATCAAGAACTGGGCGGTAGAGGATGTAGATTTTTTTCATGTAATGTTTTTATGTATAATTGTAGTTTAATTATCTCTCTTTTAATATTGTCAACGGCAATCTCTGGTGTTTCTGAAGGTCCGATGTAAAGAAGATTTTCTATTTCTGCAAAATACCCCCAAAGTTCGCGGATTCTTTTAGTGAGGATAGGAAATTCTGTCATTTTAACAAGAGGTCGTTAATATTTTCATCAATTAATTGGCTAATTTCTGGTGGAGCATCAACAATTTCCATGTCTGGCCAAAAGATAAAATTAATTTCAAATCCTCTCGGTTTTCCGCTATTCGTTGGTAGATAAATTATCTTTGCGTCGTTACTAAACTCAATGTAATCAGCCATGCCTTTTACAGGAGGGTCGATTGGATTTTTGTATTCTGGAGCTTTAAAACCAGAAGGCATAGGCTCTTCAAAAATAGACAGAATGTTGCTCACAGCTTCTTTCCCTACTTAATTGCTTGTTTAGCGGTATTTCTGGCCCAATTTCCAATGTTGTCAAAGTTTTTTGCGGTGGCAATTTTTGTCAATTCAGTTTCATAAAAAAAGAATCAAATCTGACGCTCTGGCCAACCCTTGGGAAAAGGCACTCAATCCTTCTTCCATGCTTAGGATTAGTTTGGGGAGTCCGCCTGAGAATCGGATAGCCTCGCTTGTGTTTATTGGTGGTTTTTCCATAAGTGTAATCTACTGTAGGTAAAGGTTTAGTCAAGCATTTTCTTTCAATGGCCGCAAAATTTATTCGTTACGAAAACAGCCCTGTCTTTTTGTCGCCGACAGAAAATGTTGCGCCGCAAACAGGCTTGAGCATTTCTAATTTAATTGCTGCGAGCAGTTGTGAAATTAATTTCGACGCATCTTTGGACGCGAATAAATTCTTGGGAGTCGATCCAATATCCAACGACTTTTCTGTTTCGGGGCCAAAAAGATCAACAATTTCTCTTTCCTACATTCCTTTGGTTGGTGGAAACACAAAAGATGGAATAGAACAAGCGAGTCTTGCGCCTTTTTCAATGACAGGCGACTTTGTTAGCGGCCATAGTTTAAAAATCGGTAATTTTCTCTTTAAGCAATGTTACCTTGACACTTTAAGTTTTCAACTTCAGTCTTATCAACCCATTAGATGCTCCGCGCAATTTACAAGCTATGATTCAGTATTACTTGAGAATGATGTTTATAATGGGATTAGCGGGGCTTTCAGTGCTCTTGTTGATTCATCTTCTGGGTCATATCTTAGCTGTTTGCACGCTCTGAGTACGAATGTTTCGGGGGATTCTGTTTCTTTGCCCGAATCAAAAACAGAGATTTCTGTGAATTATCAATGTTCAAGAACCGCTGTTTATGAAGTTGGATCTTTGACGCCAAAAACAGTTTTGTTGCAAGGCGTAAGTCGTTCAACGTCAATCGTTGGCGAAAACATTGGGCGCGTCATTTCTTATTCTGGCAATAATGCCTCTCTCAACTTGAGCATTGGAGAATTTGGCAAATTAACAAACGGCGGATTCAATCCCTCTACCGACACTAAATTGTTTATCGGCATTACTGGAAGAGTAGTTTCTCAAAATTTAAGTTTCGCAACGAATAGAATTGCAGATGGAAGCATTTCTTTAGTTGAAAACTTGTATTAAGGTTAATATATAACATATGGCTAAACCCGCCCCCAAAAAGAAGGCCGCTGACAAATCTCCAAAAGTTTTTCAGCGGGAAAAAATCTCTTACGATCTTCATATTCGAGAAAGAGATGATTTAACTGAAAAGCAGGTTGAAATTTTAAAAGCGGCCCTAGACAAGGATACAAGGGCAGTTGCTATTGACGGTTTATTTGGTTCTGGCAAGACGTATATTGCGGTTCTTGCGGCATTAAAACTTTTGCAGCAAAAGAAGGTTGATCAGATTATTTATGTCCGTAATCCTGTCGAAAGTTCTAAATCTGGAAAGGTTGGGTTTCTAAAAGGCGAACTGTCAGAAAAGCTGGCTCCTTACACTTGCATTGTTTATGATAAGCTAGAAGAGCTTTTGCCGCCTTCTGAAATTGAAATGTTAAAGAATGAGAATAGAGTTGACTCTACAAGCGTTGGTTTCGTTCAAGGAAAAAACTGGGCGTGCAAAGCTGTTATTGTAGATGAATCGTCCAATCTCGCTCTAGAGGACTGCATTATGCTTTTGACAAGATGCGCTGAATTTACAAGAATTTTCTTTGTTGGCGATAGCGTAAATCAAAATTACCTTCCGAAAGGAGTCTCTGGGTTTCGTGAAATTTTCAATAAGTTTAATGATGAGGACTCTCGCAACCACGGCTTTCATTGTTTTGAACTCAAAGAAGCTAGTGACATTATTCGAAGCGGATTCGTAAGATTCGTCCTTGAAAAACTTGAAATTATTAAAAAGCCCTAGTTTGGGTATTATAATTTCCATAACTGCTTAAAGAGTTTCCTTAATTAATGGATTTCCGTCCGCGCAGGATGTAAATAAATTAAATGGAAACTATTATTGCCCAACACATCAACGAACTCGTATTGGGCCTCTTTGCCCTCGTCACCGCATTATTCAAGTATAGAGAAGTAATTGGTTTTTTTTGGCCCGCAATTAAATGGTTGGGAAAGCCGTTCTCTATTCTTGCGCGATGGGTTAGAATGCCTTATCAAGTAAGCGCCCAACAAACAGTTGATGGTGACAAGATAAAAATTATTGAATCAAAACTTGACGACCTTATTAAGTTTACGAAAGAAAAATTATCTCCAAACGGAGGAAGTTCAGTTTCCGACTCTATCAAGCGTATAGAGGCTAGTTTAAAGTCTTACGAACAATTCCAGTATGCAATCATGCAGGATACTAATTTGGGCTACTTTAAATGCGATACCAAGGGCAGCAACGAGTGGGTCAACAGAACATACGCAAGATTTTTAGGCTGCGGCGCTCATGAACTTCTTGGGTTGCGGTGGAAAAAATTTATTCGCACCAAAGAATTGGAAAGATACAACGAAGTTTGGAAGAAGGCGTTTGGCGATGGATGCGAGTTTGACGACACAGTTGAATTTATGGACGCTCACGGAAACTCAATTCACTTGAGAATATCTGTTATATCCACAAACGATAATAAGGGCGAGGTTGTTGGTTATGTTGGGCAAGTAACGGCTCTTTAAGACTTTGTTTGACATCCTCCCCGCCCTGAAGGAAGGGTCTTTTATAGGCGATTTCCGTAAAAAATAACTAGCGTTTGAATTTTTAACGCTATTATTATACATGAAAGTATCCTTTTGTCCACACTGCGGAGCAAAGTCTCCAAGTTTGCTTGCTCAGTTTTGCATGTCTTGCGGAGAGTCATTAACTTCTTTTGAAAAGAAAAAAGCGGTTGTTAAAACTCTAGCGCGAAAAGTTGTTAGCGATGACGACGAACCTGATGATGAAAACGAGGATGACGATGACGATGGAACCGACATTACCGAACTCCCAGATTTAAATGCGGTTCGTAAAGGTTTGATTCAGGCAAATAAGCGTGGCGACCTTGAAGATTTAGCTATTGGCGGCTCTAGTTTTGCTTTCGGCCCTCAAGGTTTTGTTCCAACTAATTTTCGCCGCATTAAAAAATAATGTATTCATTCGAAGAAAAATACGAAGACGTAAAATCCGTTATCCAGAAATACTCTAATCGTTGGAGGTTAGATGCTATTCACTGGTTGTCTTTTGAAGACGTTTCTTCTGAGATTGAAACTCATGTTTGGAAGCAATGGAACAAGTGGGATCAGTCTAGACCTATTGAACCATGGGTAGCTCGAATTTGCCAAAACCAAATTTTGAATAAGCTCCGAAATAATTACGGAAACTTTGCGAGGCCATGTGTCAAGTGTCCCAATGTTTTGGATGGAACGCACTGCTCTGTAACAAGTAATCATGAACAATGTTCTGAATGCCCAATTTACAAAGCGTGGATGGACAGCGGCAAAAAAATGAAGCACGACATAAAAATGCCGCTCGAATTAGAGAACCACTCGGTTGAAATCAACAATTTACCGTCAGAAGATATTGATTATGAAAAAAGCATAGGCCGCTTTCGAGTTGAGCTTGCAACAAAAATGAAAGCGGAAACTTTCGTGGCTTTTGAAATGCTTTGCTTTGAGCATAAAAGCGACAAGGAAGTTGCGGCGTTTCTTGGCTTCAAAAATAAAACTGGAAATTCCATCATTAAACAAATGCAAGAATTTAAAA
>Ga0075464_10000999_pt1 | contig 12668 bp, 14 predicted proteins | sample DEB19_08_DNA_5_FD_75068 | JGI IMG/M metagenome (GOLD analysis project Ga0075464, IMG submission 75068) | Aqueous microbial communities from the Delaware River and Bay under freshwater to marine salinity gradient to study organic matter... | ecosystem: Environmental > Aquatic > Marine > Coastal ...
TTAAAATAATTAATCAAATAATTTATTATTACTAAACAATTTGTAATATTAATATAAAAACATCAGGTTATTAATATCAATGCTGTTTGAAAGTACTATTAATTTTGAGCCAGTTAGTTTAAAAAGACATAGACATCGTTTAAAAGGAGGAACATATGACCCGTCCAAAAAAGAAAAAGATGAATTTATTAAATCAATTGAAAACTTTCCAACAGAAAAAATGAGTAAACCAATAAAATGTGTTTTAAACTTTTATTGTAAAAGGCCAAAAACACATTATAAAACTGGAAAATTTGCTAACATATTAAAAGATACGTCACCAAAATATAATACTAATAATAAAGATTTAGATAATATGGTGAAATTTGTGTTAGATGCGTTAAATGATAAATTATACACTGATGATTCCTTAATATTTGAAATAAATTGTAGCAAATTGTATTCTGATGCGGATGGATATATTTATGTAAAGTTTATGGAGATTGATGATACTATGTAAATTACTTATAGACCACTAGCAAATACAAATAGAATACAAAAAATATTATTGTAAATTCAATAATAAAAATAATAATGTACAAAAAGAAATTAATATATATTTCTTTGTTATTCATAAAATAATATTTTATAACTTATAAAAAATATTATTTTTACGATTTATTTTACAAATGTTTAATTAAATTTGGCTGGATTAATCGATGGAGAAACTAATCTAGCATTTAATTGTTGTCTACTAAGATAAGGACTTTTAAGGTCACTGCTACAGTAACCATAACCAGGTTTGCTTGAATCAAAAGAGTTTTTATACATAAACGGCACATTTTCAGATGGAGTTGTATTAGTTTCAGTATGAGCATTAAGTCCTAAATCATAACAAGATTCCATTGAATTATATTTCATAATTTCAAGACCATTTTTTACCATATATTGTCTATAATTCCAATTTGTGTGAATATTTTCTTGTGCTTGAATACGATTATTGATAACAGCTTCAGGTTGCCATGAAGCAAAATTGCGTCCATCCTGCATTATCGGAGGAAAATTAAAATGAATATTATTAGATGCTGAATAACAAGTGCCCCAGCCAGCCATTTATATTATTACTATATTTTTCTTATTCAATTCCTAACAATTTAAGTAATTCATTTTTTTTAAGTTTAGATGAATCAACAACAAGTTCTTTTTCAACAACAACGCTTCTTAGCTTACTAAGTGTGAATTTTTTATAATCAATAATTTCTGAATTTTTAATTTCTTCTAAATTAGAAATATTAATAGATTTTAAGTTTAAACTAGAAATATCTATGTCATCATTATTTTTTTCTTCAATCTCATCATCACTACTGCTAATTGATATATCATCATCCTCAGAGACATCATTATCTTCAGCGCATAAGTCATCAATATTTTCGTCAATATTATTTATATTAGAAATATTTAATTTAAAAACTTTAATATCATTATGTTCTCCTCCAATTTCAATAATTTCCTTTATTTCCTTTATTTCCTTTATATCTTCTATATCTTCTATATCTTCTTCTATATCTATATCTTCTGAATTGCTTTCAGAATCATCATTATCAGAATCACTATCAGAATCACTATCAGAATCACTATCAGAATCGTCAGATACATCAATTAATTTAGTTTTAATAATGTGTACGTCATTTGTTTCTAAACCAGATGGGTTAATTGGTGCTCCTCCAATATTTGGTTGATTACTCAAATGTATTTTAATAACATTCATTTCATCAGTTACGCAAGTTATTAAAGCAAGCATAGATGTCATTTTATGATTTTGCTCTCTCATTTTACTTTCAAAATATACTACAAGCAATGCAGCAACTAATACTAATATTCCTAAAAATACAAAAAAGGAAGGATTAAATATATCAACTAAAGATGGCATATTATTTATTACAAAAACAAAATATTTTTTAATTATTTAACTAACGAATTTTCCTTAAGAGAATTCAACTTTTGTATTTCAATTGTATTTTCAATAATTTCTTTTGGGTAATTCATATCATATAAAACATTTAAACCTCCTTTTATGTTTGAAATACCTTCTTTAAATAAATAATTATATGTTATTTTATTATTATGTTTTGTAACATCCATATGATAATTAATAATGTTTTTATTATTTTTTAATTTTTCACAAACATCTATAAAATGTGTTGTTAGCATGCTAGAAACATATTTATTTTTAACTAAATACTCCATAAATGCGGTTGAGCCAATAATAGCTTCTTCTGGGTTTGTTCCTGAATACAATTCATCAAAAACACATAAATGTGAATCTTTTTTATTACTATTAATAATATCTATAATTTCTTTACATCTTCTTGCCTCAGATTGAAATAAACTATCTCTTCCTGAGGTATCAGGAATATTCAAATAACAATGAATATATTTATATGGTTTTAATTTTGCTGAATCATAAAATCCACAACCAAATTGTTGAGTTAATATAATATTAATTAATACTGATTTAACCACAGTTGTTTTACCAGATGCGTTTGGACCAGTAATAATCATATTTTTTTCAAGCTTAACATTATTTTTAACAGGGTTATTATTTTTTAAAACTGCGTAGTAATTATTTTTAAAACTATTTTTCTTTTTCTTGTTAGTAAACTCAGCAAAGTTTATTTTTTTCTCTCTAATATTATTAACCAACCCTTCAATACAATCAACATATCCATTAAACCCAAAGGAATAAATAAAAGCATCATTATATTCTTTATTTTCATATATTTCATAAAAGTATTTTAAAATATGACCAATTTCAAAAATCTTTTTAAAAGATAATTTATATTCAGATATATTGGATATTTTGTTTTTAATTTCTGTTAAAATTTTCATCTTTTCAACTAATTTATCATTAAAATTATAATGCGTATGTAAACAACTAGAATACGTTAAATAATTTTCCATAGAATTAATTGTGTTTACCAAGTATTTTTTTATTTTTATAAAATATTCGTGAATTTTAACCATATTACTATTAAATCTACTACATAATATAATGTTTTGATATATTGAAAATACATAAAATCCCGCGGAAACTAGTAAATATATTTTTTGACTAATTTCAACATTATTAAATTCTGTAAAAAGTTTTCCAATAGCATGATTTGATATAACTGTTTTTAAAACCTCAATATACTCAGGAATTGTTAGAGTTAATCCTTTTAATTTTATTACAAAAAAAGGAATAATTAAAATTATAATTGGAATAAAAAATGAAATTACTGGAGACGCAATATTGTAAACACTCATCCACTGTAAAAAATTTTCTGACTTATTAAGAAATTCTAACATTGGCCAATCAAGATAATAATATTTTTCTTTAAAGCTAGTATCATTTTTTATTTCACTCCATGATTCAATTATATTTGTATATTTTGGAAAAACATCATCTATATCATTTGGTAATTTTTTATATGTTTTTATTAAAGTTTGATTATCTTTTAAAAAATCAACATCTGTTGTATAATATTGTGTAACTTGTTCGATACTTTTTCTTGAAAAAGTATTTAAATTATCAAACAAATAAGAATAAATTGGATTAGATGAAGAATCTATTGACTCAATTAACTCTAAATCAGTAATAATATTTTTTTTTAAAGATATTTTGTGTTCATTATAATAAATTGGCAATTGAAAATATTCATTAAACTCAATTTTACAATCAGTATTTTCATTTTTTACAGGTTCATTATCCATAGCCTAATATATTGTAAAATAGATTTATATTAAATTTATTTTACGAATTTTCTCCTAATTATTTGGTAGTAGTTTCTTTTTGAGCGTAATCAAAATTGGAAGGCATTTCATTAATTTCACAAGCATAATACTGTTCAATTTCTTTCAACTTAGGAACATCTCTTCTAGTAATAAAATTTATACCAACACCCTTACGACCCCATCTACCACTTCTTCCAATTCGGTGAAGATATGTGTGAGTATCCTTTGGAATATCAAAATTAATAACGGTGCTTACTTGTTGAATATCAATTCCGCGTGCTGTAACATTAGATGAAATTAAAACACGAGAACTGCCAGTTTTAAATTCGGTAAAGGCAGCATCTCTATCTCTCGAGTCCATATTACTGTGAATACAACATACAGGGAATCCGTCTTCACGCATAGCCTCAAATAAATCAGCAACACGTTTAACACTATTACAATAAATAATACATTGAGAGACCGAAATAGCACTAAATGTATCCTTTAAAATTAAATATTTTTGCCTATCATCTTCAACTGCTACAAAAAATTGTGAAATTCCTTCTAATGTTAGCATCTCAGCCTTCATAGTAATTTTTACAGGATTTCTCATCATTTTTTTAATAATTGGTTGTATTTGTTCTGATAATGTGGCACTAAATAAACCAACTTGAATATTATTATTAAAATGTTGAAAAATATCGTAAACTTGTTCTTTGAATCCCTGCGACAACATTTCATCTGCTTCATCAAGGACAACAATTTTAATTTTATTACCAGAAATATTGCCACGACGCATCATATCAAATACACGGCCAGGACATCCACAAATAATATGAGGCAAGCTTTTTTTCAAAAATCCAGAATAGTCGTCTACCGCAGAACCCCCAAACAATGTTTGGACTCTTAGTCCGTCCATCATAGAACCTAAACTAGTCAAAACCTTTGCTGTTTGACTAGATAACTCTTTTGTTGGAGATAAGACTAAAGCCTGAGTGCTATTATCAGTTAAATCAATCTTAGATAAAATTCCTATCGAAAAAGTTGCTGTTTTACCTGTTCCTGATTGAGCTTGAGCAATGGTATCTCTACCATCAAGAAGAGGTTTAATTGCCTTTCTTTGAATAGGACTTGGTTTTTCAAAACCATAACTGTATATTCCTCTTAAAATTGTATTATCTACTAAACCTTCTAGTTCATCAAAACTAGAAATTTCAAATGAAGTATCATATGTATCTTCATCATTATCTCTATTCCCATTATCACTTTCAAATCGTTTTTCAGTTGACATTATATATTATAGTTACATTAAATGTATTTAAGTGTATTTACAAATATTATTATTATTATAATAAAAAATTGATATAAATATATGTCTAAACATATATTAAGTATAATTAAAAATGTCCAAGATACTTAAATATCCAATTCAAGAATTTAATGCTATTACATTTAATGGCTTTAATTTATCATTGCCAGAAGCTACTATAAATATTATTTCAGAATTATCTCTTCAAGTTGGTTCGCCTGGTTATGTAAAAACTCCTGTATTTCAAAAGCGTGAAAATCCATTAAAACAAACAACCCAACCAGTTATTGATAAAAGAAGGAAAGGGAAAAATGTTGAAATAAATGATGAGGATTGGTCAACAATTCGTAATTTTCAAACTACAAAATTTGCTACAAAAGAAGGAATTATTGTTCAAATTGATATTATTAGGTCTCACTTAAATAAAATGTCAGATAAAAATTACATAGATTCTAGAAACAAAATTGTTGATGAAATTGATAAAATACTTGCTGAGCATTCAGAAATAAGCGATTTAAATCAAGTTAGTTTAATTATTTTTGAAATTGCTTCAACTAATAGATTCTTTTCAAAAATATATGCGGATTTATATTCTGATTTATTTATTAAATATGAATTTATGAGAAGTGTGTTTCAAAATAGTTTTGACACATTTTTACAGTTGTTTAATACTATTGAGTATGTTGTTCCAGAAGAAGATTATGATAAGTTTTGTAAAATTAATAAGGATAATGAAAAAAGAAAATCACTAAGTGTCTTCTTTGTTAACTTAATGATTAATGGAATTATTGATAAAATTAAGATTGTATATTTATTAAAAACATTGTTACGACAATTGTCTGAATTTAGTATTATTCCAAATAAAAAAAATGAAGTAGATGAGTTAATTGAAAATGTGGCATTATTATATAAAAAAGAGTTATTTGATTGTGATAGTAAAGATAAAAATTTATTGATTGATGGACTGACAATTACTGATTTTATTACAAAAATAGCTAAAAGTAAAGTTCAAAAAGATATGAGTTTAAGTAATAAAACTATATTTAAGTGTATGGATTTAATTGGAATGTAAATATTATAGTTTTACAATAAAATAAAAAGTATATAAATATAAATATAATTATAATTATATGGTTGAAGAAAATATATCTTTTTTTATTGATGACAATATAGAAGAAAATAATTGTGATTTTATTAACAATTTAAATGAATTACTTAATAATGAATATGTTTTTAAAGAAGATGATAATTTATACACAAAACTAATTCATTATGATATAAATTACACTGTAAAACAATTAATGGTAATTTGTGATTATTATGGTATAGCAAAAGATTTAAAAAATGCTAAATGTAATAAATCGGATATTTTAAATACAATTATTATTTATGAAAATAATATTGAAAATCTAGAAAAAGTTAATAAAAGAAATCAATTATGGCATTATATAGCTGAATTAAAAAATGATAAATTTATGAAGAAGTACGTATTGTGGAATTAATTATATTTTATAATTAAATATTAAATATAATTATAAAATATAAATATGGTGTTATCAAAAATAAATAGTGAAGTAAGCTATCCGGAATTAAAACGCGTTGATTCGGATGATTTAAAAACAGAAGCTAATTTGTATCAAATAGAAATAAATGGCATAGATGTAATTATAGCAGTAGGAAATTCAAAAAATACGTTTGAAAATAAAAATATTTTATTTTTTCCTATTTATTTAGTAAAGAGCAATAACAAAGTAATACAAATAGGTGTTTATGAAATCGAGGCAACAAGATATATTAGTTATTTAGATGAGGAAAATAATCTAGATATTGAAAAAATAAATGAGCCTTTAATTTACACATTTGTTACTGATAGTATGTTAAATAAGCTAAGAATGGAACCTGAAATTACTCTTAAAAAATTTGAAGAATCAAATCGAGTTGAAGAACCAGATTCTGAAAGTGACGAAGAAAAAAGTGATGAAGAAATTGAAGATAAACAAGTATCGGTTGAGGAATATGAAATACCACAAGAACGCAGGGAATTTTTTGTTTTAACAAAGGGGTCTAAGATTCCAGCATTATTACCTGAAGAAAATTCTAAAAAAGCTAAGGATATTAGAGAAAAATATCATGAAGAAAAAACTGATATGTGGGTTCAAAAATTTATGAAAAATAGAAATTATAATATTACTGACAATGAAGGAGGAGGAGATTGTTTTTTTGCTACAATTAGAGATGCCTTTTCAAACATAGCTCAACACACAACTGTTCAAAAATTAAGAAAAGAATTAGCTAGTGAGGCAAGTGATGAAGTATTTATGGGATACAAAGAACATTATGATGCTGCTCGTAGTTCATTATTGTCAGATACTAACAAAATTAAAGAATTAGCTTTAGAATATGCTGAAATAAAAGAAAAATTTAAACAAGCAATAGATAGAAATGAACAAAAATTGCTTTCAAATAATTCTAAAAAAGTAAAAGAAGAACATGACAGGTTGGTTAATGAGAAAAAAGTAACATCAAAAATGTTAGATGAATTTAAATTTATGAAAAATATTGATACTCTTGAAAAATTTAAAAAAATAATTAAAACTTGTGATTTTTGGGCAGAGACTTGGGCAGTTTCTACAATGGAAAGATTATTAAATATAAAAATAATAATTTTATCAAGTGAAGCTTATAAAGCGGACGATTTAGTAAATGTTTTACAATGTGGTCAATTAAATGATGTTATTCTTCAAAATAAAGGGGTGTTTACACCTGAATTTTATATAATTTTGGACTATACTGGTAATCATTATAAAATTATTGGTTATAAAAAAAAAATGATTTTTAAGTTTAGTGAAATACCATATGATGTTAAGAAAATGATAGCAGATAAATGTATGGAAAAAAATGCCGGTCCTTTTGTTTTAATTCCGGATTTTCAAAGGTTTAAAGATGAATTAGAAGGACGGATAAATAAAAAAAAAGTATCACCTGTTTTAGAGCCTAAATATGATGATTTAAGCGAAGCAAAATTAAGAGGGTTATATGATGATGATATTGTTTTTTTATTTTATTCAAAATCAAATGATAAACCATTACCAGGTAAAGGAGCTGGAGAGAAAATATCAAATGAAAGATTAAAAGAATTTACAGATTTAGCAACTATTCCACAATGGCGTAAAAAGTTATCTAATTTTTGGGTTGAACCTTTCGCATTAGATAATCATCAATGGTCTTCAGTTGAACATTATTATCAAGCTTCTAAATTTAAAAATAATAATCCAGAGTTTTATTTGAGCTTCTCTCTAGATTCAGGAACTGAATTGTCAAAAGACCCAGCAATGGCAAAGGGGGCTGGCGGAAAGACAGGAAATTATCTTAAAAAATTAATACGGCCAAAGGAAGTTAAATTAGATTCTGATTTCTTTGGAAAAAGACATAAACAAGAGATGTATGATGCTCAGTATGCTAAGTTTACACAAAATGAAGATTTAAAACAATTATTATTAGATACTAAAAACGCAAAATTAACTCATCATTCTAGAGGTTCTGACCCAGTTTTATTTGAAGAATTAATGCTTATTCGTGATAAAATTAAGCGCAAAGAAATGTAAAATTATTTAATATGGCAATTTGAACCAGAAGGGTCTCTTTTGGGTGTATTATTATCAGGACAACACCCATATCTAGTGCCGTTACAGCCACCAATATTTTTTTTTGGTGGTGGTTGAGGAGCTGGAATTGGTTCTGAATTTATTATACAATTAGTTCCAGGTGGGTCCATTTTTGGAGTTCTATTATCAGGGCAACAACCATATCTAGTGCCATCACAACCACCAATTTGATTAGGTTGTTGATTTGGTTGTTTAATTTTTGGGCAATTTGTTCCATCCAAATTTACTTTAGAATTAACACCATCTGGACAACAACCAAATTTAGTTTTAGTACAACTAGCTTGAACTTCATTTGAAGTAACTATATTTGCACTTGTTGTAGTAGTTGTAGTTGTTGTAATTGTAGAATGATTTAATATTATAAGAATAAATAAGATAATACCTAAAACAATTATTATAACATATTTTTCCATATACTATATTATAATAAATAAAATTAATAATGATTTTTATAAATTTTAAATTAAAAATTAAAAATAAATAGCTTGCTTATTTATAAGAATGAAACTATCAAAAAATAGTAAATTATTGATGTCTTTTTTTATAAAAAATAATTGTATAAATCATATTTCACAAACAAAAAATACAGATGAAATAACTACAAATTTATATAAAGAAATAGTTGATTCATATAACTATTTATTAAAATTAAAAAAATATAAAAAGGATAATTTTTATAATATAAATATTAAAAAAATAACAAACGTATCACAAATTACTAGACCAAAAAATTTTAATTCAAATAGTTTTCCAGAAGAGATAAGAAATCAAATAGACCATTTGTCTTTGTCAGAGATTTCATATACCTTTTCTCTCTTTGATAGGAAAATAACATTACATTTTATAGTTGAAGAACTAGAAGTAGAACATAAAATAGATATTTATAACAAGTATGTTGATGCTATTATAATGTGGTTTTATATACTGAATGAATATGGTTCAAAAAAATGTTCTTCGTCATTTACTGTTTTTTTATATTTTACTTCATTAGAAAAAAAATTGCCTGATTCAAATATAGATATTTTAGACCAAATACATGTCAACACTGCTTTTACAACAACTTGTCCAAAAGACTCAGAAATTGTTATTTTTAGAAAAGAAGAATGGTTTAAAGTTTTAATACATGAATCATTTCATAATTTTGCGTTAGATTTCTCTGATATGAACACATCTGAATGTACAAAGGATATATTATCTATTTTTCCAGTAAATTCAGAAGTAAATTTGTTTGAATCGTATACCGAGTTTTGGGCTGAAATAATGAATGCTTTGTTTTGTAGTTTTTTTAGTTTAAAAAATAAAACCGACGCTGAAGAGTTTCATTCAAATTTTGAATTTTTTATTAACTTTGAAAGAACGTATAGTTTTTTTCAACTTGTTAAAACACTTGATTTTATGGGATTAAATTATAAGAATATTTATTCAAAAACTAATCAATCTGAAATTTTAAGAAAAACACTTTATAAAGAAAAATCAAATGTATTAGCTTATTATATTATTAAAGTAATATTAATAAATAATTATCAAGGGTTTTTATCATGGTGTAAAATAAATAATTTTTCTCTCTTACAGTTTAAAAAAACAATATCAAATCTAAAGGAATTTTGTAATTTTATTAGAAATAACTACAAAACTAAGCTAATGTTAGATAATGTAAAATCGTCAGAAATCTGTTTACAAAAAGTAAAAAATGAAAAAAAACAAAAATATCAAAAATATCAAAAATTTTTACTAACAAATATGAGAATGAGTATATGTGAAATGGGATAATTCAATCTTTAATAAAGATTAATGTGAATGCATTTTACAATGATTACAGGATTTTAGACTTTCTCTCTTACATTGATTTCCAGTTTTGGTTTTTTGAGTACATATATACTTGTAATGACCGTTACCAATACATTTTTTGTTAGCTCTCCAGGCTTCACTTGCTTCATCAAAGTTAATTTCAACTTTGTACAAAGTAAATTCTTTTTCTTTTTCTTTTTCTTTTTTAATTACAATATTCATTTTATTAGTTTGACTTCTAGTATTCATTTTATTAGTTAATACATATTATCATAATCAAATAAAGTATTTCAATTTTATTTATATTAATAATATAAATAAAAATTCAAATATAAAAATATAATATAAATAAGTTTAAAGTATTAATAAATGGGAATTAAACACTTAAACAATTTTTTAAGAACAGAATGCGGTGATTCAATTAAAGTTATATCACTTGCGGAATTATCTGGTAAAAAGATAGCAATTGATATTAGCATTTATATGTACAAGTATGAGTCTAACGAAGCATTAATAGAAAATATGTATATTATGTTAACTGTATTTAGACAACATAATATTATACCAATATTTATTTTTGATGGTAAACCACCTACTGAAAAAAAGGCACTGTTACAAAAAAGGAAAGCAGATAAAAAAGAAGCAGAAAAAGAATATAATATTTTAAAACAAAAATTAGAGATGAATAATAGTGCGAATGATGATGATAAACAAGAAATAATAACAAATATGGATTTATTAAAAAAACAATTTATTTATATTAATAAAGAAAAAAAAGACCAAGTAAAAAATTTAATTAGGTCATATGGAGCGACATATTATGATGCTCCTGGAGAAGCAGATGAGTTATGTGCGTTACTTGTTTTAAAAAATAAAGTTTGGGCTTGTTTAAGTGAAGATATGGATATGTTTGTTTATGGTTGTACTAAAGTAATTCGATATTTAAGTTTATTTAATTGCACTGCGGTGTTATATGATATGAAAGGAATATTAGAAAGTTTAAGCTTTACTCAAAAAGAATTCAGAGAAATTTGTGTGTTGTCTGGAACTGATTATAATATTCAAAATTGTAATAAATCAAAAATCGCACTTAATTTATACGAAACATTTAAATTGTTTAATAAATATAAAAAAGAAAAAGAAAATTTAGATTTTTATGAATGGTTAAAAATAAATTCCAATTATATTACAGATTACGAATTATTAAAAAATATATATGATATTTTTGATTTAAAAAAAACAAATCTAATATCATTTGAAAAAATAAAAATAGTTAATGGACCTATAGACTGTGAAAATATTAAAAATATTTTAAAAACAGATGGGTTTATATTTCCTTTATAAAAATTAAACTAGTTGTTTTATATCATCATTTTTTTTCTCAATATAATAATGTTCGTGTATTATAGCAAATAAACACATAAAGATTAAATAAATTAAACTAAAAATAAAAAAAAATAATATTATACCCATATATTATACCCATATATTATATTAATAATAAAAATATAAACATTATTTATATAAGTATTACATAAATAATGTTAGATTTACATAAGAATCAGTATGACAGACAAACCTTAAAAGACAATATTTATGCGGTAGACTTTTTTGATTTATTAAGAACACAAAAAATTGACGCTACATTTGCTGTTAGATATATATTAAATAAAAATTATGATTTAGACGATAAATATAAAATACTTACACCTGAATTAATTGTACGATTACAACCACACATTAAAATTGAAGATTTGCGCTTTGAAATTTTAAATTATGACTCAGATGACGATAGTGTAACTGATTTTGAAACTGTTTCAAATACTAATTAATTAATTATTTAATTTATGATATTATACTCAGTTATAATATAATGAATAAAAACTAAAAAAATTTATTTAATAAATTTAAGTATTCAAAAAAATAAAAAAACTGGTAAAAAAATAGTAAAAATAGTAAAAATAGTAAAAATAGTAAAAAAGATTGTAAAAAATATACTAATGATGTATACAATAATAATGTGGCTAAAAATTTGGAATTTCAAAATAAATATAAGAATAAAATTACTAATAATAAAAAACAATTACTAATAAAATAATAAAATATTCATTTATTATATTAGAATGAAAAAAAAAATAGTATTTAGTAAAAAAAAAACTAGAAGTAAAAAA
>Ga0075464_10001004_pt1 | contig 12645 bp, 24 predicted proteins | sample DEB19_08_DNA_5_FD_75068 | JGI IMG/M metagenome (GOLD analysis project Ga0075464, IMG submission 75068) | Aqueous microbial communities from the Delaware River and Bay under freshwater to marine salinity gradient to study organic matter... | ecosystem: Environmental > Aquatic > Marine > Coastal ...
AAAGAAATTAGATTAAATAAGTTTCCTATTCAATCAATAACATCAGTAAAATACATTGATTTAAACGGTACTGAACAAACAATTGATAGTAGCACATATACAACTGATTTAATAAGCCCAATTGGTAGAATATTACTAGAGAATATACCTAGTATGAAAAATACTTTAAATGCTTTTAAAATTAGATTTGTAGCAGGCTATACAAGTGCGGATTTAGTGCCTAAAACATATAGAAGCGCAATGCTTTTGTTAATTGCTCACTTATACGAAAATAAACAGCAAGCACAAAGCCAAACATTAACTGAAATACCATTCGGTATTAAAGTCTTGTTAGACATTGACCATAATAAATATAATAGAACATAAATATGAATAATCTTTTAGGCTCAAAAGTAATAGCAGTTACGCCAAGCGATACTAATTATATAACTGATGTAGTTCCTGTAATAGTGCCAGTACCTGAGCAAGTAATAAAAACAGTTACTGCAGCTAATTTAGGAACCGATACATTAACAATTGCGGCACATGGTTACAATGCAAATGATGTGTTAAGAGTTGAGTCAGTTGGAACGGTTACAGGTATAAGTAATTTATTAAGGTACTTTGTTATAGTTGTAGATACTGACAATATAAAACTAAGTTTAAGTTTTAATGGTAGCGCAGTAGATTTAGGCGGAGCAACAACAACATTACCAACAGTAGCAAGAACTAGAGTACAAACAACTGTAAGAGTAGAGGGTACTTTATTTGTAGGAGTTGCAGGTGATTTAAATGTGTTGTTAAGTGAACACGCAGATACTAATACAGCAACTGCGGCAAGTAATGGAGCGCAATTGTTTAAAAATGTACCAGCAGGACCATTTCCATACCAGGTAAAAAAAGTATTTTCAACTAATACAACGGCAACTAATTTAGATTGCGCTTATAACTAAAACATGAATATAATTAGCGGTAAATTTGATATGACTTGTGAATTATTCGCACCTACTATAAATGAGAATAGTAGTAGTGGAGAAATTACGCAAACATATTCAGAAACTGCAACAGCTACTATATTTTGTTACGTTAATAACAGAGCAAATAATGAAGTTTTTAACGATATGCAACGGCAATCAAATACAACAACTACAATCGATTGTAGATTTAATGACATTGATAGTTTATCAGTTAAGTTAAATTGGTTGATGAAAATTGAGGGACAAACCTATCAAATAAATTCAATTGTAGATGCAACCGATTACCAACGTAGAACAGTAATTCGCTTAAGTGGAGTTGAAAGGCTAGGGTAATGACAGTAACTATACCAAATGATATTGAAAAAAGAGTTTTTGACATGTTGGATAGGACTTTTGAAAATTCAGCAAAAGAGTTCGCAGACTTAGCACGAAATGAAGCCAATAAAGTAGAGGCTGAAATGAGCGCAAAAGTAGCAGTAGACAAAGGAACTTTAAAAGCTAGTATAGGAGTTGTAAAATCAAAAAAGAATAATAATTTTTTTTGGATTGGACCACAGTACAGCAATAGAAATTCAAGTTTTGAGGGCGGTAATCATGCTCACTTAGTAGAGTTTGGAAGTAAAGAGCGTTACATGAAAAAAGGATTGTTAGCAGGTGGATTTACAAGGTCAAGCGGTGGAGCTAAAAAGTTTAGCGGCAAACATGAAAACATACCTTATGCAGGAAAATACTTAGGCGCAATGAAACCAAAACCATTTATACGACCTACTTATGATTTAATGGGTACAAGTATAATTGAAAACCTTAAAAAGGGGACTGAATTAATAGTTAAAAAACAAGGGCAAAAACAAGGGCTATGAATTTAAGCGAAGCAGGAAATATAATAAGAAATAAGCTAGTAAATACAAGTGCTGTAACTGCATTAGTAGGTACTAAAATAAGGCCACTAAAAGCAGGTGACGAAGATAATTATCCTTATGTTATTTATGAAAGTATTTCAAGCCCAAGTGAACAAACAAAAGACGGTAATGCTCAATGGTATAAAATGCGATTTCAATTAAGTATGTTAGCCACTACTATGAGTTCGGTTAATTCAATTGCTAAAGAAATTAGAACGGCTTTAGATGGTGCGAGTGGAACAATTGCAGGTTTTACAGTACAAAGAATAACCTTTGAGGATGAGCGTGATATTTTTAATGATAACAGCGCAATAGATGGAATTTATATGTTACAACAAGATTATTTTATAACAATACAATTATAATGGCAGTAAGTGGAAATTATTTAAGTTTATATGTAGGCGGTCAAAGGATTGCATTGACTAAATCAAATGATTTTAGTCAAAAGGTAGCAACCGAAGATATGACTACAAAAGATAGTCAAGGGTTTAAAGAGGTTTTACCAACTTTAAAGGAAGCTAGCTGCTCAATGGAGGGTATTTGCACAAGCAATTTAACCAACCTTTTACAGTTTCCTGAAAACTTTGAGAATGCAGTTTGGATAAAATCAACGGCTACAATTAGCGCCACAAGAACGGCCGATTTAAACGGCCAATTAAGGGCGCAAGTATTAACGTGGAATAGTGATACGCAAATAATTCAACAATTATCAGATATTACAAAATTGCAAGTTGCTATTTCAATATATGCAAAAGGTAGTGGAGAAATTGAACTTGAAGTAGGTGATGATGATGGAAGTCAACTTTCATCGTCTTTAGTTTTAACAAGTAATTGGCAAAGACTAACATTAGTAACTACAATAACAAGTGGCGAAAATCCATATTTTGCTATAAATAAACTAAGCGGAACGGCAGTAAGTTTATCAATGCCACAACTTGAATTAGATAATTTAACTGCCTATAAAGGTTCAACAGAAACATTAAGGGACTTGCAGACAATAGCTGAAAATAGAACAAAAGTAAGTTTACTTTATTCGGATTATTTTAGCGGTTCATTTACTACTGCTTATGAGGGGTTTTTAACCGACATAAGCGTTAAAAATACACATGACACAATAAGTACATTTACTTGCAATTTTCAATCAACAGGATCAACAACAATAACAACAATATAATTATATGGCAACTAACGGCAATGTAGCAAGATTAAAACTAGATAGTAAGCTAGTTAATCAGGAAACAAGTTCGGACTTTGGTTCGAAACTATCACCAATTGAAACCACATCAAAAACAAGTGGCGGAGTAAAAGAGCAGATAATGGGCTTAAAAGAGTACACATTAAGTTGTGAAGCTATTTTTGATAAAGTACCAGGAAGTCCAACTGAAGTATATGCTAAAACTATGATTGATTGGTTTGAAGCACGTACATTAATAGCGTTTGAGTATGCTTTGAGCGCAACAAGTGGCGATGTAAAATATACTGGTAATCTTTATATTTCAGATTTATCATTCAAATCAGCGGCCAACGATAAGGTAACTTATTCAGTAACTTATGCAATAACAGGCGCAGTAACAGTAGGAACAGTTTAAATTTAATAATAATGCAGGAAAATAAATTTAAAATGAAGCACTTAATCGGAGTATTAAAGGCTTTAAAATTAGCAAGCGTACAAGAACTTTTAAAGTACTTAAACGATTGTTTTATTTATGAATTAAAAGAGTTTCAAACGCTCGAAAATTCAATACAAATTGAGTTGAAAAAAACAAAGGAATATGAACCACATGAAATGGTAAATATTTTAGTAAAAACAGATGAGGTAAAATACCATGAGTTTGTTATTGCTTGTTTAGTTTCAACTAAAAAAATAAGTGAAGACGATGCAAGCGATTTAATTGAAAACACAACCGATTTATATAAGTTGGGAATTGAATTTCAAAACGAAATAATTGCAATGCAAAGCATAGTTAGCAAACCTGCCGACCCAAACGAACAACCCACCAACTAGCTTCACTGCTAGGGGGTGGGCTAAGTTTGGGCGACATTAAGGCGTTCGCTTATGGTGTACTTATGTGGAGTGAGAGCAAGTTATTAAATGCTAGTTTAGATTACTTTGTACATGCCTGTTTAGGTTGGAATCATAACCAACTTTATTCAATGCAAACAACAAATAATTTAAATAAAAGATTAGCCTTTGCAATAGCTGAAATACATACAGCCACAAAAGAAATAAAATTAGAAAAATACTTCGAATTATTTGAGCAAAAAAACAATAACTTAGCAACCGAAATAAACGAAATTTCAAACCAATTTCCAACCAATTTGAACAATGGTAAAAAGCAGTAATAACGTATTAGCATTAGGAGTAGGGTTAAATTTAGACCCACTTAATCAAGATATTATGCAAGCGGCCGCAACTGCAAAGAGCGGCATGGAGCAAGTTAGTACTGCTATTGTTGGAGGTGCTGCAAAAAGTGGAACAGCCACAAAAGAATTTGGCGACAAAGTTCAATCAATGCGCTCACAATTGCGACAAGCGACACAAGATGCGCAGCAAATGGCTGAAAAATATGGAGTAATGAGCCAGCAAGCCATAGCAAGTGCAGCGAGAGCAGGGGAGTTAAAAGATAAGATAGGAGATATAAACACTGTTATTACTGCATTTAGTGCCGATAGTAAATTTACAGTAGTAGCAGGCGCATTACAACAAGCGGCAGGCGCAGCAAGTATAGTTACTGGCGCAATGGGGTTGTTAGGTACTGAAAGCAAGGCCACTCAAGAAATGCTTTTAAAAGTACAAAGTGCTTTAGCATTAACCCAAGGTTTAGCCCAAATAAAAGAAATGGGCGCAGCCTTTACAGCATTGCAAGCGGTTATAGTTGGCCAAGTTATACCTAGCATAGCAGCAATGGGAACGGCTACAATAGCCGCAACAGGTGGGTTAATTTTAGTAGTTGGTTTAGCAATAGCCGCAATAGTAAAATATAACAATACTTTAGATGCTGAAACACAAGCGCACTTAGATGCAGCAGCGGCCGCAAAAAAACAAGCTGAAAGCGAAGCTAATTTAACATCAATAGTTCAAGCTACAAATGCACTTAGAACAGCCGCTTTAAAAGATGGAATAGTTAAAGATAAACAACTTTTAGAGGATAAAACAAACGCTGAATTAAATGCACAATGGGACGCTTATAACAAAGGCGAAATAGCACTTTATACATATAACACTAGGGTAAAATATATTAAAGAAGCGGCCTTTAACGAACTGCAGAAACTTGATGAAAAGTATTTAAAAATTGATACTGAAAAATCAAAAAAAGCAGCCGAAAAAACAATAGCAAATTTAAAAGTTCAGTATTCAGAAATAGCACAAATTCAAAGTCAGTTTCAGGGTGGCGGACAAATGAGTTTAGGTTCATTTACAGCCCCTACAATGCCAACTAAAACAGGGCTTAATGAAAATGAAACAATGGCTTTTAAGATTAAGCAGGAAACTGACAAAGCTAAAGTAGCATTATTAAATGCAAAAATACAAATGAATGAAGCGGCTAAAAATTTCAATGAGTCGTTTTCATCAACTTTAAAGCAAGGAATGAGCAATGCTTTAGTAGGTTTTGGTAAATTAATAGGTGATACAATAGCAGGTAATATAACAGACCCTTTTGCAGCATTAGGCGATATTTTATTACAGTCTATTGGTGGCGTTATGGTTCAGTTAGGTACTCAAATGATTGCTTTAGGTATTGGCATGGCTGCATTAGATTTAGGTATTAAAAGTTTAAATCCATTTGTTGCAATAGCTGGTGGGGTTGCATTAGTGGCAGCAGGTAGCGCAATAAGTGCTATTGCTTCAAAAGGGACAAAAGGCGGTGCAAATACTAATACAAGCGGCTCAGTTGCTCAATCATCATTTAGTCAAGGGGCTAACATGAATAGTAATTTCGTATCAAATCAAGGCAATACAATGCTTATTAATGGAATGATTAAGGGTAATGATATTCAATTGGTGAATGGCAGAAATGACAAAAAGTTTAATCGTAATTTTAATTTTGGATAATGGCAGCTATTAGATATCAAACAACAATTAAAAACTACGATAATATAGAATATAGAATTTCTATTTACGATAAAAGTTATAGTGGTTCTATACTGACTGATTTTTTAGTTGATAACAACGGTTTTGAGTTAAAATATGATAGTGGTGAAGATACCAACTTTACACCAATTATAGGCGGTGAATTGACATTAAATTTAGTGTTGGTTAAAGATGCGCAAAGAGACGATACAACCCTTTTTACGTTTCTTAAAAACATGGTGCAACAAAACGCCCAAACTTACTACATAATTATTGAGGAGAAAGTTAGTGGTAATTGGATTGAATATTGGAGGGGTAACGTAGTACAAAATCAATCGGCATGGAATAATGATGCTTTAGAAAGTGGCTGTTCCTTCCAAATTATAGCGAATGACTTTGCATATTTAAATGAACAAATAGTAGCTTATAGCAGTACTGCGAATAGTTTATATGCTTTGCGTATTTTAGTAAATTATGCTATTAATACAATGAATGTTTGGGACGATTTAAGCCTAACAGCTACTATCCTTTCGCATAATATTAATTGGTACGAAATAGCCATGACAGGCAGACCTAACGTAGATGTTTTAGGAATGACTTTAAGCAAAGGTTCAAACTTTAACGAACTAAGCGAAGATAGAACCCAAAACACAATCAAAGTAATTGAAATACTTAAAACAATAGCTACTTTATTTGGATGTAGAATGATTTATTCAAAGGGTCAAATATGGATGATCCAAATTCAGAATTATGCTAATAGTTCAGTTAAATTTTACAATACTGATTTTTTAGGAACAACTTTAAGCAATGGCAATATTTCGCCACGTGTTGAAGTTAGTAACACATCAGGACCATTAAAGATTTTAGCAGGTGGCCAATACAATACAATAAGGCCAACCTATTCAGTATTTATAACTAAACCAACTTTCAACAGTTTATTGTTTCAAGGCCAAAAAGATAATTATAATGCTGATATAATTAGTTATACAGTTGCGAACAGTTTTTTGTTTAGCGGTGGCGGTTCTAATAGGCTTAAAATAACAGCAAATTTAAGACTTGACTATATTAATGCGAATGTCGGAAGAGTTGTAAATTCAAGTGCAGGTTATTTAGCAGCAATAACAACAAAAAGTTTAAAATTAAGAGTTAGAATTAAAATAGGAAGTACTTTCTATTACTTAAATAGACTTTCAGCAACTACTTATAATTGGATAACTACCAACACAACAAATACAATACCTTTAACATTACCAGCATTAGTAGGCAATAATGATGAAGTAATTGATTTTTTATTAAATACACCACCACTACCAACGGGCGACATTAGTGAAGTTTTAGTAGAAGCTAATCCTTATTATATTGGTTTTTTAGCAACACTTTCAGGAACTACACTAGGTTCATTAACTGCTAGTAATGCTTTTTTTACTGGCAAATTAGAAGCTAAATATTTAGAAAATGGCAGCGATGAAAACGAGCAAGTAACTTATAGAGCTAGTATAAGCCCAAAACCATTTGACCCAAAAGAATTAGAAATTCCACAAATATTGCTTTGGGACAGTGCTGTAAATACGCCAAAAGGCGGTATGCAGTTAAATGTTAGCGGCAATCCACTTACAAATGAGTGGGTTGTTGGTAATGCAGGAAGCAGCCCAAGTGTAACTTATAATATTTATGAGTTAATTGTTATCAATGCAATGGCTATGAATAGGTCAGCAAAACAAGTACTTTCAGCAACGATAAGAGGGCAATATTACCCACATCAATTACTAACTTATGATAGTAAACAATGGCATATAAAACAAGCTACTTATAACGCAGCAAAAAACGAATGGAATGGTGAATGGTTTGAACTTACTTACGATAGTTCAAGTGTTGCAATAAGTAAAATAGTTAATAATGGTAGCAGTAACGATAACGCCCTTGCATAATGACTGACAAAGAAAATATCATATTATTAAACAGACAAATAGCGGCTATACAAAACGAGTTGAAGTATGTTAAAAATTCAATAAATACAGTTAGTGGAACAGCTGGCAATATTGATAGTAACTTAAAATATATCATGACTTTGTTTTTGCCTTATTTACCTTTAGTTGGTTTGGTTAATGAGCCATTTTTAAAAGATGTAGCAGTTACAAGTATAGGAGTTGAGCGTGTTAATTATGCTTTAAAAACAAACGATAAATTAAAGCTAATAAATTATGAAACTGGCAATACTTTTGATTTAACAGTAAGTGCTGATGCTGATGTATCTGACACCGAAATTGCAATAGATAGTTTTACACCAACAGAAAATATAATGACTAATAATTTTATATTTTTTAGCATGGTAAGAGATGCAGACCATAAAATAGAAATTGAACATTAAAATTTATTATATTTGAAACATGACAATAAGAATAGGTATAGGAATTGATAATGCAAGCTATAACAGTTTAACACCTGAAGCCCTGACATGGCAAACTAATATAATTGCAAATGGTGGTACTATTAGCGAAGCTACGTTAAAAATTATTAACGATAACTTTTTTGTACCAGCTAAAGCGAATGGCAATATACTTACCGAATTAGATAGGTTTAATTTATATGCAGGGTTATTAGGGTTTGAAATTGCCGCCAGAACTAACTTAATTAAATCAGCCCACTATGTTACTCCAGTAAGTTCACCGACCTTTGACAATTTAGGCTATAAAAGTAGTGGTACGAGTTACTTAAATTTGAATTACAACATAAGTAGCGAAGCAGTTAAATTAACTCAAAACAGCGCTAGTATTGGTTGTGTAGTTCGTACGCCTAGCTATGCAGCATTAACAAGAATGATTGGCGCAGTTGGTTCAACGGGTAGAGCTACTTATTTGATTAGGCAAACAACACCATCATTATTAGTAGGAATAAACACGCTTGACGGGGCGGTTGCTAATACTAGCACATCATCAAGCGGTAATGTGTTTTTTGAAGCAATAAGGGTTAATAATACACAAGCAACACCCTTAATTAATGGAGTTGGAACAGCGCAAAGTCAAGCAAGTAACGCAATATTACCAAATGTATCAATGTTTGAATTAACATCAAATAACAATGGAACACCACAAGGCGCTTATGATACTAACCCACATTTATGCAGCTGGTCAGGTAGTGGCGCACTAGATACAGCAGCATTAAGGACTATTTTAGCTAACTTATTTACAGCACTTGGAGTATGATAGTTTTAAAAGCAACATCAACAAAAAAGAATAGTTTAGAGGGCATTTACAATAATGCTGAACTAAAATTTATTCAAGACATCAATAACAATTGGGTTGTTAATGATAGCGTATTGACTGACGATAATTTTATTGAAATTAGGGATGTATTAAACTCACTTACTAAAATAGAATACAGCCCAAAAATAGAAACAATTTGAACCAAAAAAACCATAAATAAAATGAACATTAACGAACTATTATTAACCGAAATTAAAGCCGAATCAGTATTGGCAAAAAAGGCAATTGAGCTATACGCTGAGTATGGTTATTTAATTAATTTTACAAACTTAAATATCCCTGAAAGCGGTGGCGATGGCGTAAGAGTTGAATTAATTTTAAACAACGAAATTGCAACTAATTCATGGTGTCAAAATATTGGCGAAATTGTATCATTTTTTGAAAGCCAATTAAGCGTTATACAATAATGATACTAGGACCAGTAATTCCGCCAAAACCGAAGCCAAAACCGAAGCCAAAACCACATAAGTTATATGATAGTGAAGATTATTTATATACTGATTGCGGAACTGACTTAGCCAACTACGAAGCCGAAGAAATTGAAATATTTGGATATGTAGAAAATGAAGGATTTGCAATTCCTGAAGATGGCATTTATAGACTTGAAGATTTTACCGAAATAACAATTAGTAATGGCATTGTTGTTTACATTTCCTAAAACTTACAGCCGAAATAAGTTCATAGTTGCATTAGTAGCTATGTACTTATTTTTTTGCATTCCACCTGATGAAGAAACTTATAACTTTATTTTATTTCATAATGACTTTAATATTGCAGGCGTGTTCAATTGGTTTATGCAATGGCTTAATTATTATTTATTCATTGCTTTAATTTCATTTGTGGCTTGTGTTGAAATAAAAAACCAATTAGTTAAGGCTATATTTTTTGCCTTAATTTGGGACTCAATTTTTAACATTGCTAACTTAATTATTTTTAGTAAAACTTACTTACCTATTGTTACTATTTTACGCAATGGCAGTACTGTTTTGGCTATGCTTTACGCTTATTTTGTACTTTTTAACGAAACAAACGAATGGGGCAAGAAGAAGAACTAATATTTGTTAAGCTAACAAGCGATATAAACAGCTTGCGTAAGTCAATAGAACATTCTGAAATATTAGCGCAAAAGCGTGATGAAAGAATTGAACAGCTAACAAAGCAAATTGAGCAATTAAGTTTAGCATTGTTTAAAAATGATTTTGAACCACAAAATACAATTTTAGCACGTATTCAGAAAATAGAGGCATTCATGAAGCTATTGGACGAAACAAGATTTAAACTAAGTGGCAGCCTAGCATTAACTATGTGGGCTATGGGTGCAATGGGTGCATTAGCAGGAATAGTACTAACAATTTATAACACATTTTTTAAAAAGTAATATGAAAGCAATTTTATACAAATACAAATCTGAAATTAGCACGTTTGCAGGCTTATTAGTTGCGGTTGGAACTGCATGGAGTACTATTGATTTTAGTACCTTTAATTTTTCAACCGATTGGCACAAATTAATTATACCGGCTATGATTGCAGTCGGTGGTTATGTAACTAAAATAAATGTTGAGCGTGATGATAAGTAAACACATTACAATTGAAGAAGCTACATTTAGCGCAAAGGCAGTATCTAACAAGATTAGCAACGTACCAAATGAAGCGCAGTTAAAAGCTATGCAGTTAGTTGCTGAAAAGTTATTTGAACCTTTACGATTTTGGTATAATAAACCTATTAAAATTAATAGCTTTTTTAGAAGTTTAGAAGTAAATAAATTAGTTGGCGGTTCGGCTACTTCGCAACATTGTAAAGGTGAAGCAATTGACATAAGCGCAGGAAGTAAAGCGGAAAACAAAAAGTTATTCGATTACGTTTGTAAAAATTTAGATTTTGACCAGGTGATTAATGAGTACGATTTCACATGGGTTCACATATCCTATAAACCAAAAGGAAACCGAAAACAAATTTTAGTTATAAAATGATAGTTTTAATAATTGGATCAATAGTAATTGCACTAGCTGAAATGATTTACACATATTTTTTTAAAAAATAATCTTTGAATTTTCATCCCGAAATAAAAAGTTTCTTTGATTAAAAAAGGATAGTGGTGTCCATTATCGTAAAAAGCCATTCGCATTTTGTGGGTGGCTTTTTTATTTACTTAGTATTACTATATTTGCATAATGGATAGTGTAGATTTAGAACGTGCTAGAATAGTGGCTATAATCAAAGAAAAACACGCTAAAAAAGAACGTGAGCAAAAGGAAAGATTAACCGAAAAACAAAAACCAAAAAAGAAATGAGTTTTGAAGAATTTGTATTTATAATTAAAGAACATAAGCAATATTGGAATTTAAAAAGGCGTGTGTTTAGACGGTTAAGTGAAAATAAAAAACACCGAAAAGAGCGCATTAAACAACTTGTTAAACGTAAAATGAAACATATAAAATGAAAAAACTATTATTCGCAGTTCTATTATTGTCAAGTTGCTACACAAAAAACCAAGCTATTGAAAAATTTTGCAACAAAGATACAATCCAAGTTTCAATCATAATTCATGATACAATTATTATTGATAGTATTCAAGTTGATACAGTTTTTAACGAAAGTATTGACTCAGTTTATTTGGTTAAAGATAAAATTGAAATTCGATACATAAAAAAGTATGGCAAAATTTATCTTGAGGGTAAATGTTTAGGCGATACAGTATATTACACAAAGGAAGTATTTATTAATGCGCCAGTACTCACAAAAAAGCTAGTATGGTATAAACAGTTAGCTGCTGATTATTGGTTTATTTTGCCTTTAATTTTAGTTGTCTTAGTTTTACTTTCGTTTATTCGGAAATGGTTAAATAAACAATAACATTTTAAGCCCTTAAATTAATTTTTGAGGGCTTTTTAATTGCACTTTATAAAAAATATTTGTTTGATTTATAGCACGTTACAATTTATTTTTATTTTTATTTTGGTATTACTGAAAGTATTACTATCTTGCACCCAGAAACAAACAATAATTATGAAAACATTAGCAATTACAACAAATTCAAATAATCCTAACATGTCTTTTTTTAGAGTTATAGAAGAAACTGAAAAGGCAATTAAAATTCAAAATACTGAATATTCAACTAAAATAGGTTGGTTGCCTAAAAAAGCATTAAAATTTATTAATGATTATGGTATTGAATTATACACATTTGAAATGTGGTTTAGAAAATTAGATAATGGTAATGCAGTAACTAAAGCCTTTAATTTATTATAACATGAAAGCAAAAATATACATACAAGACTTAGAAGCCCCTGAAATGGAAGGGGCTCATTTAGCAACGGTAAAAATAAAAGAAATACCGTTTATGTCAAATCGTGAAGTAGTAAACAACGCTATTACACCACTTAAAGAATGGCTGCAAAAAACTTATAACACATCATTAATAGTATCAATTATCGAGGATTAAAACATGAAACTA